>Ga0114925_10001500_pt1 | contig 11569 bp, 12 predicted proteins | sample SumtaG_2_FD_87287 | JGI IMG/M metagenome (GOLD analysis project Ga0114925, IMG submission 87287) | Deep subsurface microbial communities from Indian Ocean to uncover new lineages of life (NeLLi) - Sumatra_00607 metaG | ecosystem: Environmental > Aquatic > Marine > Oceanic > Sediment | place...
GTGCTGATGCAAAATCCTTCTTAGTTCTTTGGTCTTGATGTTAGCAACAATCAGACCACCCTCAAGAGGATCAGAGAAGATCCCTGAATCGGCGATATACACAAAACCATTCGCGTTGTCAATCACAAGATCATTCAGGAAAGATGCTGTGTAGGATGCGATTTCGTGTGGAACTTTGATTGAGTCGACAAGGCTGTTGCTGGCGATATCCCAACACACAATCTTCTGCGCCCCGTCAACGCAAGGAGCTCCTTCTATGTGTCCCTGATCCAAGAACCACGCCCTGTTGTTTTCATCGATTTCCCATCCGAGTACCGATTGAAGGGCTTTGGGATCACCTATCGTATTCGCTTCCCAATTTGGATAGGCCGACAGAACCGTTTTGCCGTTCACCACCTCAAGCTTGTTGACCGTGGCAGGGATTCCGGGTGCCCAGCGGGGAACAGACACATAGAAGTTGCCATTGGCATCAATCTTGACCCCCGCGGGCATGGCTCCCTTCCAGTATTCATTCTCGTAGAACTCGGTTTTCATTTCCTCATCTTCAAACAGCCAATCCAATCGACTCCAGTGGAACAGTATCTCATAGTCTCCGATCTTCTTGCTCATGCTTACACAACCTCCTCATCGGAATTGGGCGCAGATATGCGCTGAAAAGGTGAGTATCTGCCTCATCTGCTCGTCGGCTGCGGTCGTCCGCATCAGTTCAGCGCCCGAGAACGTGCGAGTTTTCGCTTCGCTGCCGTGCCGGGCCATATTCGTCCCCACCCCTCATACAACTATGGTCCTATTCCGTGTTTCTCAGCATGCTCCCGAAGGAACTTCAGCCCTTCTCTCGCCAGAAACTCGGAGGATTGAGTCGGCGGTCGCCATAGCTTAATTGCCGCGGCCAGTTCTGGGTTCACTGCCGGGAAGGACTTGACGACGAACGGTCCTTTGTAGTTCGCATCCACCAGTCCCCGGAATACCTCATCCCAGTTGACTGTGCCGCTGCCAAGCAGGCCGCGATGGTTCTCGCTCATGTGCATGTAGCCCAGCACATCGGCGCAGTCAACCAGCGGCCTGTAAAGGCCCTCCTCCTCGATGTTCATGTGGTAGGTATCGGCGTGTACCACGATGTTTTCTGCGCCCGTGGCTAGAATGGTCTCCCTAAGATCGGCCAGTGTATTGTATAGGTGGCTTTCGTAGCGATTGACCACCTCGACACCCAGCGTGATGCCACGCTTCTTCGCCTCCTCGGCCACCTCACCTAGCGTGTCGATCACCACCTGGTGCTCACCGGTGAACTTCCCCAAGGCAAAGGCGATACATCCACCAAGGTATGTTCCTCCTACCGCTCCGAGCTTGTCAAGTGCGCTGATGAGGAACTGCTTGGCTTTCTCCGGCTCTTCGGGCATATGAGCCCATTCAGGCAGCACGAGGGACCCCGCCGCTTCTATCCCCGCATCGGCGAGGGCCTTCTTGTGCGCCGCTGCATCGAAGTCGTCGGGTCTCAACAGGGAGATCTCGATGAAATCGAAACCGGCCTCGCTCGTAGCGGCAATCGCCTGGTTCCCCTTTTCCGTTGTCCATTCATCAATCCACAGGAAGGTATGTGCACCGTACTTGGGCATGGCAGTCCTCCTCTTCCTTAGAATGATCTGGGCTCACAAGCAGTGGGTCTGCATGCTGCTTGTCCTAATTTGAGGGAACCACGAGTATAGCAGCGAGATTGGCAGATTCCCTTGCTGCTCGTTAGTAGACGCCGTACTCTTTGGTGGCGTCCCCCATTGCCTTTACATTTTCGGGTGGGACGTCATCAAAACCGGCTGCGGCGTCCACCATTAAGCCGCCGCCTTTACCGACGACATCAATGAGCTCTTTCACGTAATCCTTGACCTGCTGGGCTGTACCTGTTTGCAGTGAGGATAGCGGTACGTTGCCTGAGATACATGCAACGTCACCGAGGAGCTCCTTTGCTTTGTAGATGTCCACGGTCTCAAAGTGGTAAAGCACCTTACCTTTAGGCACATCCACAAGATACTCTAAGCGTGGTGTATAGTCCCCTTCCGTGTACACGTATGGGATGACCCCCGCCTCATCCAGGGCCAGGATTAGCTCTTTCAAAGTTGCCCAATAAAAGGTCCTAAACTGCTCATCAGACATGAACCCTGCGGCGCCTTTGTGGAGAGGTATCAGTACCATAGGGTTTCCAGCCGCCCTGGCACCCCTTATCCCTATTTCTATGGCGAAGGGTGTCATTTTCTCAAGGGCTTCGAGCAGTTTGTCGGGTATTCTGAGCATATCCAGCATAATCCCTCTGGTTCCCCTGAGAGAATCCCCGATTAAGTCAAATGGAGCAAACGTCAGGCAGCCCAGCATGTTGGGATATCCCAACCCCTGCATCTCTTTATCAAATTTGCCGATAGCCCTGTACCACTTAACCAGTTCCTGCCCAGCTCTGACAAGTGAATCTAAGGCTTCGGCAACCTGCGGATCACCAAATGGGGCCAATAAATCAAACCAGCACGTCCACATTCCAGTACGTAAGGGGAGAAGCTTCTGCAAGGGCTCTAGTTCACTAAAGGCGCGCGGGTAATACCTCCTGAGCATGAAATCGGTGGGGTCTGCGATAAATTCGTCATATTCGTCCGCTCTCATGTATTCGTCTTCGATGAACTGATATGTCGCCTTAGGATCAGCAAGTTGCTTGCCAGGCACTTTAATTTGTTTGTAGCCGATAAGCTCAAATACAAGCGCAGAATAAGCAATTGAGATGTTGACGTACAGGTCTGGATCCAGAGCCAAGACAGTCTTCTTCCAAGCCTGGTGTGCCTTGTCGTAGTCATACATGACCTCTTCAACGGTCATGCCCGCATAGTGCGCAGGGAACAGGCCATAAAGAGGAATGTACGGCACCCTGTCAGGGACTCTCAGTTGGAGAGCATCTCTAACCCTTGTTATTCTCTGCTCGTATGCTTCTTCGGCTTCCGGGCTTACAAACTCTACCCCCTCGGGCGAAAGCCAGGCCCGGAACATTTCCTCAAGTCTTTCATCTGATGAAAGTTCTTCCCAATTGATGTTCACTTTGCTTCTCCCTTGCCCATTGCTTGGCAAATGTAACGGCTATTACGGCGTCGCGCCCATAGGCGTCTGCGCCGGTGTGTTTGCGAATCTGGTCATCAATCTGTCCGCTGCCGATCATGACCTTGATACTGTCACGCAAGCCGGCTTCTTCGAGCGCCTCAATGGTGGCCTTCATCGGATCGAAGGTCAGTGTCAGGAAGCCGCTCAAGCCTATGACCTGTGGCACGTCAACATCTTCTATAATGATCTTGCCAGATTCGACTAGATTCGCTCGTTTCACCCGCCAATTGCTCCATCGCGTCGATTGGCCGGCACTTTGCCTGAAGCGGCGTCAAATAGCAGTACATCGGTAGGGCAAAAGGAGAGCCAGAAGGCATAGTCGAGGCCCGGCAAGTCAAACACATGAACGCTGTGCCTGTGCCGGGCCATCATGGAGGCGACCTGTAACCCCAGGTTTCCTGCACCTCCAATTGCGACGCCGGTGGTCACTGCCGAGAACGCTCCCTACTCAGCTACGACGCCTCGCTAGCGTTTGTTCCGCCGGCGGTGCGCTCTTGGTCCTAAGCTTCGTAAATCAGCGCGCGCCCGGTCTCAGCGTCGAACAGCAAGGTGCGGGTGGGGTCGAACGCCAGCCACACAGTCTGCTTACGGCGGGCACGAAAACCCAGTTCAGTCGCGATCTGCAGGCGCGCCCCGAGCAGGGTCACAGTGGCAACCGTCATGTCGCCCAAGGGTTCAACCACAAAGACCTCGGCTGGGATCACGTGACGCGCCGACTTTTCCAGCCCGATGTCAATGTAGAAGGGGCGGATGCCCATCGTCACGCGCGGTGGAATCGCACCTCGCTGTGCCAAAGCCTCGCCGTGGGAAGGCATCTCCATGGTGGTGCCCTTGTGATCCAACAGGTGTCGCCCGTTTTCCCGGCGGTACTCACACTCCAGGAAATTCATAGGGGGCTCGCCCACGAAGCCCGCCACAAACGTATCAGTAGGGTTGTGGAAAATCTCCTCTGGTGTGCCGACTTGGGAGAGCAGGCCCTCGTTCATCACCGCTACGCGGTCGGCCAGGGCCATGGCCTCCTCCTGATTGTGCGTCACGTAGATCATGGTGTAGCCCAATTCGATGTGCAGGCGCTTGATGTAGGCACGCATGCGGACACGCTGGCGCGTGTCCAGGTGCGAGATTGGCTCATCTAGCAGGAAGACCCTGGGCTCCCGTGAGAGCGCCCGGCCAAGGCCAACCAACTGCTGCTGGCCGCTGCTGAGGTTGGTGGGCTTCCGATCCAGCAGGTCCGTGATTTCCAACATGCCGGCAATCTCACGCACACGCTTGTCCACATCCACACCGGACCGGTTGGAAGAGCGCAATGGGAAAGCCAGATTCTCGTACACGTTCAGTGTCGGATACAAGGCATAGGTCTCGAACGCCATCGCCACGTTGCGGTCACGGGGCCGCACCTTGATCATCAACTCCCCGTCGAAGTAGATGTTGCCGGAAGTGATCTCCTCCAGCCCCGCGATCATCCGCATCGTAGAAGACTTCCCGCAACCCGACGGCCCAAGGAAGGCCATAAACTCCTTGTCGGCGATGTCCAGGGAAATGCCACACACGGCTTCGACTTTCCCGTACTTCTTCCACACATCTTCCAGAGTTACTGAAGCCACTTGTGATCGCCTCCTGGTTGCTATGACGAAGTGTCAGTTGCTTTGGCGCCTTGGGTGTGCAACGGCCAGGCCGTCGGCAAACACATGAAGGTTCTCCTGGCTGAGGTTCAGCCAGACCGTGTCCCGGACCTTGAACGTGAGCTCAGGCGGCGTCACCACCTGCACCAAGTTCTTGCCCAATTTGGCCGTGAGAATGTTGCGGTGACCCAGCGTCTCGGTCACGAACGCCTCGCCCGGTACGTTGTGCGTCTCGTTCCTCGAAAGCGCCGCGCTTACCTCGGTGGCCCGCGCGCCAAGCCGGAATGAAGAGGGCAGGCCCCTTTCCCTGACGGAAGCGCTTACCTCCAGACTGGCGGGCAAGCGCGCGTCAGTCCCGGTGATGAGGAAAACGGCTCGGCCGTCATCCTCTGCGTACTCCACATCCACGAAACTCATGGGCGGCTCGCCCAGGAACCCGGCAACGAACTCGTTGGCCGGCCGGTGGAAAACCTCGTCCGGCGCGCCGATCTGCATCAGCTTCCCTTTGTTGATCACCGCCACCCTATCCGAAAGGGCCATAGCTTCACGGGAGTCGTGCGTCACGTGGATCACCGTTGCGTCTTTCTCCGCGCACATGGCCTTCAACTCCGCGCGCATTTGGTGGCGAAGCTTGGCATCGAGGTGTGAGATAGGCTCGTCCAGCAAGTAGACGTCGGCATCCCGGATGAGCGCCCGGCCTAGCGCCACGCGCTGCCGCTGTCCGCCGCTCAAGAACCCCGGGCGACGGTCGAGCAACTCGGATATCTGTAGGATCTCCGCCATCTGGGCAACAAATCGCTTGATCTCGTCACCCGGATAACGACGCGCCTTCAGAGGAAAAGCCAGGTTCTCAAACACGGACAGGTGCGAGTACAGGGCATAGTACTCGAAGACCATCGACATGTTGCGATGCTCTGGTGGCACACCCTTCAGCGACTGTCCTCTGAAGTAGACCTCGCCACGAGTAGGCTCCAGAACGCCAGCGATCATGCGCAGGCTCGTAGTCTTGCCAGCGCCGGCTGGGCCGAAGATGACCAGGAACTCACACTCTTCGCAGGTGATGCTCAGGTCATTGACGGCGACCGTCCTGCCGAACTCTTTGGTGACCGAGCGCAGTTCTAGCATTGACCACTACTCCCCTTCCACGGCGCTTTCTTCCGTCTGAGCCGTCCGTCTGGCCTTTCGCACCCCCAGATAGAAATAGATTCCGCCCGCGGTGAAGGCCACGACCAGGCCAGGCCCCACACAGGGGACGACAGGGTCTAGAAACTTCAGCCACACGATGCCCACGAACATGCCGATGATAGCAGACCAGAACAAGCGATCCCACATGTCAGCGATGGACATAGTTGAACTCCTCCCTTACCCGCGCACCGCGCCGAAGGTTAGGCCGCGCACAATGTACCGCTGCAGGATTAGCGCGAAGACCAACATCGGCACCACGCAAACAGTTGCTGCCGCCGACAAAGGACCCCACATTATCCCGCGCTGCGTCCAGAAGCCGGCCACACCAACGGTGATGGTGCGCGCTACATCACGCGTGAGCAGGAAGGCAAAGAGAAACTCGTTCCAACTGAAGATCAGCGTGAATATGGCCGTCACTGCGATGCCCGGCACCGCCAGCGGCAGCACCACCCGCCACAGCACCTGCAATCTCGAATAGCCATCCAGGCGCGCCGAATCCTCCAACTCCCGAGGGATGTCCTGGAAAAAAGAATGCATGAGCCAGATGGCAAACGGCAGGTTAAATACCGTGTAGCAAACCACCAGCGCGCCAAGCCTGTCCAGTCCCAGCGACAACGCCTGTCCGATGGCTGTTCCGCCGATCACCTTGAAGATCACAAAGAAAGGAATGATTACGGCGATGCCTGGCATCATGCGGGTCGTAAGGAAGAAAAACATCAGATGGCCGGCGCCCGTGTTGTAGCGAGCGAAGCTGTAGGCAGCCAAGGACGCCAGCACGATCACTATGGTACTGGAAATCACAGACACGATGAGTGTGTTCTTGAGGAAAAGGGCAAAGTTGGCCTCTTCGAAGGCGTAGACATAGTTGGAAAGGGTGGGTTGGAATGTCCACTTGGGCGGACGGGTAAGGATGTCTGGTGGCGGTTTGAACGACGTGCTTACCATCCAGTATATGGGGAACAAGAACACAATGAGAATCGCGATGACCAGCGTGTACCGGATCAGATCGGCCATGGTGAAGGTCTTGGCTTGCATCGTTGATCTCCCCTCTTCCCTAAGCGCGCCGCGCGCGCTCGGCTTGGACACGCATCATCGAGCGCAGTGCCACAGCTGTGAACACTACCGTCGCGTACAGGAACAGAAGCGATATGGCGCTCGCGTGGTCCAGCTTGAAATACTTCAGGCCAATGCGGTACAGGTAGTAGGTCAGCGTCTCGGTCGCCGTCCCCGGCCCGCCGTGGCTCAATGACAAGATGGCGTCGTACAAGCGGATGGCGTCAATGCTGCGCAGCACAAAGACCAGCGTCAATACCGGGGTCAGCATGGGAAACGTAAGCCGCCGCAGTACCTGCCAGGTTGACGCGCCGTCCAGTTCGGCTGCCTCGAAGGGTTCCTTGGGCAGTGACTGCAGACCAGCCAGCACGATGAGGGCCACAAAGGGCGTCCACTGCCAGATGTCGAACATAATCACGCTGGGCATGGCCAGGTTGACGGCGCCCAGCCAGTTGCGTTCGGGCAGACCCAACATGGACATGATGGCGTTGTAGACGCCAAAGTCGGGGTGGTACATATAACGCCACACCAGGCCCACCGCCGCAGGCGCTGCGGCCAAGGGCAGAATGAGCAGACTGCGCACGATGCCCTGGAACCAGCGCAACTGGTTCAGCACGAAGGCGATGGCAATACCGAACACCATCTCGACGCTGACGGCACCAACGGCAAAGATGAGCGTGCGGCGCGCCGATTCCCAGAAGATCGTGTCGTTCAGCGCAAAGCGGTAGTTATCCAGGCCGACGTATGGCCCGATGCCAACCGCGCTGGTCAGGTCCGCGTAGCGAAAAGACAGGTTTATGGCGTAGCCAAGCGGGAAGAGCGCAAACAAGATGATAATGATCGTAGCCGGTGTGACGAGCAGGACAGCATACAAGTTGTCCGACATCGCTCTCTTCGGCTTCCTGCCCGCCCCAGGTGCTTTCTCAGTTGCTTCATCCATTCTCACACTCCCTACCCACGGGCATGGGGCCCCGCACGCGAGCCCCATGCCTTTTCGGGGAACGTTATGTTGCTATGTTGCTACTGCTTTCTCATCTGGATGCTCGGGTCGTAGGTGTACGGGCATGGTACAGGACTGTAGTCGGCACCCAGGTTGTCGTTGGGAACCTCGCATGGGCCGCCGCAGTGCTGGGTAATGGCATCGGCAAGCTTCTGCATGGCTTCCTCAACCGGGTATTCACCACTGGCAGCGGACGAGAACCAGGTGGTCTCCTCGTCGTAGATCTTGCCGCCCTGTGGCACGTAGTAGTAGTTGGGGTAGAATCCGCACTCGGAGGCGTGATCGAGGACCTCCATCAGCGGCGGGAAGTGACCGACCGCCAGCCGCCGCCCCTCGAGGAACTCCTCGTCCGTGAGGATGCTGATGCGGCAGGTGCTGCCACCGCCCTCGGCGAACTTGCGCTGCGCCTCAGGCCCCGCCATCCACTTGAGGAAGTCCCAGGCCTCGTCGGGGTGTTTGCTGTCGGCGTTTAAGGCCATGCCCAGAGCGCCGACCCAGGTGTGCGCCCCTGGCGCTGTCCCCGCGCAGATCTCGGCGCCAGGCACCTCGTCCTCGGTCTTGACCATGTTGGGCCACTGGTCGAGGTAGAAGGCGGCGGTTTGCGCGATCATCCCCTGGCGCATCTGGCCCACGACCTCGTCGTAGGCCGAGGTCAGCGCACCCGGCGGCGCGTAGGGCAGCAGCTCGTCTACGTAGAAGTTTGCCCCCTCGAGGAATCCTGGCTCAGTGGTGCCGGGTGTGCCGTCGTCGAGGATCAACTGGTTGCCCTGCGTCCATGCGATGGACATGAACTCGTCCTGAACGTGCGGGAAGCGGCCCGCCATCAGGCCGATGCCGTAGAAGTCGTCGGTGACGGCTTCACCCTTGAGCGTGTCGCCCGGCTGGCGGCGGAAGAACTCGGCGATGTCGGCCATTTGCTCGTAGGTCTGCGGGTAGCCCAGCGGGTAGCCGTACTCCGCTTCGAAGGCTGCCATCTCGCCGGGATCCTCGAACAGGTCGCAGCGATAGAAGTAGCCCATGGTGAAGGTGTAGTACGGTAACCCCCAGACCTGGCCATTCCAGCTGGTTGCCGTCTCAATCAGAGCCGGGTGGATGTCATCAAACTGGATCTCCTCCGGGTCGCTGGCGGCGATATAGTCGTCGAGGGGGAGGATGTAGCCGCTGTTGGCCCACTCGGCCTTCCAGCCCACGTCGTAGGAGACGATGTCGTAGGCGCCAGTGTCGCCGACCATCTCGATGACTTGCTTCTCGTACATCTGAGAGAAGTCAATCTCAATGATGTCGACGTTGACGCCGGTTTCCTCTTCGTACTCCTTGGCTACCTCCTCAGCCCAGTCGGTGTAGAAGCCAGCGATGGCGGCCCAGGTGATGGTCACCTCCTCGGGGGGAGGAGGCGGGGGCGGTGTCGTCGGCTCGGGCGTCTCCCCCGGTGCTGGCGTATCAGCCGGCGGTGGTGGCGGTGCAGGCGTGGCGCAGGCCGCTAGACCCGCAACCACCATGCCCAGAACGGCCATCACGGCCACTAGTTTCGATACCTTGGTCTTCACGTCTTTCCTCCTCAGTCCTTGAACGTGCTTGTGATCAGACTATTCTGCGCTACGTTTCTCCACTCCAGGTTCGATCGCATCACCCCCTTCCTATGTTTCTGTGGGAGCGCCGGGCTAGATCCCCGGATGCGCCGGCTCCCCCGTCTGCAACGCCCGCACCACGTTGCGTGCGACTTTGATGCCGGCGTTCGTCGCCGCCTCCTTACTGCGAACCCCTGTGTGTTTCCTTGCCACCACGACCTTGCGCGGCACGCTACCCAATCTCCATCAGAATATGCTTGATTTGCAGATATTCTTCAAGACCATAGTGCGATAGCTCCAACCCGATGCCGCTATGCTTCCAAGCGGGATAGGGCGCGTAGAGCGAGTCGGGGCTGACGCTGTTAATGGCCACCGTCCCCGACTCCACCCCTTCGCTGAATGCGAAAGCAGTGGCCAGATCTCGCGTGTAACCGTACGTCACAAGCCCATACGGGGTGCTGTTTGCCAACCTGATCGCTTCCTCAATACCTCTGAAAGTGGCGATGCCGACGATGGGTCCGAACGACTCCTCGTGCATCACCAGCATCTCGGGGCTGACGTCGACAAGCACGGTTGGCTCATAGAAGAAGCCGTCGCGCAGTTCGGGTGCGTCAGGACGCTTGCCCCCGCACAGCAGTTTGGCGCCCTTGGCCAGGGCGTCGTCCACGTGCCGCTGTGTGCGCTCGATACCCTCTTGGTCAATCATCGGTCCCAGGTCCACGTCGGGGTTGGCCAAGCCATCGCCCATTGTCAGCCTGCCCGCCAACTCGACGAATCGCTTGACGTATTCGTCCGCTATCTCCTCCTCAACGTAGATGCGGTTGACGGCGTTGCAGATCTGTCCCATGTTGCGGAAGGAGCGCTTGACCCCATCGGCCACCGCACGATCGAGGTCTGCGTCTTTGAAAAGGACCATGGGCGTGTGACCGCCCAGTTCGAGGATGAGTTTCTTCAGGTCGTCCGCGGCGGCACGCATCAGGTACCTGCCTGTCTCCGTCGAACCGGTAAAGGCCACCATGCGAGTAATCGGATTGGTTACCAGTTCCTCCCCAACCACCGAGCTCGGCCCGGTGACGACGTTAACCGCTCCTTCGGGGAGCTCCGACTCTCCGACGCTGGCAGCCACCAACGTCGCTGCCAGAGGGGCGTTCTTGGGTGGCTTGACGACGACCGTGCAACCGGCCGCCAGCGCGGGGCCAACCTTCCAGGCCATCAATGAAACGGGATAATTCCAAGGCGCGATAGCTGCCACCACCCCAACCGGCTGGCGCATCACCAAGCTGCGCGCAGTGGCGGACTTCGGAGGCGCGATTTCGCCCGAAATGCGTCGCGCTTCCTCGCCGTAGTACTCGAACGTTGCGGCAGCCCCTCTGATCTCCTTGCGCGCGTCGGCCAGCGGTTTGCCATGCTCACGGGTCAGGATTTCCGCCAGTTCATCTTGGCGGGCGAGGATCGCATCGGCGGCTTGTTTGAGCCGCTGAGCCCGCTCGTCGCCGGTCGAGCGCCGCCAGCTCACGAACGCCTGGTCCGCGGCCTCCAGCGCGCGCTGAATGTCCACGCGCCCGCCCTTGGCTGCCGTCCCCATGGGCTCGCCGTTCACCGGGTTGATGACCTCAAAGGTCTCCCCCGACTCGCACGGCGTCCATTCTCCGTCGATGAACAGCTGGACGTCTACCCGGTCCACGGTCCGTCCTCAGTTATGAATAGCGCACTTCACTCGTAGCGATGCACAATCTTGCCCAGCGGCAGAAACAGGTCGCCCTCACCGAAGAAGCCGCCGATGATGCGTTTGGGCTCAAGGATGTAGGTCGGATCGATCTCCGACCGCTCATAAACCACGGAAGCGCGCCCGCCGAAGAACTTGCCTTCCTGCGCAGTGAACTCGCCGGGTGTGAGGACTAGCTGGCGCAGAGGCGGTTCGCCCTCCTCAGCGGCCGGGATGTACTTCAGTGAGAAGACGCCGCCCGTGCTCCAGGGCACCTCATCCATGGTAGCCTCATACTCAGGGACGACCA
>Ga0114925_10001501_pt1 | contig 11566 bp, 8 predicted proteins | sample SumtaG_2_FD_87287 | JGI IMG/M metagenome (GOLD analysis project Ga0114925, IMG submission 87287) | Deep subsurface microbial communities from Indian Ocean to uncover new lineages of life (NeLLi) - Sumatra_00607 metaG | ecosystem: Environmental > Aquatic > Marine > Oceanic > Sediment | place...
AAGCAGCGCTAGCTGGCGGGAAAATATGACTATTTCTGCCGGCTTTATCTGGGAAAAACGAGCCAGCAGTTTTTCTTTATTAAATAATGTAATGGCTTTCTTAAGGGTAACTACCCGATAGCCGCCATAACCCAGCAGCTCGGTTGCCGCCTCTTCACTGATAGCCGAAACCTTGCCATGAACTAATTTCTTATCTTCAGTATAGGCTGTATAAGCGAAATCCATTTATAACCTCCAAACAGCTAAGTTGTAACGTAGGCATTACGCAGCACTTCAGCAGGGTTGGTAATACCTTCCTTCACCTTACGCATGCCATCGTTCACCATAGATATCATGCCATCTTTAAGGGCTTGCTCCCGGATAGCACTACTGCTGGCGTGATCACAGACCATCACTCCTATAGTGTCATTCACAGGTAGAATCTCAAAGACTCCCGTCCGCCCCAGGTAACCGGTATAGGCGCAGGACTTACAGCCGGTACCGTAGAGGAACTCGGTCTTTTTCTCTCCCATTTCCTTTTCGTAGGCCATCTGCTCGACCAGGGGGGCCTCGATAAGGCGGCTACAATCAGAGCAGACGCGGCGTACCATTCGCTGAGCGACAACACCGATAACAGATGAAGCTATCAGGAAAGGCTCTACCTTAAGGTCAAGGAGACGGGAGAGCACACCCGCAGCATCATTAGCATGGATAGAAGATAGCATCAGGTGCCCGGTTAAAGCTGCCTGAGTAGCTATGTTAGCTGTCTCGGCATCGCGTATCTCACCAACCAATATTACATCGGGGTCAAGACGAAGTATGGACCTCAAGCCGCTGGCAAAGGTAATGCCAGCCTGGAGGTTAACCTGAATCTGGTTAATATCCTTAAATCGGTACTCAGCAGGGTCTTCAATAGTAATGATGTTTCTCCCGTGAGTATCAAGGGAATTGATTGAGGCATATAGAGTGGTAGTTTTGCCAGCTCCGGTAGGACCGCTAATCAGAATCATACCATAGGGAACCTTGAGCATACTTTCATACTTTGCCAGGCTGTCAGGTAGCAGACCAAGCTCTGCTAACCCCAGAGTAGCCAGTGACTTATCCAGAAGCCGCAGGGTTGCTGTCTCACCTGAGACAGTGGGAGCGGTAGCGACTCTGACATCTATCTCTCGCCCTTTAGCCACGGTAGAGAATTGACCATCTTGAGGACGAAAATGGTCAGCGATATTCATTTCAGCCAGGATTTTAATTCGTGAAATGAGTGCCCGGTGTACACTTAAAGGTGTAGACATCGTATCGTGAAGAGTGCCATCTATACGGTAGCGTATTCGCAATCTATCTTCTTCTGGCTCAATATGAATGTCAGATGCGCGGGCTTTGACTGCCTCGTCAATTATAAGATTGAGAGCCTGAACCAGAGGGGTATCAGTAGCAGCACTAAGGGCAAGCTTCTCGTCAGTTTCTTCAGCCGGGATAGAGACACGAGAAATCTGCTTTTCAATTTCGCCATAGGCTTTATAATTGAAGTCAATAGCGTCCCTGATTTCCTGGACAGTGGCAGCTACAGGCTTAACATTCATTCGGCTCTGGGCTGAAAGAGCCTCCAGGGCAAAGATATCAGTCGGGTCTGCTATAGCCACTTCCAGTGTCCTGCCAGATATAGTCAGGGGTATGGCATTATACCTTCTGGCCATCACCTCAGGAATCAATTGTAGTGCCTCAGGCTGGGGCATCTGCCTCAGTAGCTTGCTCTTCAGCTTATCTAATTTAGTTGACTTCCCTTTTGGCTGGACAGTTATCTCTTCAGTCACAGGTTTAGTAACTAGTTTTTGACCCAACCCAAGGACTTTTATCTGCTGGTGCTGGGCAAATTGCTGTGCCTCGGGGCTAAGCTCCACCGATACCACAATGATCTTCTCATCAACACCAGCCTCATAGGCCTTAGTATCAAATAACATTACCTGTTCCAGGTTTACTTCTTTCTCCCCATTCAGGAAATCTATAGCCAGCTTGTGCTCAACCTGACTGTTTTCAGCATGGGCCAGTATATCAAAGGTATATTCAACTCCTGACCGGCCTTTAATTTTGGCCTTCTCTTTTACTCCATAGCCCCGGTTGGCTAAAGATTTGACCAGATCCTCCTTTGTCTCAAACCTAACCGGCTCCTCGGGCTTAACTGGCTGCGCGGGTTTCAGGGTTAATAGTTGCTCAATTTGTTCTCCAGCAATAACCTTTATTCGCTGCTTGCGAGCCAGCTGTTTCGTCTCCTGACTAAGTTCAGGAATGGCAATAAGAATCCTGTCAAGGATGCCGCAATCATAGGCTTTATTGGCAAAGCTGAAAATGGTGCCCACTTCTATATCTCTATCACCACCAGCAGCAATGCCGATAGCAATATTGTATGTAGTAAAACCATCGTCTCTTTGAGCCAGCATATCAAAGGTATGCTCAATCCCTGAGTTCCCGAGGAGCTTAGCTCCCTCGGTTACTTCATACCCCTGCTGCTCCAGATACCCTCTAATCTGGGCCTTCAGCTCCGAATCAATTTTCATATAACGCACCTTCCCATCCACTTTCTCCAATTTGGGTAAAGTGTAATTCGCCAATTGGCTGAAGTCAACATTATTAACCATGTCTTAACCCGAGCTAACTAGGGCATAATAAGCTCCCTCTTCCACAAGCTAAATACAATTTAGCATATCGTATTAGTTTGTCAATAGGACTTTTGGGGGAGTCTCTTGTGAGCTCTCGTGGATTGGGAGGGAACAAGTCCCTCCCCTACAGGAGTTGTTGGTTTTACCAGTCATTGCCACGCCCCGACTTGTCGGGGCGTGGCAATCCCATTGGGTAAATTCCAAATCCCAAGCTCCAGATAAATCCAAATGTCAAAGTCCAGATGACAAATGAAATCTAAATGCTTAAATGCCAAAGCTACTTGTTTTTGTCATTACTTAGGGTTTTGGGCTTGATTTGACATTTGAGCTTTGGGTTTTGATATTGCTTAGGACTTGGTGCTCGGGATTTATCCCTTTATAAGGAGGTGTCTCACAATGACTTTTGTGTCACTGTTTCTGCAAATCACTATAATTGCCTATAAAGCGGCATTCAAATTTCATCAAAATCTTCTAATACCCTCCGTGGTTTTGCTTCGGGTGAAATCCAGCCGCTGTGCAGGGCGAGAGCAACAGCGTGGGCTCTATCATTAGCATTTAGCTTACGAAGGATGGCACTGACATGATTCTTAATTGTTTGTTCGCTGATTTCTAGGATACGGGCGATTTCTTTATTTGAGTTGCCCTCAGCAATGTAGGTTAGAATCTGCGTTTCCCTGTTGGTAACAGGAGCGGCTATGCCTTCCATAGTTCTCCCCATACCTCGAAACTGGTTTAATACCTGCCTGGCAACCCTGGGTCTGGTCATCAGGCTTTCATTTATGGGGTATTCACCTTTGCGGGCTCGTCTTATAGTGCTAACCAGCTCGTCGGCAGTGGCCTTCTTACTCAAGCAGGCTACGGCTGCAGTTTTAATGACCTCAAAAAGCTCTTCATCATTAGGGTCAGGGCTTAGCACTATTACTTTAGTATTTGGGTAGTATTGAGCAATTTTTCTACCCAGCTCAATCCCGCTGAGGCTGGCCAGGTCAGAGCCAAGTAGAGCAACATCAGGGAGATTAGCTTCAATTAGCTCGAGTGCATTCTGAGTTGGGTCGCATTCTAATATCTCCAGGTCAGGTTGTTGAGACAGCGTCTGACGCACCCCGGCTCTGAAAAATGCTTGCTCATCAATTACCATCACTTTGATCTTATTCATCAGCCACCTCCTGGTGAAGCTTTACATATTTAATTCAAACACCTTCCTGGTTATTTGGATTTAGCTCCAGTGATTTATCGTATAATGTAATCACCTTTGGTGTCAATAGTCCATATTATATCACCCCGCGCCGCCAAGTATTTGGGGGCTTGACAAGTGCCATTGAGGTAGTATAATAGTAATAGGCCAAAGGTAATATATATTGGGATGATATAATGAATCGGCGAAGGTCTAATATAGAGATAATAGCTGATATGCTCAGAGTTGGGGAAAATGGCGCTGGCAAGACAGAGATTATGTATAGCGCCAATATGAGCTATGCCCAGATACAGAAGTATCTTGGTTTCCTCTTGAGCCACGGGTTCATTAACAAAGTGAAGGTGGGAAATCCCACAGTTACCTATCAGGTAACGGACAAAGGGGGAGAGCTGCTCAAAAATATAAACTGCATAATTGAAGTACTCGAGTTCCGAAATGGCAATGGAGCTTGAGGCTGTAATGTTGCGGAGTTATAGAGGGGTGCCTGGAAGTAGAGTGAGGTCACCCCTTATTTAACATAAAAATCTAAGGAGTGTTACGTATGATAGGAGCGGTATATGTCTGAAAAAAGGATGCTGATAGTAGATGCTGAGCTGGTGAAAAAGGTAGATGACAATCGTGATGATATGGGGCGGTCTGAGTTTATCAACTTCCTTATTGAGACTCAGTTGCAGGAAAAAGAAGAAAGTAAAAAGCAAGGCAGCGTAACCCGAGAGGAATTTCACCAGTTTCAGGAAGGCACGAAAGAGCTATTGCGCAATTTCCTGGAATTCTTTATCAGCTATGGGTTGGAGCTAGGCAAGCAACCTGGCGATAACGAATTCGAGCAATTAGCTCAGAAACTGCAAAGTCTAGGTAGCTCGTCAAAAGTAAAAAGCTCCTGACTTTCTTTCCTCGCATTTTCCTCCACAATCACATTCTCCACAGCTTCAAATAGAACTATCTTCTAGAACATAATCTCTTCCCAAGCTATTCCTAGCCCTGTCATACTATCTTCAGAATAATGAAGCTCCTGCGTTGTTATTCTGAATGAAGTGAAGAGGTATAGCTATGACAAGGCCGATTGAGCTACTGCGTCAGGGGAGAAAAGAAGAGCTGTGGCAGATGTGCTGCGGCTTTATTGCCCTCAGCCTGGAGGAGTTTATGGCTATCCAGAAGAGACTGCTTCTGGAGGAGATTGAGTTATTAAAGAACAGCGAGCTTGGCAAGAGGGTGATGCGTGGTGCCATGCCTGAGACGGTGGAAGAATTCCGGGAGCAGGTGCCATTGACCACCTACTCTGATTACCTACCTGAGCTTGTGGGAAAAAGGGAAGACGTGTTGCCGACCAAGCCTGCCATGTGGGTGCATACGGTAGGCAGGGCTGGTGAATATAACCTCAAATGGGTGCCCTTATCCGAGAGGTTCTTATATGAATTTGTGAGGACGGCTGGTGGCGTTGGGCTTCTTGCCTCCTGTAATGCCCAAGGTGATTTTCTCGTGAAAGAACATTTGAAAACTCTGTCCACTATGGCATCTCGATATTATGGATCAGGTGTTGTGGGATACTTAATGCAACAAGCTCTTGGCTTTGACTCCCTGCCTTCCAATGCCGAGGAAATGACATTTCAAAAGAAGATAGAAGCTGGCTTTAAGGAGGCTTTGTGTCAGGGTCTTGATGCTTTTGGCGGCTTGCCCTCTATCTTGGTTTATATCGGGGAGATGTTTAAGCGAGGAGCCATAAGTGTAGATACTCGTTTTTTGCTATCTCATCCCAAAGCATCTGCTCGCTTCATTAAAGGATTAATCAAGAGCAAGTTGGCTCATCGTCCTATGTTGCCTAAAGATCTATGGTCAGTTAAGGTAGTTGTGGGTGGTGGCATAGACAGTGCCATTTTCGGGAAAGGGGTAGAAGAGCTGTGGGGGAGGAAACCTCTGGAGCTGTATGGTGGCACTGAGGGCGGTATTTATGCCGTTCAGACCTGGGATTACGAAGGTATGACTTTTATTCCCAACCTCAACTTCTTTGAGTTCATTCCCGAGAGGGAATACTTCAAATGGCAACTTGACCATTCCTACCAGCCGAAGACTATTTTGCTGGACGAGGTAAAGGCAGGCGAGAATTACGAGATAGTCATCACCAATTTCCATGGCGGTATTATGACTCGATATAGACCTGGCGATATGGTCAGGATAAGTTCGCTGCGAAATGAAAAACTGAATATTGATATCCCGCAGATGGTATTCTATAGCAGGGCTGATGACCTTATTGATATTGCTAGTCTTGGTCGGCTGACAGGAAGGGTAATCGAGGAGGCAGTTGAAAACACTGGCATCGCCTATGTGGATTGGGTAGCACGCAAGGAACTAATTGATAATAAACCTGCGCTGCATCTCTATCTTGAGCCTAGAGATGAATATATTGCCAGTGAGGAAGGTATGGCAGCAGCGATACGCGAGCAATTTAAGAAATTAGATAGGAAATATCGGTGCAACTTCTACAGCCTTATTGGCAATATGGAAACTGTGCTTGGCTTAAAGCCCCTAGAGGTTACTTTGCTCCCCCAAGGCGCCTTTTCCAGCTATATGACTCAACGGCAAGCTGAGGGCGCCGATTTAGGTCACCTGAAGCCACCACATATTAACCCTTCGGATGAAATGCTTTCCTTACTCGGAGCACCCAAGGTTGTGGTGGAGGCTGCGCCGGTAACTGAAGCCGAACGTGCGGCTGCTTGATGACAGTAGCATAGTTTAGAGAAAGGCAGGGCACCTTACCAAGACAAGGAAGGCGAGGTTTTAACCTCGCCCTTTCGTTTATAGCTTCAAGTCTTTCGCAGGTTCTTCGCCAGCAGCCCAGAATGACAAAGGCAAACCTTCAAGCCCGCCTTATGCTGGGAGAACCGTGACTGAGAACACCAAGTACTTTTGGGGGATTACTAAAGTCCTTCTTGACAGTTTCCAAATTTATATCAATAATAGCCTTATGATATAGCGGGTGATATATAGAGGGTGATATTATGAATGCCAATGTTTTAATTCCCTTAATTGCTACGATCACTTATATCCCCTTATTTGTCATTTTGCTATCTACTCGGCCACGGCAACAAAGGCATAAGCTTTTCCTTTTGTTTCTCATTCCTGCCGTACTCTGGAGCTTCAGCACCTTCCTTAGTATGAGCGACTTGTTAATACACAATAAACCACTCGAAGTTAAAATTGTCCTTTGTATTGCTATCTTGATGCTGGTCCAATTCCATTACTTTGTACGTTCTTTTTATCAGTCCGAGCGCATCAAAATACCATTGGCTTATCTTTTCCTAGTAGCCACCATTGTCCTGGCGGCATTGGGCTACATACCCCAGAATGTTGGAATCACTGCCAGCGGCATCAATGTTGACTATGGTCCCTGGCTCATTGCCATAGGTTTACTTTTTCTTTCCACAGTAGGCGCCAGGGATATATATTCCTTGATACAAAAGTACAAGCTCTCACCCAACCCATCGGAGCGTAATCAGATTGTTTATTTATTTGCTGGTATTGCTATCTTCACGGTGTTCATTCTCAGCGCTATTGGTCCCCGTGGAGGCGAATTTCCTGTGAGCCATATTGGCAACCTTATGATTGCCTGTGTCTTAACCTATGCTGTTGTGACCTACCGTCTGCTGGATATCAGGGTTGTATTCCGCCAAGCCCTTATATACGTAGTCCTCTATGGCGGTAGTGTTGGCATTGTATTACTGCTTTTCACCCTCGCTCACCGGTTCGTCGGCATTGAGCTTAACTTTGCCTCTTTAGCGGTAACCATTGGTCTGGGAATTCCAGCTATCCTGTTTCTTGTTCACAAGGTGCATGACCTTTGGCAAAGAAAGGTGGAGGAAGCCTTTATCGGCGCAAGATACTCCTATCGCAGGCAGTTATCTGACTTTATCGCCAGAATACACGATGTTCTCACACTGGAGCAGTTGGGCAGCGAATTCATATCACTGCTTGCTCAGTCCATTGACTGTCGGAGAGCTTGTCTGCTTTTGCCCGAGGCTGGAAATGGAGATTTTAGCGCCCAATTTATCTACCCTCCTGTGGAGGATAATCCTATGAGGGAGTTGAAATTAAGGCAGGATAGTCCTGTTGTGACCTGGCTGGAGCACGAAAGCACCATATTACCGGAAAGGAAACTCGCTATCTTTCCTGAATTACAATCTATATGGCAGGAGGAGAGAGAAGAAATCCAATTGGCAGGAGTAGAGATGTTCGTTCCTTTAATGAACCGGGGGGAGCTTGTGGCTGTTCTGACAATAAGTGCTAGGCGAGATGGGAAGCTTTACGCCGTTGAGGATATTGATTTATTGGAGTTTATCGCCACCAAAGTGGCAGCGAGCATGGAAAAGGAGTATTCCCATGAGCAATTGAAGGAACAAGACGAAGAAACAACCCTGGTTAATCGTTTAACCGCAATCATAACCTCCAGCATGAGCATTCAGATGATATTTGAAGGTTTCGCCCAGGAACTAAAGAAAGTGGTGGATATTGATTGGGCAACAATTGCTTTAATTGATGGAAACGAGCTTTATTTTCTAGCTCTATCCAGCACAATAGGTTCTACTTGGCAGCCGGAGGAAAGGATACCGCTTGAAGGGACGGCTACGGAGTTGGCATGCCGGGAGAAGCAGGCCGTATATGAACCTGATCTGAAACGACACCACAGATTCTGGACATGGGAGAGTCACTTGAAGCAAGGGATTTGTTCTATTGCTTACCTGCCCTTGAGTGTCACAGACCGTATTATTGGCAGCCTGATTTTGGCCAGTCGCAAACCTAATGCTTACAACCGCAGGCAAATACAACTTCTGGAAAAGGTGGCTTTGCAGATTGCTGCGCCCGTTGAGAATGCTCAACTTTATGCCCAATTGGAACAAAGGGCTCGTATTGATGTGCTTACCGGGCTATTTAATCGTCGTCATTTTGAAGAACGGCTCAAAGAAGAGATTTCCCGGCATTCTCGTTATGGCAATGAATTCTCCATATTCATGCTGGACCTGGATAACTTTAAGAGCTATAACGATGCATATGGGCATCCTGCCGGGGACATTCTTCTGAACCAGATAGGGAAAATTATCAAAAGCTCTATTAGAAATGCTGACCAGGCTTTTCGCTATGGCGGCGATGAATTTGTTGCCATTTTGCCCGAGACAACGAGGGAGGATGCCTGGGTCGTAGCTGAGCGAGTTCGAGCGCAACTTGCCGAGGAGATGGAGAGGCAGACAATTGCTATAACTTGCAGCATTGGTTTGGCTAACTATCCTGCAGATGGAGTGGTAGCTGATGAACTTGTTGCCGTGGCTGATAATGCTCTTTATTATGCCAAGCGGACTGGAGGTAATCGAATCTACCTTTCCTCCAAGATTTTGCCTAAGCCGCCGGACAATGGAGGAATTACTGGGATTGATACCAGAAGTGATAGTCTGAGTGTTATTTATGCCTTAGTCTCGGCAGTGGAGGCTAAAGATCCCTATACTTATGGTCATTCCAAGAAAGTTAACACTTATGCCGTGGCTTTAGCGGGAGCGATTGGACTATCGCCTGATGAGGTATCTAAGGTGAGCACTGCTGCTTTGCTTCACGACATTGGCAAAATTGGCATTCCCGATAAAGTGCTTAACAAAAAAGGGAAGCTTAGTGGAGAGGATTGGGAAGCGATTAAGGCTCATCCCAGGCTAGGGGCAAATATCGTCGGTACCATGCCCCATCTAGTTCCCTATGTAAATAGCATTTTACATCACCATGAGAGGTGGGATGGCGGTGGCTATCCTGAAGGGCTGAAAGGCGAAGAGATTCCCATAGAAGCTCGCATCCTCGCCATAGTTGATAGCTTTGAGGCTATGACTTCTGTCCGTCCTTACCGTCCTGCATTGTCCCTTGAGCAGGTGGTAAAAGAACTCAGGCAAGGTGCCGGGCTTCAGTTTGACCCTAAGTTGGTGGAGGTCTTCATTGGCATTATCGAGGCCAGTCTTTCTGAGAGAGTGAAGATAGGTCAAGATGCATCCAGCGAACAATCAGATCCATAGTACAGCTAGAAATCCTAAAACAACATCAAAAATTGGAAGGCAAAAACCAAAATGACCAGTCAAAATTCAAAGATGGATTCAAGGAACGTGTCTATGAATTTGCACTGGATGCAATAGGATTCATGGAGCAACTGCCAATGGAACAAGCTTCGAGGGTTATCAGTGACCAATTGTTACGAAGTGCTACCAGCATTGGCGCTAACGTGATTGAGGCTGAGGCAGCCTCCTCAAGGAAGGATTATACCGATTTCTCTACTTATGCACTGAAGTCGGCAAATGAATGCAAGTTTTGGCTAGGATTGCTCAGGGCTTCAGGCAGAGGTGGCGAAGACACCGTTAACAAACTTCTAAGGGAAGCCACATAGATTGCTAACATACTTGCCGCCTGCATACTACTCTGAAAGAGAAGAAAATGAGACATTTCTTGCATTTTAATTCGCCACTTTGACTTTTTATTTTTGATTAAATATTTGTAATTTAAAATGCCATTCTGGGAAATATATTCGTATTTTTATAGTTTGTCCTTAAGAAACTCGTTCCCTTATGGGTGCCTTTTGGAAGACCTAAATAATACATTAGACATCAGAGAACGGGAGAATATTTTAGATGCTGGTTGTGGACCCGGACTGGTAATAGAAAAAGTTATTGAAGAACATACGGGAAAAAGAATAAGCGTTATAGGTCTAGATTTTAGCAGGGGAATGATAAAGCGCGCTCGCAAGAGATGTAAAAAGTTTTCTAATGTAAAGCTTCAAATTGCCGATTTAAACAAAAACCTGGAGTTTCCCGATAACTTTTTTGATAAAGTGATTTGCTCTAATACACTTTATGCCCTTGAAAACCCACATAGAGTCATTTTTGAATTTTACAGAGTTTTAAAGCCGGGCGGTGCAGTGATTATTGCCAACCCCAAACCCAACGCCGGAGAAAAAGAACTCATAAGAGAACACTTAACGGCACTTAAAAAAATCACTCCAATTTACAAGAAAATTTATCATATTTTCATATTTCTTTTGCTCATTCCTGTAAATTTAGTTGTTATCACGATAAATAAAGTCATCATTGAGAAAGGGAAAGGCAAAGAATATCACTTCTTAGGCAAAGAAGACTTACAAAAAATTCTCCAAGAAGTCGGTTTTAAGAGTATCAACATAAGCTCTTGCTACGTTGATCAAGACTGGCTGGTGAGAGCGGAAAAATAAAAATATGGGCACAATAGGTGAGAAAATTCAATATTGCCTCTCGGACATGGAAGGGAGTGAGGATAACCCTAGACATCTGGCTAGAGCTGGACATGCAGAAACGACAGGCTTCTGCAGGACAGGCGCAGGAACTTGAAAAGGAGTTAGTGACAGTCCAAAAAGGTCGGTCTAGGAGGAATGTCTACATCAGTAATTTTAGACTGAGATAGGGTCTTTGCCTCGATTTTTGATAGAGCTTGGAGTTTAGCAGTTCTTTACCAGAACGCATATATTGCGTGAGAAATTCCTTATCGGGAAATGGTAGGACTTCTCCGGTGACATAGTAATGATTTCCCAGCCAGTTTCGACTAATAGCTTTCTTAGCTCGCCATAAGAGAAAAGGTGATAGTAGCGGTAAATTGTCTTTCCTTTTAGCCTCCAGGGGATTTGCCGCTCTTTGGGTTTTAGCCAGAAGCCTGGTTGTCCGTGGTTCCATACGGTTAAAAAAGCCTCGCC
>Ga0114925_10001502_pt1 | contig 11564 bp, 18 predicted proteins | sample SumtaG_2_FD_87287 | JGI IMG/M metagenome (GOLD analysis project Ga0114925, IMG submission 87287) | Deep subsurface microbial communities from Indian Ocean to uncover new lineages of life (NeLLi) - Sumatra_00607 metaG | ecosystem: Environmental > Aquatic > Marine > Oceanic > Sediment | place...
ATTTTATAAGCGGTTATCGCGGGAAATTCAAACCTGTCGAAATGCCTTCTGTTTATGAACATTGTTTTTTAGGATTAAGATTAACACCACATGACGGAATACCTCATACGGTAATTGAAATGGGCATGATGGGAAGAAGATGTGTATGGAATGAGCCATTTCCAGGATGCTATCAATGGAAAAATAAACAAGATGTAAAAAATGCAATTCTTAAAGAACATGAAAATATAGGGAAAACTAATGTAGAATTAGCAAAACAAGTTGAAAAATATCTTGATATAGGAACTAATTGGTTAAAAGAAAGTTTTTGGAATGATTAAACAAGGAAGAATGTCCACATCTCTTGGTTTTAATATTTTAGAAAAATATAATTTATCGGAATATAATAATTCCAGAGAATCAACTATATTTTTTGGTTGTTATAATCCACCAACGGATTTTTCTACAATTATGAATCATAAGGCTTTAGGAATATTAATATGGTTTGGAACTGATATTGATATAATTAATCCAGTTAAATTAGGAGAAATAAAAAAGAAAAAAAATATTAAACATATTGCAATAGGTGGATTTATAGCAAATGATCTTAATAAAGCAGGAATTGAATTTAAAAGAATTCCTATTCATATAGGCAATAATATTTCTGATTCACAATCTTTAGGAAATTGTATTTATTCTTATATACCAAAACATAAATATAATTATTATGGTGGTGAAATTATTGATGAATTAAAAAATTTGCTTCCAGATGAAAAATTTATAATTACTTCTATTAATCAATATCCACGAAAAGAAATAATGGAATTTTATAAAAAAAGTTTTATAGGATTAAGGCTTACCAAACATGATGGACTTTCAGCTACTGTAATAGAATTAGGATTAATGGGTAGAAGATGTATATATAATGATGATATTCCTAATGCTATTAATTGGAGAAATATTCAGGATATTATACAAATTATCAAAGTAGAAAAATTAAAAATTGGACAAACAAATATTCAACTTGTTAATGCAATGAGTAATTTTCTTAATATTGATAATTCTTGGTTAAATGAAAAATTTTGGCAATGACAGATAGAGCAAAAGGTTGTTGTTCTATATTTTTATTTTCAATTATTATATGGATTTTAATAATCCTTTTAATAATTTTAAGATGAAAGTTAGTATAATAATTTCAGTAGTAGAAGATCGTGGTTATCTTGAAAAAGCTATCAAGAGTGCTTTAAATCAAGATTATGATGATTATGAAATTGTTTTAGCTTCAGATGGAAATCCTGCAATGAAAAGTTATGCTGATAAATGGAATTTAAAATTTTCATTACAGGAAATTAAAAGTAATATTTCTACAAACTTTAATAAAGCAGCATTAATAGCAAAAGGGGAATTTCTGAAGGCTTTATCAGATGATGATCTCTTGACAACTAATTGTTTGAAGGATTTAGTCAATAATATAGGCAATAAATCTTTAATTTTTGCTAATAGTATTGATTTTTGGCAAAATGGCACGAATATTATAAATAAACCATCTATTAAAAAAGGAGATTTTAATGAACTTATCAGATTAAAAAGTTCTTATATACATGGTGGAACAATTATGTTTAGAAAAGATATTTTTCTTAATCGGGGTGGATTTGATGAAAGATTAGAATGCTGTGAAGAATATGATTATTATTTATATTTGCTTTCAAAAGGATATGAATTTGCTTATTTAGATAAAATTGTTTATGAATATCGAAAACATAATAAACAGAAAAGTCTTGTTCATTCTCCTAAAGAACGTGAAAGAAGAATGAGATATAAAAATTATATAATAAATAAATATTTATGAAAACAATTTTAATTACTGCTGCCGGTGGTGCTCCTTCAATTAATTTTACACGATCAGTAAAAAAAGCAAAAAAATCTTATAAATTAATTGGAATTGATAGTAATGAATATACTATTAATCGGGCTGAAACAGATCATATAGAATTATGTCCTAAAGCTACCGATAAAGATTATATAGATTATATTAATTTCTTAATTGAAAAATGGAATATAGATTTTATTCATGCCCAGCCAGATATTGAAGTAGGTATTCTTTCTGAAAATAGGGATAAATTAAAATGTAAAACTTTTCTGCCATCCCAAAAAACAGTTAAAATTTTAAGAAATAAATATGAATCTTATCAACATTGGGTAAAAAAAGGGATTCCTGTTCCTAAAACTGTATTAATTAGAGATATAGATGATCTTTATATTGCTTATAGTCTTTTTTTTGATGATATATGGTTTCGTGAAATAGAAGGTGCTGGCGGCAAAGGGGCATTGGCTTCTCCTTCTTTTGATTATGCCAAAGAACAAATTAATGAAAATAACGGTTGGGGAAGATATACGGCAGCAGAAAGATTAACAGATAAAACTGTTACCTGGATGGGATTATATTTTAAAGGGGAATTAATTGTAGGACAAGGAAGGAAACGATTATATTGGGAATATTCAAAAAAAACACAATCAGGAGTAACTGGAATGACTGGAACAGGCATAACAACATCTGATAAAATTATAACTCAAACAGCAATTAATTCAATTTTTGCTATTGATGAAAATCCACATGGAATATTTTCTGTTGATATGACTTATGATAAAAAAGGAAAACCACGATTAACAGAAATTAATATAGGGAAATTCTTTACTACTCATCATTTTTTTACAGAAGCAGGAATTAATTTTCCTGAAATATATCTTGATCTTGCGTTTGGCAAAAAAGTGAAATATAAGAATCTAATTAATCCTTTAAAAGATGATTTATATTGGATAAGAGGTATTGATTGTGAACCAAAATTAATTTATAAAAAAGAAATAATAAAAATCACAGAACTTTTTAAAAAACAAAGAAGTGAACTTGGATAATTCTGCCAAATGGTATGATAATGAAAAAAATCGTTTTTCGCAACGATTTCGTGGTGAATCAACCTTTAAATTAATTCTACCTTATATTTTAAAAAGTGAAAGAATATTACATCTTGGACTTGGTAATGGATTAATGGTAAAAAGAATAGATGAATTTGCTAAAAAGCAAATAGTTATTGAAGGTTCGGAAAAATTAATTGATGGATTTAAAGATAAACTTTTAAATACTGAAATTATTCATGGATATTTTGAATCATTTGATTGTGATGAAACTTTTGATTTAATTCTTGCAACTCATGTACTTGAACATGTTGATGATCCTATTTTATTGCTTACTTATTTGAGTTCTTTTCTTAATGAAAATGGAAAATTATTAATAACTGTTCAAAATGCCCAATCTTTACATAGAAGAATTGGTGTTGAATTGGGAATTATTAAAACAATATATGAATTACATAATGGTGATAAGGAAATGGGACATCAACGAATTTATGATATTGATAAATTAAGAAATGATGTTTTAGAAACCGGTTATAAAATAATTAGAGAACAGGGATATTTACTTAAAATGCGATCTTTAGAACAAATAATGAATTGGAATGATGATTTTATTAATGCTAATTATGATGTTAGTTTAAATTGTTCGATAGATATATGTGTTAATCTTATGTTAATTTGTGAATTATGACTTGTTTGATTGATCTTGATGGAACTATTTTAAATTTTTGGGATAGATATTATTCTATTTTTGATAATTTTTTATATAATATATTAAGTAAACCTGAATATATTTTAATGAGGCGTGAAGGAATATCCGAAGAAATGATTTTGAATTTAATGGGTATTATGGATACTGAAAAATATCTTGAATGGAGAATGGAAAGAATTGAATCGGAACATTATTTATCTTTTGATATACTTTTTAATATAGAGAAACTTAAACAATTTGACCGTAGAATACTTATAACTTATAGGAAAAATCGAAAAAATTTAGAAAATCAACTTAAAAAATTAAAAATTCATGATTTTTTTGATGAAATAATAACTCCTGAGAATATTACTCATCCGGCTGTTCCTGTTAATATATTCAAATTTGAGATGATAAGAAAATATAGAGAAAATCATAGTATAGTAATTGGTGATACAGAAACAGATATTATAAGTGCGAAAAGAAATAAAATTTTCTCGATAGGCGTTCTTTCGGGAATGACAAATCGTGTATGCATGCAAAATATTAATCCTGATAAAATTATTAATAATATAAATGAACTTTGATAGTTTTGAATATTGGGAAAATCGTTATAAATCTGATCCTAAATATTTTGGGAAAGATTGGGATGAAAGAATTAAGATAAGGGCAAATACTCTTAATAAATTTATCAAAAAATATAAAATAAAAAAAGTTTTTGATTATGGTTGTGGTGATGGAAGGCAATCTCAATATACAATAGTTGAAAATTATTTTGGAGTTGATATTTCAAGTGATGCAATTAAAGGATGTAAAAAATTAAATCCTGAAAAACAATTTTATCTTGCTAAAAAAAATGATAAAAATTTAAAAGATTTATTAAAAATATTTAAACCTGATTTATCTTTATCATTTTCAGTAATTTCTCATTTAATTGAAGATGAAATTTTTGAAGAATATATGGAAAATCTTTTTTGTTCTGAAAAATTTGTAATTATTTATTCACTCGATCAAGATAAAAAATATTCTGCTCTTTATCAAAAAGATAGACATTTTACAAAATATATTTATGAAAATTTTAAGAATTGGAAATTTCAGGAATTCAAAGAAGAATATGCAAAAGATATAAAATACGGTACTCATATTTATAAAAATGATAAAGAAAAAATATTATGATAATGCTTATATTAATGCTTCTAAATATAAATGTCATTATAGCAAAACTGAATATTATCCTATTTGGATTTATATCTTGGGATTAATAGGAAAAGAAAAAATATTTGAAGGTGGTTGTGGTACTGGGCAATTTGCCCAAATGCTTATAGAGAATGGGAAAGATTATCAATTAGGAATTGATTTTAGCAAAGAGGCGATAAAGATTGCAAAAAATCTAAATACAGAAAATAAAGAAAAATTTAAAATTTGGGATTTATTTGAATTAGATAAATTGAAAATTGATTATGATCTTTTTCTTTGCCTGGAGGTCTTAGAACATATTGATAATGATTTAGAAATATTAAGAAAAATTGAAAAAAATAAAAAAGTCATTTTAAGTGTCCCGAATTTTAAAGATTATACTCATATAAGAATTTTTAAAGATGAAAAAGAAATAATTTTAAGATATGGAGAACTTATAAGAATAGATAATATAAAAATTCATGAATTTTATAATGGAAGTAAAATTTTTATAATAAATGGAAGAAAATTATGAAATGTCCATATGATAACAAAGAATGTGATCAGATAAATACTTCTGGCATGACAAAATTAAAAGAATGTTCTGAATGTAAGAGATATAATTACGGAATCAGATTAACAGGAGCTACTCCTATACTTGCCGGAATAATAGATTATATCAGATTAAAAAAAAATGAAAATATGCGTTATCATAAATAGGGCTGTTGGTGGTTGTGTTTATTATCGTCAGCTTGAACCACATACCGATCTTCATCTTTATAATAAAGATTTCCAGGTAACATTTACTGACGGAATAGGTTCATTATCAGATAAAGAACTTTTAGAATATTCTATTGTTCAATATCATAAAGGGCTTGTCTCTTTAGAACAAGTAAAAAGATGTCAAAGTCTTGGAATAAAAACTATTGTTGATTTTGATGATTATTGGATGTTGCCTAAAAGTCATGGAATGTATAACCAATATTATTATGAGCTTGAAATTGTGGATGATCGGCAAAAAATAAAAACAGATGAAAATGGCAATTTAATAAAAAGACAATATTCTATAAGTGATTTTCTTATAGATATACTCAGGACATTTGATTATGTAACTGTTACAACAGAATTTCTTGCAAATTTAGTTAGACCTTATAATAAAAATATAATCATTTTTGAGAATTCCATTGAGGAAACTGCTCCTATGTGGGAAATAAAAGAGACTAAATATAATAAAATAAGATTCGGTTGGATTGGTGGAACTATGCATTGGAATGATATTCAATTATTAAGGGGAACTCCAAACAGACTCGATCATGACATGAAACTCAAAGGGAAATATGAATTCAGATTATTCGGATATAAAAGGGATTCTATTTTTGTTAATTTTGCCAATATTTTTACAGATTACGGAAGATCGCTTAATGCATGTAAATTGTTTCCGAACAGACCAGTTTTGCATAATGAAAATCAGCCTTCTTACGCACAATATTATAACGATCTTGACGTTGCTCTCGTTCCACTCGTGGATGATAAATTTAACAGTTCAAAAAGTGAATTAAAGATTGTTGAAGCAGGATTTTTTCATAAACCGATAATAGTAAGCAATGTAACTCCTTATAAAGAAATAATAAATGATGAAAATGCATTGATTGTGCGAAAATCTAAAGACTGGTACAGACATATAAAATTCCTTATTAATAATCCGGAAAAAATACAAGAATATGGAGAGAATTTGTATGAGACTGTAAAAGAAAGATATAGTTTAAAAAATGTAACAAAAAAACGTGCTGAATTTTATCGTTCTATTGTGAATTGATTATTTTTAATTAATTTCGTTGCAAATATTATACATTATGGGAAAAACAATTATTGGTGAATTATTGAAAGAATTAATACTTGATACTAAAAAAGAAATTATTGTATGGCCAAAAGGTTGTATTATAGAAATTTCATCAGAAGATAATTATAATCATAATATTACAAATAAAGATATTGAAAATGCAGTAGAAATACTCAAAAAATTAGATTAAATGAAAGATTATAGACAAGAATTTAATATTTATGGAACTAAAAGAAAAATTAATAAACTTATCAAGAAATATTTAATGGAATTTTACAATAAGATTTTCAAAGAATTAAATTACCCATTATGTACAGCAGAGATGTAGTTCTTTCATGTGGTTCTGGCTTGGTGGGTTGGAATCAATCAGCAAATCTGGAACATACAATACTTAGTGCAGATTTGCTTGTATCTACAAGTGGTTATCGTTATAATGATCTCCCAGGAATAGATTTTAATATTATCGAAGGAGCATTAAGTTCTATGTATGCCAATGTTAATACTTATCTACATGGAGTTCATGATTCTCAATTAATAAGACTTGTGGACAGAGTAGTACAGAAATCAAAAGATCAATTAAAAACCAAAGAACTTCTGAGTAATTTCGATCCCATTACCGGAAAAGCAAATTTTGATGATTTAGTTACACAAACTGCAAGATTTGTAGGATTCATGATTATGCCACATCGAAGCAATAATCTACTTGCAGAAATTACATATCTCGGAATGCAACTTGATACCATTCAGACTATTCCTGTCAGAATTTATCTTTATGAAACTTCCCAGCAAGAAGCAATTGCTACATTTGATTATCAGAATACACTTGAAAATAGTCTTGAATGGCAAAGAATGACAGATTTTTTTATTAATTATTCAAGTATAATAGGGGGAACTGCACAAACTTATTTACTTGGATATTATGAAACTGATGCTGATAACCCACAAATCACTCAGCTTGAAGGACAGGCATTGTATATTGATATATGTTCAGATTGTACTCAGGAAGCATTAAGAAAAAATTTATATCAACAATATATTGGGATAACTCCTATCGAAATCCCAAACAGATTTCTTAATTGGAGTGGTACGGATTATATTTTACCTTCTGTTGATAATCTTGAAAGTTTTATAACTCATGAAACTCATGGATTGCTTTTGAAATTGAATGTGGTTTGTGATATTTCTTATGTTATATGTTCAAATATCCAGATGTTTGCTGAATCTTTGCAATATGCAGTAGGTATCAGGATTCTTGGGGATGCTTTATCTTCTACTGAACATAAAGCAGTAGTAGATGCAAGTCAGAACAGGGATCAATGGAAAAATTGGATGCTTAAATATGAAGCGGAATTACGTGGTTATCAACTTGAAAGTGGAATATGGCATAAAGGAATGGTGGATACTCTAGTTCTTGATTTGAGTAATATTGACGATTTTTGCCTGAAATGTAAACAAACTAAACCAATATTAGGAAGAATTGACAGAATTGAAACGGAAAATCCAGGTACAACGATTTTTATAGAATAAATCAAATAATAAATGGATTTGGCACTTGAAATATTGGAAGAAAAAGAGAATTATATAAAGTGGATTGTTAGTAAATTCAAAATAAGTCGAAATGATGCAGATAATTATTTGAGTGAATGTATGTTGAAATTATTTGAAAGAAAGAATGGTAGTCCAATAGAATTTAATAGAGGTTATATTTATGCTGTAATTCGAAATCTAATAATAAATAATAAACGCAAGAGAAAACCTGATATAGTATATACTGATGATTTGAACAGTTATGATAAATGTCAACTACGAAATCAAAATCAGAATTATATATACAAAAAGATAAGAAATGAAGTAAATAATCTAAAATATATTTATAAAGAATGTCTCATTTTAAAGTTTAGATTTGGATTGACACAATATGAAATTGCAAAACTTTTAAATATAAGTCACGGTACAGTTGCTCCGAGAATTATGAAAGGACAAATAAAATTAAGACGAGAATTTTTAAATGCAAATTGAGAAATCCATAAAGAAAATTCATAATTATCTCAAGAATTGCAAAAAATTCGGTGAGGAAATTATAATTAAAAATGAAGATCATATCATCAAGGAAAATGTTTCACAGATGTATGATTTAGGCCAGAATATCAAAGGAGAAAGTCTTGGGGAATATACTCCTACATCAAAATGGATTAAACAACAAAAAGGGCAAAGAACAGATCATATAACATTAAGAGATACGGGAGATTTTCATAAAGGAATAGGAATGAAAAAATCAGGAGAAACCCAAAAAGAATCTGAATTTGAAATAAAATCTAAAGATTGGAAATCAGATATGCTTGAAAGAGGATTTCCTAATATTTTCGGATTAAATGAAGAAAAATTGAAAAATTTTACGCAAAATATGTTTTTTTGGGGATTTTATGAAAAATTAAAATTATATTTTAGATGAAAATAATAGATGAAATTACAAAAACAAAAACCATAAAAATGACAAAAGACAATTTTTGGTTGCTTGTACTTATTTATGGTGATGCAGCATGGGATAAAACTGCAAAATTTCAAATTCCACATAATGTTAATTTTTCATTATGAAAAAAATTAAAATCGGGAAAAAAGAATACAGTCTTTGCGAAAGCGTGAATGATCTTTATGATATCCGGTTCCCTATTTTTTTAAATTTCTTGCGTATGTCAATAGAAAATATTGATAAACCTCTTTTTGCAGGGAAAAAACAAAAAGCAGAAGAATGGCTCAATAAAGCAATGCCTTATAATGCTGTTAAGGAATTCCTGGATTATGGTTCTTCAATTAATCTTGACCAGGTAAATATAACCGGACTTAGTATGTGTTTTTCTTTGATTTGTCTTGATAATGGAGAAGATCAATCAAATATTGATGAAACTTTCCTGAAAGAAAAACTTGGTAAAATGCAAAAAGATGGTTTAAAACGTGGAATAGTAGAGGAGCAAGTATCGTCTTTTATCAAGGCATCTCCCGACAGCTTCGGGGAATACAATTTGATAGCAGAATTAATGCAGGAGATGAAAAACTTTTCCTCGTAAGGGCTTTGGGATTACTGTATGTGGAGGTGCTTAAAGAAGAAGATATAGTTAAAAAGACAAAAATTAGGGCTAAGATAGAAGAAAAAGTAAGACAATTATTACAGGAAGAAAAATTAACATTTGTAGAAAGTGTCGTAAAAATAGATAGCGAATATAAAGATAAAATATTCTGGCTTTCTGAAAATGGGAAAAATATTACAATGAATACTATAAAAAATATGACACTTGGATGGGCATTGGAATTTGAAAAAAGATTAATTAAAAAACTGACACCCAAACGTGATTAAGCCAGAAGCAATAAATGAAGCTGAACATAATGCACAGGAATATGGTGGGATATGGCACGTTGTTAAATTGGAAGGAGATTATTATATTGTTCAGGATGCTTGGTTTTCTCAGCATAAAGGAAATTCTTTATATAAAACAAAGAATTATTATTCATTTGATATTAAAAAGTTTGTACCAAAAATAAAGTGGTACAAAAAAGTTATAAGACAATTCAATAAGTTCTTATTGTGGCTTCTGAAAAGATGGATAGATGCCAGAGCCGATAATCGTAAAACATGAAATTGATCTTGGTCAATTAGAAAGATTTGAAAAAGCATTAAGAGAATTTAAAGAAAGTGGTGATGTAAAAAAAATTGTTCGCCAATTGGCGGAAATGGGAGATTTGCAGGACAAAATTAATAAAAAGAAACAAGAAGAAATTGGTATTATTGGCAAATTACTTTCCGAAACAAAAAAACTCAAACAAGAACAAAAAGAAACTCAAGATCCAAAACGATTAAAAGAAATAAATTCCCGTCTTAGGGAAATCGGCAAAGAACTCAAGAAAAATAAAGATACTACTACCGGATGGGGCAAAGCTCTTGGCTCTTTTGCTTTTAAATTCAATGCACTTGGTAATATCGCAGCTAATGTTGCCAAAACAATTTCCACAAAATTAAATCAGGCATTAAAAGGTACTATTGATATTATTCGGGAATTTGAAAGTGCTATGGCTGGTGTAAGAGCTATATCCCAAGCTACCGATGCAGAATTTAAAAAACTCCAACAAGATGCTATAAGACTTGGTGGTTCTACAATCTATACCGCTACACAAGTTGCAAAACTTCAAATGGCTTATGCTAAATTAGGATTTAGCACTCAAGAAATTTTGAATGCCACAGAAGCCACTCTTTCCCTTGCTGCTGCTACTGATGAAGAATTAGCTGAAGCTGCTCTCGTTGCTGGTTCAACCGTTAGGGCATTTAATATGGATGTTGTTGAAACTCAACGAGTAGTTGATGTGATGGCAAAATCCTTTACTTCTTCTGCACTCAATCTTGAACATTGGAAAGAATCAATGAAGTTTGCTTCTTCTATTGCTGAAGGAACAGGATTAAATGTTGAAACACTTGCAGCAGCAATGGCAGTCTTGGCAGATAGAGGAATAAAAGGTTCTATTGCCGGAACATCAATGAAAAATATTCTTCTTAGAATGGGTGATGCCAGTTCCTCAATGGCAAAACAAATCGGATTTGCAGTAAATAGTTCAGAAAGTTTTATAAGAGCATTAGAAGAATTAAACAAACAAGGAATTAGTCTTACCGAAGTTTTTGCACTTACCGATAAGCGTGCTGCACCAGCTATGAGAATATTAATCGAAATGGCAGAGGAGGTTAGAAAAACAGAAGATGCATTCAGGGGTGCGGAAGGTGCTGCAAAAGAAATGGCAGATGTAAGAATGGATACCTTGAAAGGTTCTTTGACTATAATGAAAAGTGCATGGGAAGGATTAGTTTTATCAATTGAACAAGGAACTAATATTTTTACAGTTCATTTAAGATCAATTGTTGATTGGCTGACTAAGGTTATATTAAAAATAAAAGAATTAACACTTTCTGACGAAGAATGGATGAAA
>Ga0114925_10001503_pt1 | contig 11562 bp, 10 predicted proteins | sample SumtaG_2_FD_87287 | JGI IMG/M metagenome (GOLD analysis project Ga0114925, IMG submission 87287) | Deep subsurface microbial communities from Indian Ocean to uncover new lineages of life (NeLLi) - Sumatra_00607 metaG | ecosystem: Environmental > Aquatic > Marine > Oceanic > Sediment | place...
CAACGTCAAAATGATGCAAAACATTGTCCTGATATTGCCTCATGCCCACATCTCCTTGTAGTCGGTGACTACCTGTTTGACTCCACATTGAATGGCGTACTAGATTCTGCCGACTATGCTGCAGGCTGGATTACAACAATGGCAGCAGCCCAAGAACAGGTTTGAAATGAATAGAGACATTCCACACAACTTCCAAGGGACTGCCCAAAAAGGACGCGATAAGGCAGTCACCCACTCTTTCCGAGGAGGACATGTAGAAGAAGTTCATTTCCCATCAATCTCCTCAGAAAAAGGAATTGAATTTTTAAAAATTTCTACCGACGATCCTGCCGAAGACCATCTCAATGAATGTCTCGCGTGGGTAGCCAAGGGTCAATCTTGTGGCAAACCGATTGTTCTTGAGCTCTATGGCACGCTGGTGCTTTGGACACCCATTCGAATGGTCTTGGTTACAGCACCTCGGCACTTTGAGAAGGCCCAACAGTCTATTTTAGATTTCACCAAGACAGCATTGGAAATTGGTGTTATTGAAGACTCGCTTCCTTTACATTGGGAACACTACGAGAATGACTTACCAACTGGATTTTCATTTAACCATTCGGACAAAGAATCTGCCTCTGCTCTGGCTAATCAGTACAAGCAAGTAATGTCACTTGCAGGAAAGCTATCCAGACTTTCGCCCCGTATTCATTTAGCACCGGAACACCCACCGACTCTTGCCGGCCAGATTGGAGAGCGGCTCCGAGATCGATCTCGACTGATTGACCGTGAGGAATTCGTCAGTGAGCAGCTTGAAATCATGATCCGTCTCTACGAAACGACAGGGCAACGAGTGAGCGAATACACGTTAGCGCAACGAGAATATGTTCTGATCTGGTCGATTGTTTTCTTACTCACTGCGGAAATTGTTTTGCTACTTGTTGACCTTCTCTCAACTGCTGGAAATTGATCTCGTGCGGCTCTTTTCTATTGATATTCTACGAACTGCGGCGATCGGGATGATGGTGCTGGTTCACTTTGTAGAAAACCTTTCTTCTCATTACGGCACTTCGGGCGCTGGGCCGATGTCACGAGAACACCTCTGGTGGCTTCCCGTTGGTCTGGCTGCACCCATCTTTACGTTGTTGGCCGGCGTGAGTTACTACTCTTGGCTGACTATGCAACAAGACAAAGGAATCGACGATTGCACCATCTCAAAAAGAACTGTTCGTCGTGGCCTTTTTCTTTTTGGACTCGGCTTTGCATTCAACGTGTTCATCTGGCTACCGGAAGACACGTTTAACTGGGATATCCTCACCTTTATTGGATCAGCACTCATATTCTTAAACCTCATTCGCAAGATACCAACAGAAGTACTAATTTTCGGCATTCTTCTTGTGATGATTCTTAGCCCTGCTGTTCAGATAATTAGCGATTACTACGCTTTCTGGATCAATGGGTATTTCGAGCACGACTTGACTCTCTCCGACGTACTTCTTGGATACGTTGCAACTGGATATTTCCCACTCTTCCCTTGGCTCATTTTTCCGGCTATCGGCTTTGTCATCGCGCCCACTTTTCTCCAGCCAGCCTCAATGACCTCTCGAGATCAGAAACACTCAAGACTACTCTTGGTGACTTGCTTGAGCATCGGATGTATTGCAGCATCTCTCTTGCTACAACAACTCACGTTCTTGCCCACTTCTATTTATCAAAGGACAATGTTTCCAGCCTCAACTAGTTATCTTCTTCGGGCAATTGGATTGTCTACTCTTAGCTTGTGTGTACTCTATTTCGTCGTTGACAAAAAGAGAAATGAGAAAACATATTCTCCGACCTACCGGAAACTCTTACATTCGTTTGGTGTTATAAGTAAACACTCGTTATCAATCTACCTTTTGCATCACGCAATTCATCTTTGGCCGCTCTGGATGTATGGCCTTTTGACCGCAGGAGAACCCACTGCACATTGGCAAAAACTCACACCCGTCTTTCTCTCAACTGCACTTGCCCTTCTTTTCTGTGCTGTTTGTGTCCCGGCATTTCTAATCATCGATAAATATCGTGTGCCTACTGTCGAGAGTGTCATGCGCTGGATTGGTGACTGATCCAATATTTCAAAACGAGTTATTGATTCCACAATCAAAAACCCTGCACAAACACAACTGGAGATAGACGACAATCCATGTAGCCCGTACATTCCTAAAACATGACGACTAAAAACAGGACATCGGCACGTCAGAAATCATCCTCCAAACGGGTTCAAAGCCGAGTCCGTGAGGGCGACTGTCTTGAATTATTAGATCGTGTTTCAACAGATAGCATTCCCCTCGTATTCGCTGACCCACCATTCAACATCGGTTATTCATACGACACCTATCATGACCGACGTTCAACTGATGACTATCTTGACTGGTCGACACGCTGGATGAGTGCAATCCGTCGGGTTCTTCGACCTGACGGAACATTCTGGCTTGCAATTGGTGATGAATACGCAGCCGAGCTCAAAGTCATTGCTACCAGAGAACTTGGGTTTACGTGCCGCAGCTGGGTGGTTTGGTACTACACGTTTGGAGTGAATTGCCAGCAGAAGTTCAATCGTTCACACGCTCACTTGTTCCACTTTGTCTGTGATCCAAAGTCGTTCACCTTTAACGCTGATGCCATCCGGGTACCATCCGCTCGTGAATTGGTCTACGGCGATCGCAGAGCAAACCCTAAAGGACGTCTGCCAGATGACACTTGGATCTTGCGGCCTCAAGACCTCGCGAACGGCTTCAATACACACGAAGACACGTGGTACTTTCCTCGAGTGTGTGGGACATTTAAGGAGCGATCCGGTTGGCATGGATGCCAGATGCCTGAACAACTTCTTGGAAGAATTATTCGGTCATCAAGCCACCCAGGAGATCTTGTTCTTGATCCTTTTGCTGGAAGTGGAACAACGCTGGCTGTTGCAAAGAAACTGAATCGCCCATACCTCGGATTTGAACTTTCTGCAGATTATGTTGCTCATATCCGAAAACGTCTGGCTTCCGTAAGAAATGGGCAAGCACTTGACGGATCCCCAGAGCCGCTGAAAAGTGTGCCGTCCACGCAACAAGGAAGACCGCTCAAAAAGCCATCTCGCCGCCGTCGAACAAGTTCATAACAACCCCTTTTCTTTCGCACTTGCCTTCTTGTAGCGAACGGTGTTGAATACGTCGTGGATGCGCTCGCATCGGGCCCTGGAACACTCCTCCTTCAGCAAAGCACTTCATAATGAAATACGGAATTAATCTACTTCTTTGGACTGATTCGATGCACGATGGACTCGTACCAACCGTTGAGGCCATCAAAAAAATGGGATACGACGGCGTGGAAATGCCATTGTTTGACCCAAACATAGAGCTCTACACGGAGTGGGGGAAAAAGCTGGATGACATTGGTTTAGAGCGAACAGCCGTCACCATTCGAGGAGTTGAAGATAATCCGATAAGCCCGTCAGCCGGCGTCCGATCTGCGGCAGTTGATGCAATGAAGAAAACTATCGACTGCTGCCATGCCTCGGGTGTGAAACTCTTAGCTGGGCCAACTCACTCCGCTCTTGGTGAGTTCTCTGGATGTGGACCAACCGACGATGAAATTAAGTGGGGGGCCGAAACAATGCGGCAGGTCGCCGAATACGCCGCCACGGCTGATGTCACGATTGTCGTTGAGTATCTCAATCGATTTGAAAACTACTTTCTTACAAGCGTTGCGCAAACTGTTTCTTTTATTGGCAGAGTCGATCATCCAAATGTCAGAATGATGTACGACACATTTCATGCAAATATTGAAGAAAAAAATCTGTCTGATGCTATTGATGCGGCAATGCCATGGACAAAAATTGTTCATATTTCAGAAAATGATCGGAGCACTCCTGGACAGGGGCACGTTGCATGGGACGAAACATTCGATGCCATCAGGAAAACAAATTGGGATGGCTGGATGGTTGTCGAAGCGTTTGGCCTGGCGCTTCCGGCCATTGTTGCAGCCACAAAAATATGGCGAAAAATGTACTCAACAGAGGAGCAACTTGCCAGTGACGCGTTGACATTCATGAAAAGCAATGTTGAGAAACGCTGGTCCTGACGAGTGTGACGTTAACAGGGCACGGACTCCCAGGCAGACTCGATGAGTCCTGAAAAAGGAATTTAACTTGTGACGAATGAGCCACGGAAGGCAAAAAAAAAATCGGGCGGATTTGAGGGACCTCCGGCCGAAGGGGGACTGTCAATAGATCGGTTAGCACAAGCTTTTGCCGCCATGATGGGTGAGCAGGATCCGTATGAGACGGGAACAAAAAGCGTACAAAAAGTAGTTAGAATAGACTCATCACCAGACCTTGACGAAACGGGCGGTGATGTGGATTCAACGCACACACCAGCATGTCGTGTTAACCCACAATCGATTCTTGAAGCTCTTCTGTTTGTTGGTTTACCCAACGGGCAGCCACTCTCGAGTGAAAAAGTTGCAAGCCTTATGCGTGGGGTTCGTTCAACAGAAATTGATGAATTCGCTCGAGATCTTGCTCAACACTACGAAACGAATGGGTGCCCGTATGAGGTTGTATCTGAGGGAACAGGCTGGATACTTCGACTCCGCAAAGAGTTTCGTCAATATGGGGCAATTCTCGAAGCGAAAACTCGTCGTGTACGACTTGATGCGGCAGCACTCGATGCACTGGCTGTCGTCGCCTGGAACCAGCCAGTGGCTCGAGACGATTTGGGACGACTCGGATGTGATGCCACTCCTGCAATTATGCGACAACTGGTGCGGCGTGGTTTACTTGAATTAGTAAAGCTTCCACGCGAATCCGGCAATGGCGAAGAAGAGATACCCTGCTACCGTACAACATCACGATTCCTGGAGGTTTTCCAACTCCATTCACTGTCTGACCTACCTGATCCGCACGAGCCACCACGATGACAAGTGAATAAGCTTGCAAAAACCTTAATCATTGACACATTGTTGCTCCACCCATTTAATAGCAGCTTCGCGCGATGTGACTTTTTCATCAAGTTGTAAGACTCGTAGTTGAGTCAAAAGATGCCCTACAAGAGGTCCTGCCGGAACACCAATGTTGAGCAAATCTTTGCCACCAAGCAGGTGTGAAGGATTCAACTCGGAGTCATCCCGCTGCACCTGATTACTTACCCACTCCACATTTCCCGACGGAAAGTAATCAATGATAGAGAGTGCTGCCATGAGATCAGCTAAATGGAATCGCCATTCATGGGCAAGCCACGGCTGAAGCAGTGACCAGGGAACACCTGAATAATCTGGCAAAAAATTCTTTGAACTCAGAACAGAAAGTGCCTTGACCAGCCAGGAAGCCAGCTTTTTTTCAGAATTTGACAAGCGGAGATGATTACCCATTCCAACCACCGCTTCAATGTCCCCACGACAAAGAATTGCCATGGCAACCGGCAGAGATGGCTCGTGAATTTTATCAAGAACATCCGAAGCACTGGCCCAGAACGCCTCCGTTTTGTCGATTTGGTCACCAAACAACGGATGCACGAGACCCGTGGCTGCCAAAAGCCGTAGCGCCTGGCCGCGCCCCTCTCTGGAAACCATTAGTCGAAGTTCCGCGGCCAAACGTTCCGGGCTGACAAGTTCAAGTTGTTTTGACAGCCGTTCGATAGCATTCCGAGTTTGTGATTCTAATGGAAACCCAAAGTTCGCTGAAAAACGCACTGCTCGTAACATTCGGAGATGATCCTCTCCAAATCTCATGTCTGGATCACCAATTGCACGAATAATTCCTTTCTCCAGATCCTGCTGCCCGCCTACATAATCAACAACGACTCCTTTGACTGGATCAAAGAAGAGGCCATTGATTGTGAAATCACGGCGAAGCGCATCTTCTCGCGCATCACAGAAAGTAACTCCTACAGGATGACGTCCATCAATGTACTCAGCGTCAGAACGATAAGTCGCAACCTCGACATTTCCAGATGCTTTTGAACCAATGACTGTGATGACCCCAAATGCCGCGCCAACAGCAATTGTGCGTCTGTTACCAAAGATTTTTCTGACACTGTCAGGAGGAGCAGATGTTGCGACGTCATAGTCCGTCGGCACTCTATTCAGCAACTGATCTCGGACACATCCCCCGGCCCACAATGATTCATACCCTTGATATCGAAGTTCCTTTACAACCTCGACGGCAAACGCACGGGCAGCACTAGGATCAATGTGGCTGGTTGGCATTCTTGAAATTTGACCTTTCAGTATGTTTTCGCCATTGTGGACACATTGAGACTACAATTTACAGTCCGCACTATCCGTGAAGATCCGTATTTCGATAAATTCCCAATTATGACACTACCAACAGAAATTATTCCGAGCGATGCATCGACCCTGTTTGATACGTCAAAAAGCGATGATTGCCTCTTACTCGACTGTCGAACAGAAGAAGAATATTCGATAGCCAAAATTGCTCAATCCAAGCTCATCCCGATGCAGGAAATCCCGGAGAGGCTGGATGAACTAGAGCCCTGGAAGCAAAAACGTCTTGTTGTACACTGCCACCATGGAATCAGAAGCCTCCGCGTTGCAAAATGGCTCCGGGAACAGGGCTTTAAAAATGCTCAGAGTCTCAAGGGCGGCATTGAAGCATGGAGGAATGAAATTGATTCCTCAATCCCTTCATACTAGGCATGTTTGGTTGCCATCTGTGCAAGTGGCACCCCAACCGGTATCTTTAGGGTCGTGATTACAGGTTGGGGCTGTAAGCCTCGACCAGCACACGACATTTCTTTTCGAATTGCCTTAGAACGAATTTCCCAAGTTAAATATTTTCGCAGGAGACGAACATGTCCAGCAACACACCACACTCAGATAGTTCGCGTTTTTCAAGACGCAATGCCGTAAAAATTGCTACCGTTGCTGGTGGAGCAATTGCTTCCATGCGAGGAGTACATGCTCAAACTCAGTCCACAGAGCTTATTCGTGTAGGACTTGTTGGTTGTGGTGGACGAGGCACGGGAGCCTTAACGCAGGCTCTGAGCGTAAATGGCTCGAACGTTAAAGTGACTGCTGTTGCAGATGCATTTGAAAGTAATATTAGCCGCACGCTTCGAGCAGTTGAAAAAATAAAGGATAAAGTCGATCTTCCGAAAGAAAGACAGTTCTATGGCCTTGATGCATACAAGAAGGTTCTTGATCATTGCGATCTTGTCATTCTCGCTACTCCACCTGGTTTTCGTCCGTACCATTTTGAAGCTGCAATTAACGCGGGTAAGCATGTCTTTATGGAAAAGCCTGTTTGTGTTGACAGCGCTGGAGCACGTCTCGTGCTCGAAGTTGCAAAGAAGGCTGACGAAATGAACAGAAAAGTCGTTGTCGGACTTCAACGCCACTATCAGGCTAGCTATCGGGAAACAATCAAGCGTGTTCGTGACGGCATGGTTGGCGACATCATCGGAGGCCAGGTTTATTGGAACGGCAGTGGCATCTGGTATCGAAAACGAGAAGCCGACATGAATGAGATGCAATTTCAAGTTCACAATTGGTATCACTTCAATTGGCTTTGTGGCGACCACATTTGCGAGCAGCACGTTCATAATATTGACGTTGCCAACTGGTTCCTTGATATGATTCCTGAATCGGCGTATGGCGTCGGAGGAAGGCAAAACAGAGTCGTCGGGCAGCCAAGTGAAATTTACGATCACCATGCAGTGAATTTCAGTTACCCGAATGGTGTCCGTATTGCCAGTCAGTGCCGACAATTTCCAGGCGGCCAGAACCGCGTGAATGAAGAATTCCAAGGAACAAAAGGATTCGTAAAAATCGGTGAGATAACTGATTATTCTGGAAAAGTTCTTTGGAAATATGAAGGACCAACGAAGTCAAAGAGTAAAGATGCCGGTGGTAGTACGAATCCGTATCAGGTTGAACATAACGAACTCCAGGCTGCTATCCGAAACGACACGCCACTCAATAATGCCTATTACGGGGCAACCTCAACTTTTTCGGCAGTTCTCGGCCGAACGGCAACATACAGCGGCAAGCCACAGGAATACGAAAAGCTTCTGGCTGCTGATTACAACCTAATGCCTGACAACCTTACATGGGAGTCCACCCCACCAGTCGTTCCGGATAAAGACGGCAACTATGCATTGCCTATGCCGGCGACATATAAGCTTGCGAAGAAAATGACCTCCTGAGCTAGGGAGGCACGATATATGAAAATTGGTGTCCCAAAGGAGACGAAGAAGGACGAATATCGCGTCGCAATTCTTCCTGTTGGGGTAGAAGAGTTAGTACGATCTGGACACACCGTTACGCTGCAAAAAACAGCTGGGAGTGGTTCTGGCTTGCCTGATGGTTTGTACGAGGAGTGTGGTGCGACCATTGTTGACACCGCCGCTGAAGTTTTCGCTTCATCTGATCTCATTGTTAAAGTCAAGGAACCCCAACCAGACGAAATAGCACTGATTCGGCCAAGGCAGATTGTATTCACCTACTTTCATTTCGCTGCTGATCGAGAATTGACAGAACGCTTCCTCGAAACGGGTGCAACGGCTGTCGCGTATGAAACACTTCGTGACGAACATGGAGGATTACCGCTCTTGAAGCCAATGAGCGAAGTGGCCGGAAGAATGAGCATTCAGGAGGGTGCCAAGTACCTAGAAAAACCCCAAATGGGACGAGGAATTCTTCTAGGGGGTGTCCCCGGAGTACCACCTGCAAATGTGCTCGTTCTTGGAGCAGGTACCGTTGGTGCCAACGCAGCGAAAGTAGCAGCAGGTTTTGGGGCAAACATTGGTCTGCTCGATACAAATCTTGAACGGCTTCGTTATCTCGATGACGTCACACCACCAAATATTGATTGTCTCTACTCCGATCGTCACACCATCCGAGAATGGCTAAGCCGCGCCGACCTCGTAATTGGCAGTGTCCTGATCCCTGGGGCTCGTGCACCACATCTCGTTGAACGCGATGACTTGCGTCTTATGAAACCTGGTTCCGTTATTATTGATGTAGCAATCGACCAAGGAGGCTGTATCGCTACGAGTCGCCCAACATCACATGCCGAGCCAACATTTGTTGTCGAAAATGTGGTCCATTATTGCGTGACGAATATGCCAGGGGCTGTTGGGCGAACAAGCACATATGCACTCTGCAATGCAACCCACCCATACGTTCTCTCACTTGCCAACCAAGGTATCATGGCCGCAGCACGCACGGACCCAGCGATTCAAACGGCTGTTAATATCTTCGATGGTAAACTTATCCAGCCCGCGGTGGCGAAATCATTTAGCATCACTTGCAACACAAATCCATTCAAGTAAGGCAGATTTTCAACGAGCATTCACGACTGGTCACTAGTAACTTATTAATTCAATCGCAATGAATAAATGTATCTCGAATGAAATTAACACTGTCTGCTGGCAAGGCAAAGCCGACGGCTATCTCGAAATTCTAGATCAGACAAAACTGCCAACCCAGATCACTTATATTGTCTGCAAAGATGTTCCAGCAGTCATTGAGTCAATCAAATCATTGAGGGTTCGAGGTGCACCTGCGATCGGTATCGCCGGCGCATATGGGATGGTGCTTGCAGTCCAAAGTGCCACACTAATCAAGGATTCATGGGAAAAGAAGCTTGCATACATACGACAACGTGCAGAGGATCTTGCAACAGCAAGGCCGACTGCTGTAAACCTCCGTTGGGCAATCCAACGAATTGAGCGTCTCATTCTGAGTGCCGGGGAAGATCCAGATTTCTCAAAAGTATTGAATGATGTTCTTGACGAGGCACGACGTATCCAAGAAGAAGACCAGCAGCTCTGTAAAAAAATTGGTGAAAATGGTTCGTCAATTCTTCCAGACGGCGACCTCCTGACTCATTGTAATACCGGAGCTTTGGCAACAGGGGGTATAGGCACAGCGCTTGGTGTCATTGTGACTGCCTGGGAACAAGGCCGTCGTTTTCATGTGTATGCCGACGAGACAAGACCTTTGCTACAAGGCGCCCGGCTTACTGCATGGGAACTCACCCAACGAAAAATTCCTGTAACTGTGCTTGCCGATGCAGCTGCAGCCCACCTTTTGAAAACAGGGAAGATAGGCTCTTGTATTGTTGGAGCTGACCGAATTACAGCCAATGGAGACACAGCAAATAAAATTGGAACATATGGCCTAGCTTTATTAGCCAAGGCTCACAATGTTCCATTTTTTGTCGCTGCTCCATCGAGTACATTTGACCTTGCCCTTAAAGCCGGAGATGAAATACCGATCGAACAGCGCGATGAGAATGAAATCCTTCAGCCATTCGGGTTTCAATCTTCACCAGCATCAGCCCGCGGCTATAATCCGGCTTTTGACGTCACGCCAGCACACCTCATTACAGCAATAATCACTGAGCGTGGTATTATAAAAAATGTAACTGCACAAACGATTGCAACTGTACTACGTGAACAGTCCTAGCCGCACCAGACAAATAACCTCTCCCTGCGAATATCCCAGCATGCCTTCTTCTACTCAGCAGGTTGTAATCGTTGGCAGGCCAAATGTTGGAAAATCAAGTATTTTCAATTGGCTTTCTCAGCGAAGAATCGCCATCGAAGACTCGACTGCGGGTGTTACTCGTGACCGTCTGACTCAAAGGATTGAGTGTGGTGGAAAAATAATTGATCTCATAGACACCGGTGGAATGGGCTTTGACGATCCCGATGGGTTGACTGAACAAATCGATATGCAGATCGAAGCTGGCCTAGCTACTGCAGGAGTTGTTGTTTTTGTAGTTGACATTCGAACCGGCCGTGTCCCAGCAGATGGAGAAGTTGCTCTGCGCCTGCGACAGTCTGGTGCAAATGTTCTTTTAGTGGCTAACAAGTCTGATGATGAGAAATTTGATGTTCTGGGCCATGACTTTGATGCACTTGGATTTGGTTCACCACTTGTCACGAGCACAAAGCAGAATCGTAACCGTGATGAATTAGTTGAAGCTATAACAAAGCTTCTTCCTGAGACTGTGGATGGGGAAGATCCGACCACAACCGACCTTCCGGAAATGAAGGTTGCAATTGTCGGCCGCCGTAACGTTGGAAAAAGCACGTTTGTTAATGCTTTGGCAAAAGAAGAACGGGTAATTGCCAGCCCAGTTGCAGGGACTACCCGCGACAGCATTGATGTTCGTTTTGAAGTAGATGGCCACTCATTTCTTGCGATCGATACACCAGGGCTACGGCGCACAAAAAGCCGTAATAGTGATATCGACTTTTACTCAACCCATCGAGCCGAACGAAGTGTTCGCCGTGCTGATGTGGTCCTGATGCTTTTCGATGCCACACAGCCTGTGGGCAAAGTCGACAAACAACTTGTCGATCTCATTGTCGAGCAGCAGAAGCCTGTTCTCTTTGTAGTGAACAAGTGGGATTTATACGCAGGAGATGTCGAAAGAAGCGAATGGGCGCAGTACCTCCGTGATACTTTCCGCACGATGCCCTGGGCTCCTATTGCATTTGTGACTGCCACAACGGGGCGTAATGTAAAAGCTGCAATTGACACGACCCAACGCCTCTTTCGCCAAAGCCAGGCTCGAGTTCC
>Ga0114925_10001505_pt1 | contig 11560 bp, 11 predicted proteins | sample SumtaG_2_FD_87287 | JGI IMG/M metagenome (GOLD analysis project Ga0114925, IMG submission 87287) | Deep subsurface microbial communities from Indian Ocean to uncover new lineages of life (NeLLi) - Sumatra_00607 metaG | ecosystem: Environmental > Aquatic > Marine > Oceanic > Sediment | place...
GATATCGATCTTGATAAGGATACACTTGTCTTTATTGGAGATTATATAGATAGGGGTCCCAGTTCTTTTGAAGTTGTGGAATATCTGATCGATTTGAAAATACATTTGAAAAATATTGTATTTTTAAAAGGTAATCATGAAGATATGCTTGAGAAATATCTTGCCGGAACTGATCGATTAAGCTATCTTGCTAATGGGGGTCAGAAAACCCTGGAACAATATCTAAAACGTAGCCAAGGGCATGGCACTTACCCAATTCCACCTGAACACCTTAACTTTCTTGAGTCACTTTTTCTTTTTTACCAGACTGATGATTATATTTTTGTACATGCCGGGCTCAGGAAAAAGGTCCCTCTTGAGATGCAAAACCCTACTGACCTTCTTTGGATACGGAATGATTTCATCTTGTCTGATTACGATTTTGGAAAACGAGTTATATTTGGACACACCCCATTTTCAGAACCTTTAGTCCAATCTAATAAAATAGGAATCGATACCGGAGCCGTATACGGCAATAAGCTGACCTGTGTTGAGTTGCCTGAACTTGTGTTTCATTATGCTTAAACGCAAAATACAAAACACTCTCGTAAAAAGACTTTTATTAACCACAGAGATCGCAGAGAACACAGAAAATAATTATTATTAATAAGTTACCTCTGTGCCCTCTGTGCGCTCTGTGGTAAATTCCGACTTTTTACGAGACCATCAAATTTATAAAAGGAGGCTTAAAATGGCACATGAAATACTAAGCAAACTCAAATGGCTTGGTCATGCTGGATTTTCCATCAGTACAGACGACACGACAATAGTCATTGATCCATATGATATAAAGGAATGTGATCAGGCAGATATAATTCTGATAAGTCATTCTCACTATGACCATTGCTCCGTTGAGGATATTAACAAGATAAAAAAACCGTCAACAGTTTTTGTTACTGAACCGGAATCGGCAAAACAATTATCCGGTGATGTCCGGCTCGTTAAACCGGATGACAAATTGACAATTTCCGGAATCCCCATCGAAGTTGTCCCCGCTTATAACACCAATAAAGATTTTCATCCCAAGAGCAAGAACTGGTTGGGTTTCATCGTGACAATTGGAGATAAAAGTATTTATCATACCGGCGATACCGATCTGATTCCTGAAATGAATACATTTTCCATTGATATAGTCTTGTTGCCGGTCTCTGGCACCTATGTCATGACGGCTGATGAGGCCGTTGAAGCTGTAAAACAGCTAAGACCCGAAATTGCGATTCCTATGCATTATGACTCCATTGTTGGATCAAAAGAGGATGCAATTAAATTTCAAAATGCACTTAAAGGAATTTGCGAGGTAGCTATTCTTTCAAAATGAAATTATATTCGTTTCTAATAACAATCCTTTTTATTTTATTTAGCAATGCGGCATTGGCTGAACGTCTTTCTGTTAGTGTTTCTGCGGCCAATGTACATTCAGGACCGGGTAAAAATTACGATATCTTATGGAAAGTTGAAAAATACCATCCTCTTTTTATTCTCAAAAAGTCGGACTCATGGTATCATTTTCGTGATTTTGAAGGAGATGAAGGGTGGATTTATAAATCTCTGCTCAGGAAAATTCCATCGATCATTACAAATAGAGAAAAATGCAATGTTCGCGCAGGTCCTGGGACCAGATATAAAAAATTGTTCTCCGTTGGGAAAGGAATTCCATTTAAGATTATTAAACGAAAAGGTGCTTGGATCCATATCAAGCATTCTGATGGTGACAAAGGATGGATTCATAAGTCTTTGGTATGGTAGTAAAAAATTCAGAAAAGCAATGGTTATATCAATATTCGATAAAAGCAAAAGGGTAATTGTAGGCTTCGGCTCGGCTCTTGTTGATATTCTTGTTCATGAAGATGATGAATTTCTGAAAAAAACCGGTGCTGTAAAGGGGGGGATGACTCTTGTAGATAAAGATTTTATCGAACATGCACTGTCGCTTACATCTAATAAACCTTGTATTATTCCAGGAGGATCAGCCTGCAATACAGTGGTCGGTATTGGACATCTCGGTGGTTTTGCTCGCTTTGTCGGTAAACTTGGCAAAGATGATCTTGGAGAACTGTTTAAAACTGAACTGCTAAATAATAATGTAGAACCGATTCTTTTTACGTCTTCTTTGCCTACCGGCAGAGTCCTTTCTATTATTACACCCGATGCACAGCGTTCCATGTTTACGTTCCTCGGGGCTTCTTCAGAAACAGAGCCGGGAGAAATAAAGAGTAAATGTTTCGATAATGTAGCGATTGTTCATATAGAAGGGTATATGCTTTATAACAAGGATTTGATGATGACAGTCTTAAATGCGGCAAAAGTAGCCGGTACAATTGTCTCTCTCGATCTTGCCAGCTTTACCGTAGTTGAAGAATCAAAAGAGTTTCTTGAAAAAAATGTGATGGACTATGTTGATATTCTATTTGCCAATGAAGATGAGGCGGATGTATTTACAGGATATTCTGATGAAATTAAAGCTGTAAAAGCCCTTTCGGAAAAAACGGATATTGCGGTTCTAAAGGTTGGGAAGCAGGGAAGCTTTATTTCCCGGGCAGGCAGAATAATAAAAATTGATCCGGTGGGTACAGGCGGCGCCTTTGACACAACTGGGGCAGGTGACTTATGGGCATCCGGTTTTTTATTCGGGCTCGTAAACGGCTTTCCCCTTGAAAAATGTGGTGAGCTCGGTTCTGTTTGCGGTTATGAAGTGTGTCAGATTGTTGGTGCAAACATTCCTGAAGACGGCTGGAATAGAATAAAAAAACTACTGGAAACATTTTAGTCGCTTAATCATTAATTTTATGCTTTTTATGGGAAAAATAATTTTAACTAATTTGAAGCCATTAACTATCAATTGATGATTTAATGATATTCATCTTTTTATATATGAATTAACGGAGCGAGCAGACTTCGCCATAGTGGCTTTCAGCCGACGTAGCTTGGGCTACTTCCCGGCTTTCGTCGCCACTACGGCGGAGTAGGTTAGCGAAGTTGGCACGACGGCTGAAAGTGACTTCCACCAATCAACAATCATAAATCAGTTAACAATCAATGGATCAATGGAGGAATAATGGCAAAAAAAAGGATAACACGGAAAAAACTCTTGAAAGAACCGGATGAGTTCATAACAGCTACAGGCAAGATGATCCGGTTTGTCAATAAATATAAGATTCAAGTATTATGTGCTTTTGGAATATTTTTTGCGTTTATAATTATCATTTCCGGAATTAGATATTTCTCAGATAGGGCAGAAAATAAGGCTTTTTTCCTGTTGGAACAAGGCATAGCTAAATATGAAAATATAATGAAAAAAAATGGATTTGACCAAACATATGATGATGTAAAAAATGATTTCAAATTGATTCTGGAAAAACATTCAGGAAGAAACGGTGGAAAACTTGCAAGGATAATATATGCTAATATATGTTACAACACGGGTGATTTTGACGAAGCAATAGTATTGTATAGGAAAGCGCTTGAGGATTTTGATGCTAATCAGTCCTTAAAAAATCTCACCTTGAGCTGTCTTGGTTACTCCTATGGAGAAAAGAAAGAGTACCAAGCTGCAATAAAATATTTTGAAATGATTGTTTCAGGGACTGAATCTATAATGAAAGATGAAGCCCTTTTTAATTTAGGGTGGCTTTATGGTGAAACGGGCAAACTTGATAAGAGCGTAAGTGCTTATAAAAAAATAATTTCTGAATTTACTGATTCAGTTTATTATAAACTTGTAAAGGAAAAAGTTGGCGGCTATCAGCAATGATCCCCCCAAAAAAAACGGTCAATCGAGAAAATCTCGGTTGACCGTTAAGGAAGGGAAAAGATGATAAATTGTTACTACTTGAGTAGTATAAATGCAAATATCTTGCCAAATTCTTTCTATAGGCAATATAAATTTGCAACCTCCTTGAAGCTTGAAATTTCAAACTGTTATAAATGGCTGTCTAAATCGAAAAAGAAAGTTGATTTGAAAATCGATATTTTATTGCCTTGAAGTTTCCAAATGGACACTCGACGGTTTCCATTTGGAAACTTGCTCTGCTTTTGAGTTTAATTAGTGTTTGAACGAAAACCCTATAAATCTCCCCACTTTGGAAAAGGAGACTTATGAAGAAATCTTGCACTTTTCGTTCAGACACTAATCAATTTCGTATTTTTTTATTTTTTTACTAAAACCGCTCTTTCCAACACCGAGTAACTCAGCAGCTTCTGAATGAACATTATTAGTCAGTCTTAAAGCCCTTTCGATCATCTTCTTTTCAATCGTGTAAAGAGTTTCATACAGTTTTGCATTCTCATGTATACCGTTAAGTTGCTGCGCATCATAGACATTAAATTTAAAGTCATTTGGAAGGTCTGAAACTGTTATTTTTTCTCCCGGACAGAGGACCATAGCTCGTTCAATTACATTCTCGAGTTCACGAACATTTCCAGGCCAGCTGTAACTGTAAAAAAGGCGTTCCACTTCAGGATCAAGACCCGTTATGGGTATATTAATGAGTCGTTCGCTTATATATTTTTTGATAAAATGGTCGACCAGCAAGCGGATATCCTCTTGTCGATGCTTTAAAAGCGGCAGAACAATATGTACCACGTTCAGCCGGAAGTATAGATCCTCCCTGAATCTTCCCTCCGCCACTTCATTTTTTAATTTTTTATTTGTAGCAGCAATAAACCGAACATCCACAGAAATCTGTCTAACTCCACCGACCCTCTCAAAAACCTTATCCTGTAACACACGAAGAAGTTTCACCTGGAGATCCTGGGAGAGTTCACCAATTTCATCAAGAAATAGAGTCCCCCCATCAGCTAGTTCAAATCGCCCCTTCTTCATCGACACAGCACCTGTAAAAGCTCCTTTTTCATGACCAAAAAGTTCACTTTCCAGAAGCGATTCTGCGAGAGCAGAACAACTTACAGCAATAAACGGTTTGTCGCGGCGTGGGCCGTTAAAGTGAATTGATTTCGCAACAAGCTCCTTACCGGTGCCGCTTTCACCTTCAATCAATACTGTGGCCGTAGCAGGTGCAACTTTTTGGATCATTTCGTAAAGATCCCTCATATTTTTGCTTTTCCCTATGATATTTCCGAAACTGTATTTGGATTCAACGACACTTCGAAGTTGTCTGTTTTCTTTGATCACACGATACATGGCTGTGGCTTTGTTTACGTAAATTATCAGCCTCTCATTATCGAAGGGCTTCATGATATAGTTGTAGGCACCCTTCTGCATCGCCTCTACCGCTTTTTCCACAGTACCGTGTGCAGTCATCATTATAACCGGAAGCTCAGAATCTTTATCTTTGATCCTTTCAAGCAGTTCTATCCCATCCATAAAAGGCATTTTCATATCGGTAAGAACTAAATCAACGTCTGAATCTTTCAATATTTCAAGGGCTTCTTCGCCGCTGAAGGCGGTTAGGGTCTCGAACCCCTCTTCCTTTAGAATAGCACTTAGTATTGGAGGATAATTTTTTTCATCATCTACAATAAGGATGGCTTCCATTGATTATGCCTCCTGTTTTACAGGTAACTTAATTGTAACTCGAGTGCCGCGTTCAGGTGTATTGAAAATTTGTATACTCCCTTTGTGAGACTCGATGATGTTTTTCACTATACTAAGGCCAAGGCCGGTTCCTTTCTCTTTGGTTGTAAAAAAAGGATCCCATATTTTATCCGTAAGGTCATCGGGTATCCCTTCCCCTTCATCTTCAAATAGTATTGTAACAGTATTATTATCCATAGTAATCTTAATATCTATTTTACCGCCGCCTGGCATAGCCTGCATTGCATTTAATAATAAATTAAGAAAGGCCTGATACAGCATATCGGAATCAGCTAATATTTCCGAAAGATGAGAGTGATAATGTTTTTCAATAACGTGGCCCTGCTCTTTGATCTGTGATCCAAGATAAGTGAGATTTTTTTCAAGAACTTCCTCAATTCGGCATGGAAGCAAGTTCGGACTCTTTGGTTTAGCAAAATTTAAAAAATCTGTTATAATGTTATTTAATCGGTTCGCTTCCTCGACTATTATATCTGGAACCCTGTTTGAAGGATCAAAAGAGGCAACTTTTTTCTTCAAAAGTTCGGCTGAATTTCTTATGATTCCCAATGGATTGCGGATTTCATGGGAAATTCCCGCCACCATCTCTCCCAATGATGACAAGTGCTCTGCTCGGCTTAGCTGCTCTTTTAGGCGGAACCGCTCCAGAGCCCGTTTTTGAATAATATCTTCCCCTTTTTTAACTATATATAAAAGTACCAAAAATAAAATTCCCATGACGATAATAATTGTTATAATAACAATTTTTTGAAATTTAAAAATAGCTTTATGACTTTCCGACATATCTTGGACGATTTCAACAATACCAATCACCGGTCCTGAAATCTTTGAAAGAGGTGCTTCTGCACGAAGAGGAGCAAATGTAATTATTCTACTCTCTTTTGGAAAACCGAGCAAGATTTCCCCAAAACTGCCGCTTTGCATCATCTTAGAATTCGATTTGCCTGCAATGGCTTTCTGATAACCTGCTCCTCCGAAATTTTTTTTACCAATTAGTTTCTTGTTGAAACTGTAAACAATAAGATCCTCCTTCATACCAAATATGTTTACCATTTCTACCTTGAAGCTGTGAAGAGTGTTTCTCACAACTTTATCCAAGTGTTCAAACTGTTCTTGGTTGCTAAGCTGGATTTTTCCAAATTTTAATTGGACAGGTATAGTGAATTGTAAAAAAACTTGATGGTTAAGATTTTCTATAAGGAGATGGGCAAATTCTTTGCTTTTCTCAAACTGCATCGTTCTTGCCCAGTGTGTATTGAAAACAGAAAGAATAAGCGTTCCCAAAAAAATTGCGGTAATACTCGTAAAGGTAAAGTACTTAACCAGCCTGAAAGGTTTGCCTTTTTCTTCTGGAGGTGAGGGGTTCATTACTTTTATTAATATTGAAAACAACTTTAAAGTCAAGGTAAAGCTATTTTATTTGGTCTTATTCGAGGTACCTTAACGGTCTTTGAGATGGAAAAATTTGATTATTACATAATTTTTTATTTTTTAGAACACTACATATAGTGGTATTTTAAAATTATGCTCAATATATGCTAATTATATAAAAAATATATATAATTATAAATAATTTTCTTGACATAATGCTAATAAAGAAATAATATATATACAGTCACATAATTGATGGTTTCGTAATAAGTTCAAATCTCGTTATGTCGTCGAATAGTTAAGTAGTTGTAATGATAAGAATAATAACCGTTTTCAGAAAAATTGGACATGCAACAGTTTGTAAATATTAACATATTGCCTTAATTATAAATTTTTTCCTACTCAACCACTTAATCACTCAACTATTTGACGGTGTCTGAATTCATCATAATATAGTAATATTTTGTACAATAAATAGAAGGTTATTAAAATGAGGGAAAATTCCTTGAAAAAAATTCGAGAATCACTTCTAATGAGCAAATCAGAACTTGCAAAGAAGGCAGATATTTCTCCCATTACTATTGCACGAATTGAAAAAGGAATGCCGTGTCGTATGGAAACCAAGCGCAAGATTATTTTGGCTTTGGGTTATAATCTTACTGACAAAAACAAAATATTTAAAGATTGAGAATATCATGTTTGGAAAAAAAACCCACCTTATCGGTCTTGATATCGGTTCAAAGACTTTTAAAGTTGCGTCAGTAGAAGAAATAAAAAAGGGATACAACCTCAAAGAATTTGGTATGATCGATATACCTTCCGGGGTAATTGAAGAAGGTTCGATAAATGATCCGGAACAGGCTGCTGATTCCATTCGCCAACTCTTTACAATGTTTAATATAAAGGAACGTAATGTTGCATTGTCGATTGGAGGCTACTCAGTTATTGTTAAGAAAATTAATGTCGAAGCTATGTCTGAAGATGAACTTCAGGAGACAATCAATATAGAAGCAGAACAATATATTCCGTTTGATATAAGCGATGTTAACATTGATTTTCAAATCCTTGGTGAGAATGAAAACAACCCGAATCAGATAGACGTGCTTCTTGTTGCAGCAAAAAAAGAAATCATCAACGACTATGTCAATCTTACTCAAATGGCCGGATTGAATCCCTGCATAATAGATATTGATGCTTTTTCACTACAAAACATCTATGAATTAAATTATGAGACAAAAGATGAAAATATTGCGTTGATTGATATTGGAGCCAGTAAAACATCTTTAAACATATTGAAAGGCAATTCCTCTGTATTTATTCGGGATGTTTCGCTTGGATGTGGTCAGATAAATGAGAGGATAGTTTCACTTGTCGATTGTACTCTGGATGAAGCCGAAGAACTTAAATATGGCGATCAAACAGATAAAATTTCTGAAGAAAATTTAACACAAATTATTTCAGCGGTGTCTGCTGATTGGTGCATGGAAATAGGCCGTGCTTTTGACTTTTTCTATTCAACATACCCTGATCAAAATATAAAAAGAATTGTTCTTAGTGGAGGAGGGGGAAATATTAAGGAGTTTCAACAACTTCTTGCATCAGAAACATCAATTGAAGTAACCACTATCTATCCTTTTAAAAACTTTTCTATAGATAGTAAATTTGATTCTTCACATCTAGAAAAAATAGCACCCCAGGCAGCTATATGTATGGGTCTTTCAATAAGGAGAATCGATGACAAATGATACGAATTAATCTACTGCCTTTTCGAGCAGCACGCAAAAAGGAAAACATACGCCGACAGGTCTCTGTTTTTCTCCTTACTTTTTTGTTTATTACAGTATCTTTATTTTATTATAACAGCTCCTTGAGCGGTCAAATCGAAACACTGAACACCAGCAAAGAAAATAAAAAAAAGGAAATAAAGAAATACAATAAGGTAAACAATGAAATTAAGGAAATCAAAAAAAAGCTTAATCTCATGAAAAAGAAAATGGATATCGTAAAAAAGATTGGGGAGAACCGTAAAGAACCGGTTATTCTTTTAGACACCATGACGAAAATGATCATACCAAAGCGTATGTGGTTAACCAAATTTAGCGCAATAGAAGACACTGTTACTATTAATGGGATTGCCTTAGATAATAAAACTGTTGCTGATTTTATGACCCGCCTTCAGACTTCAAAGCTGTTTACCAGTGTAAATTTAAAAAATTTAAAACAGCACGAGATAAAAGAAAAAAATTTAATTTTAAAAAGCTTTGATATTACATTAATTAAAGCATCTTCTGAAAAAGAAGAAATAAAAAAGACAAAACCGGGAAAAGTCGCTGTTAAAAAGAAAAAATAATGGAAAAAATTAAATTATCTTTAAATTTTATTGCACCTGTCTTTGAAAAAATCGAAAGGCTCACAAAGGTACAAAGGCTTCTGATAAGTTTTGGTGCACTCATTATTATTATAGGTACTTTTGTATATTTCTCTTATCTTCCTAAATTTGAAAAAATAGGAGTTATAAAGAAAGAATTAGAACAAGTTCAAAAAAACCTTAACAAGGCAAAACTAAATGCAAAACAAGTCAATAGATACCGGCTCATGATGAAGGAGGCGAGAATAAAATTTAATACTGTTATAAAAGCTCTTCCCGACAAACAAGAAATACCCTCTTTGCTGGCAAACATTTCCAAGTCCGGCCAGGATGTCGGACTTAAATTTCTCTTGTTTCAGCCAAAACCCGAGATAGAAAAAGGGGATTTTGCTGAAATTCCAGTGTCTATTAAAGTTGTGGGCAACTATCACAGTGTTGCTCTTTTCTTTGATAGGGTGGCAAATTTAACTCGATATGTAAATATAAAAGATATTTCGATGGCTCCACAGAAGGTTGGTAATGAACTCCTTACTAAATGTACTGCTGTTACTTATAAGTTTATTGAAGAGCCATCTAAAAAGGTTTCAAAAACAAAGAAGACGAAAAAGCCCAAAAAGAAAAGAAAGGGCCACTAAAGAGATAATAAGTCATGCAATATTACTTAGTTACCTTACGTAGTATATCTATTTTAATATGCTTATTCCCTTTTATTTGGGGTTGTGGCAATGGGACCGAAACGCCCCAAAAGCCCAAGGTGATCACTCAAAAAATTGCCGTCCAAAAAGATGCTGTGTCGTTGACTCAAAAGCCCAAAAAGGTGATAGACAAAACAGTTGATAAGCCGTTATCCGAAGAACCCAAAGTATCGCCATCTGAAAAACCTAAAGAACCTTTACTTAAAAAGCCGGAAAAGCCCAAAACAGTATTAGCTGAAAAATCTGAGGAACCAACACTTAAAAAGCCGGAACAGAAATTAGTGCAAAAAGTTGATACGTTATTTGCCGCTCCAAAAACAGTTGACGATTTAGCTGATAAAAAACCAATCGCTGTCCTCCCTAAGACAGTTGATGAAAAGAAATCACTTGAAGAAAAATTTGTATATAACCCTATGGGAAAAATCGATCCTTTTGAGCCATTAGTTAAAGCAGAACCGGTTCCCGTTTCCGTTTCCATGGCCATTAAAAAGAAAAAATCGAAAAGACGTATTCCTCGTACCCCTCTTGAAATGGTAGACTTGAGTCAGATAAAGCTTACGGGAATTATCCGTGCCTCGAGCGGCAACAAGGCAATGGTGGAAGAAGCTTCTGGAAAAGGATATATCATTGTTAAAGGCACATACATTGGAATTCACTCGGGCATGGTTATACAAATATTAAATGATCGTGTAATCGTTGAAGAAGAGGTTGAAGATAGTTTGGGCAATTTGACCATTAAAAAAAGAGAACTAAAATTTCAGAAACCCGCAGAGGAATGATACTATGAATAATAAGATTAAGGAACTGCCAAAAATCGGGATCCTGGTCTTTTTCCTTGTCATTTTGACAGCACTTATTTCAGGGTGTACTCCAAAAATGTCCACCAAAGAAGGAGATATAGAGAAACCGCCTGAGCTTAAACTTATTACCGGCATCAGTATGACTGAGGATTCCGAATCGATTAATATTTTAATTAAAGGAAATAGCCTTTTAACTTATACGTCAGTCAAACAGCCTTTCCCTTTGAGTGTGATCCTATACTTTCCTGAAACCGCCCTTGATAATGTGGAGAGTGCCTTTTTACTCGACAATGATATGATTGACGCGATTAAAGCCTCTGAAATGACTGAAAAAGGGCATACATCCGTAATTGAAATTTCATTAAAAAAAGACACCTCTTATGATGTAACTCGTGAGGACACGGGCCTCAATATATCATTTCCAAAGACTACAGAAATTTTAGCGTCTGTTTCGCAAGAAGGAACCGAAGAAGAAACGACTGAAGAATCAGACATAAAGCCTCCTGAAGAAATTATGGCCCAAGAAACCGGGATAGAAACATCAACAACTTTAGAAATTGAAAAGAAAGAACCCGAAGTTAAACAACCTGAGGGACTCGCATGGATGAACCGGATAGATTTTTCGAGTGAAGAAGCCGGCAAATCGACTATTATTATCGGGACCACAAAGTCTGTTCAATATAAAATAGAAAAAGTAGCGGATAAGAGGCTGCAACTCAAGCTTTTTGATACC
>Ga0114925_10001506_pt1 | contig 11544 bp, 6 predicted proteins | sample SumtaG_2_FD_87287 | JGI IMG/M metagenome (GOLD analysis project Ga0114925, IMG submission 87287) | Deep subsurface microbial communities from Indian Ocean to uncover new lineages of life (NeLLi) - Sumatra_00607 metaG | ecosystem: Environmental > Aquatic > Marine > Oceanic > Sediment | place...
AACTTCAACGCGATGACGTTCGGCGGCAACGTTGTCAAGTCGGTCATCCGCAGCTTCCTGGCCGACGCGACGAACGCCCGCCTGATCGACAACCTGGGCACCGCTCAGTCGGACTTCGGCGCGGGCGACATCCACCTGGACGACAACACCGCCGTCAAGTTTGGAGCCACGGTCGCCTCCCCGGACATCCTCCAGTTCTGGAACACGAGCACGTCGGCTCTGCGCTTCTCGCCGTTCTTCGGCACAGGCGGCAACCCGCTCGACCTGGTGGGCACGGCTGCGGACGAGTGGATCTTCCAAGCGGACGCCGTGTTCGGAGACATCGGCATCCAGTTCAACGTGGATGCGGTCTCCTTCGGCACCACGCTGCCGACGCCCAACTCCAACAACTGGTTCACGATCTTTGCCGCCCCCAACCTCCGTCAGCCTGCCATCGCGGGCGGATACGCGGATGTGCTGTGGACTGCTGGCGGAAGCATCGACATCAACGGCCTGGCGATGAGCGATGTCTCGGCCTTCCAGATCAACAGCCCCGCAGCCATCCTGAACGGCGGCACCATCGCGGACTTCTCCAACCTCTACGTGGCGGCCATGCCGAGCATCGGCACCCGCTCCCAGGCTCTCCGCGTGCTCGGGCGCTCCCGGCATGATGGCCTGATGACCCACAACGAGGCGACCCTGGCCACCCTCACGGCAGACGTGGCGGCCCTGGCGCTGCCGCCGAACAACGCTGGGAGGCACGTGCTGCTCCAGGACGCCGACGCCCTGGGCCCCTGGACGATCCAGGGCATCGTGAATGTGCAGGTGGGGGATTCGGTCTACTTCATCAACAACGGAGCTAACGCCTGGGACTTCGGCCATGAGGACGTGGGCGCGGCGGCAGCCGATCGCATTATCACCCCCACCGCAGCGACCTGGACCCTCGGGGCCCGGGAGTTCGCCAAGCTGTGGTATGACCCTGTGGCCACCCGGTGGCGTATCCTGGAATCCAACGGAGCCTAGATGGAACCCTTCGAGCTTGATCCCCGAGAGTGGGCGAACGTGGAAACGCTGCTCAACCTCCGCATCCAGGAGCGCGGCCTGGCGGGCACCGCTGAAGACTTCGCCACCGTGTTCCGGCTCGACTGGGATCTCATCACGATCAAGGCCAACCGCGACCGCTCGATTCTGAACTCCTCGCACACGAAGATCGAGGCCCAGGCGGTAGCCACCGAGACCCAGGCCACCAACTTGAGAACTCAGCAGGGCAGGCTCCCACCGGATCCGGGCCCTGTCCCACCACCACCAGGACTATCCCCATGACCGAACATGTCGCCGTGCCCATCCCCGTCTTCGCCGCCGTGTTGAAGATCCTCGGGCAGATGCCGCACGACCAAGTGAACCCCCTGATCGCTGAACTCCAGAAGTGCCAGAAGGTAGAGGATGCCACTCCAACTGAGAACATGTCAGAGCGAGCCCTTCGTCCCTGATGTCAGCCCCCAGCCGGGGAGCCTAGACGAAGCAGCGACGGCGGGCGCTCTCTTCCAGGACCAGATCGCTGGGTATCTCCAGCGGTTGCTGGACGACATCTGTGCGGACCTCCAGGCCCTGGACGCGGAGACCCCCGGCTACGTGCCGCCGATCCAGGTCACTTCCGTCGAGATCGACATCCCGAGCATCGGTGCCAACGGATCGTTCACGACCGACTTCACAACCCTGGTCAGTGTTCCGTTGGGCACACACATCCTCTCATGGGCACCCTTGACCGACGCAACGAGCCTCGACGACCTGCTCATCCAGTTCATGGTGGTGGACACCAACACGGTGCGCTTCACCGCTGACAACCCTTCGGCTGGAGCTGTTGATCCTGATCCGATCACGTTCCAGTTCATCACGGCTACGGCCCAGGACACACAATAATGCCTATCGGAACAATCGCTCAGGCGGCGGGAGCCGGGGCTGGGACGCAGCAGCAGTCTGGGATGACGGGCTCGCCGCAGCAGGCGTTCTCGGATCCCTCCCAGGCTGTGAGCCAGGCGTTCGCCAGCCCGCAGATCCAGCAGCAGGCCCAGCAGGCGCTGCCGCAAACCGGCATCCAGCAGCAGGCCGCTTCCTTGCAGCTCATCCCCTCTGGCGTTGCTGGCCCTGGTGGCAACGTCCCTGGATCAACGCCGCAGGTGGGCACTAGCAACGTGGCCCAGTTGGCCCAGCGTCTCGCGCAGGGCTACGGTCTGCCCATCGGGCGCGGCAACATCGTGGATGAGCAGGGCAACTTCCTGGTCACTCCCGATCAGCTCTCCCAGCAGAGCGGCATGGGGCTCGGTGAGACAGCCGCCAAGATGAACTACGTCTCCCAGGCGCTCGCGCGAGCGCAAACCCAGCAACAGCAGCAGAAGGGCATCGCCGCCGTTCAGACCGGGCTTGGCCTGGTGCAGAAGAACGCTCGTGGGTCGCTCGCGGCCATGCAGTCGGGCATGTATCAGGACCTGGCTGATCTCTACTCCAACCAGGAGTATGCCGCAGCGGACTTCAGCTACTTCATCCAGAAGGAGCAGATGGACTTCGCCCGCGACATGATGCGCCGCCAGGAGAAGCTGGCCAAGAAGGGCGGCATGATGGGCAGCATCCTCGGAGGAGCTGCCGCCGGTTCCGCGTTTGGACCCATCGGAGCGCTGGCTGGCGGCGCGCTCGGGTTCGCAGCAGATAAGTGGTTCTAGTCATGGCACGCAAAGCAAAGACGGTGATCGGCGAGAGAGACCTGGCGCAGAGCCAGACCATGATGAAGGCCGCCGAGAGCGGCCAGGCATCACGGCAGCGGGCGAGCGAACAGCTCTCAGCCGAGAGCGGCAAGTTCGCCCAGACCATGCTCACTGGAGGGCAGGCCGTGGGCCGGGGGCTTGAGTCCTACGAGGCCAGGAAGTCCCAGGAGAAGATGGAGGGCGAGCGCCTGAAGCAGCAGCAGAAGGAGTTCAAGCAGGTCCAGGAGGCCAAGGAGAAGGAGCTTCAGGGCCTGACCGAAGCCGAAGCCGCCCGTCTGGCCCAGGAGCGGGACATCGCCATCGGCAAGGAGATCCAGGAGGAGAAGCGCCGGACCTCGGAGATGGGCATGAAGGGCTTCCAGGAGGAGCCTGGTGGCCCCACAACGCCGCTCCAGGCTGGGCAGCAGCAACAGCCACAAGCCCAGCAGCCAGCTCCTGGGGGCGCTCCAGCGCCCGCTGCGCAGCCCCAGGGAGTCCAAGCCCCAGGGCCCTACGCTCCAGGGCAGGCCCCTGGTGCCGGAGCAGTCCCCGGTGCCCAGGCCCCAGGCCAGCCGCCGCCTCTCCTCCAGCGCCCGGATGTCCTCCAGGCCGAGTCCCAGCGCCCTGGCGAGATGACCCGGCCAGGACGGGTCTCCATGACCCCGGAGGCGCAGGAGGCGCAGCTCTACGCCCGCGAGCAGGGCGCTCGGGAGTTCGAGCTGAAGCAGAGCGCGGAGAAGGCCAGGATCCTCAACGCGCAGGCGGAGTTCCGAAAGGGCGAGGCGGCCTACATGGACGCCGAGACCAAGGCGGGCGCGGCCAAGGTGGAGCAGCAGGCTCGGGCGGAGGAAGAGATGTCGAACGCCATGGCGTCGATCCGGGAGCTGCGCAAGAGGATGTCGGAGGGCGCGGACCCCAGCCAGGTGGCCTACGCCTTCGCCGACAACTCCGATGTTCTGGAGGCATTGCAGAGCAATGACCAGGCGCGGATCGCCTCGACCACCATGCGGGTGCTCAACGAGCAGTTGGCCAACCTCAACCTCCGCATGACTGCCATGAACGGCAACCCGATGACGGATGCCAGCTCGAACAACGAGGTCTACCGCAGGTTCTCGCAGCGTGAGTTCGAGATGACGGCAGCGTTCGAGGGGCTCTCCGATGTCCTGGATCCGTTCGCTGCGATGGAGCAGCCCAGCGGCATGCAGCCTCCGCCGATGATCGCGCGCCCCGAGCCCGCTGGCGCGGGGGGTCTGTTGCAGACGATGCCCGGAGCTGACCCGAGCCAGATGCCGCCCTTCCAGGCAGCAGTCGCCCAACGCCAGCGCCAACTGGTCAGATCATGGCAGGGGATCACCGATCCCACCGAGCAGATCAAGTTCATTCGGAAGGCGACGGCCAGGTCCATGATGCGCGCCGATGAGCTGCGCAAGATCGGTGCTGAACTCCAGGCCCGTGGGCAGACGGAGCAGGTCGCTGACCTGACGCAGCAGGTTGCCGAGCAGGCCATGGTCATCGCAGCCTACCAGCAGGCCGATCGGTTTGGTGGCGGAGCCACGCTGCCCTTCGGGCGCACGGGCGAGCCAGAAGATCCGGCCCTGGCAGCGCGACATCCACAGGGCGTCCCCGCGGATGTCTACGAAGAGACCGCAGGCCGCGTCCGCGATCCCGAGGCTTACGACCGACCCATCGAACATGAGCAGGAGGCTCGCACGCGCAAGATGGAAGAGGCGAGAAAGAGAAGGGGACCGCTGATTCCGCGCGGCACCTGGTTGATGAAATGACGGGACAACCACTCCCCATGGATCCCCCGGACCAAGGCCCGGGGCTGATCGCTGACGCACAGGCCGAGGTAGACCTGTCGCACGGCGCTCTGCTGCAACGCCGCACAGAGCTGGCCCGCAAGAACGAAGACATCGCCGCCACCAACGAGCTGCTGCACCAGCAGTGGAACTTGATGGCGGATTCCTACGTCCGTGCGTTCGCCAACGGCCAGGACCCCATCCGCCATGTGCTCCCGAGCGCCCAGCTCGTGGACTCCGAGGTCGCGCTCTCCTTCATCCCGCAAGAGTGGGCGAAGCGGCAGCGCGCCAGGGAGGAGTTGGTCAACAAGGACCCGCAGATCACGGGCGGCGTGAAGCTCTTCAACACCTACATGGAGATGTTGGAGGCCAGGAACGAGGCTCCAATCCTCCGCCGCCACGCCGACATGTCCGACACGGCGCGCTACCAGTTGGAGACGCAGCTCGATGCGCAGCCGATGCCCGATGAGGTTCAGCAGGGCCTCTTCGACATGCTGAACTACGCGCAGGGGAAGATCCAAGAGATCGACCCGGCGATGAGTGTGGAGACGGACCAGACCCTCGGGCCCATCTTCCAGCAGATGACCGCGCTCTCCCAGCGGCAGGGCGTCTTCACGCAGGCGGATCCCACGCCCACCGGGGGCAGTGCGCTTGAGCGGTTCGGCACCACCGTCATGCAGGGGCTCACGCAGGCCGGTCTCGGCGCTGCGGGGGACGGCGTTGCGCAGATCATGGCCCTGGCCCTGTGGGGGAGCGACAAGGGCAGCGTCTACGATCACCTGCGGGCGCAGAGCCAACCCAATGAGTTCTGGGTCGATCGGTTCGGGAAGCTCCAGAACAACGGGGGCAAGATTTCTCCCGAGGCTGGCCCGGCCATGATGATCTCGCTCCTCAAGGGGCAGACCATCGATGAGATGCGGCAGCACGGGCTGCGCTACCAGGAGAACTTCGACTGGTCGCAGGCGCAGGCCAAGGAGGGGTTGGAGACCTACTCCACCATCTTCGCCAGCAGCATCGGCTTCCTGTCCGCGTTCATGGCCACTGGTGGCGGCGCGATGATCGGGCTGGCAACCAAGGGCACCATGCGTGGGTTGCTCAAGGTGGGTGGGCAGAAGCTCACCAAGACAGACCCCCGGCTGCTGGCCAAGGGCGCGGCGAACCTGCTGACCCACCCCAACAAGAAGGTCCAGGCGCTGAACAACATCCTGCTCAGGAGCGGTGCCGCTGGCATCGGCACTGCGGGCTGGAACATGATGGTCCTCGGTCGCCAGGAGGGCTACGGACACGCTGCGCTGGAGGGCCTGAAGATGGGCCCAGTCTTCGCCATTGCAGGCTCTCTCGGGCACAGGTTCGGCAAGGCGCTGGAGAAGGTGGGGCTGCGCGCCAAGGAGGGAGGCAAGGGGTTCCTGTCCAGCGTGCCCGCAGCAGCGCGGCGCGGGTTCGAGGGCATGATGGAAGGGTTCGTCATCACCAGCGCGGACCTGATCGAGATGGAGGGCGCGATGTGGGAGTTCCTGGTGGACCCCACGAACACCGAGAAGCAGGCGACCTACGCACAGAATGTCATCGGCAACGCGCTGGCCTTCGGCATGTTCAAGAGCATGAGCGGAGTCACTCCTGGCGAGATGACGCTGCTCAATCGCGCCTTCAAGACCGAGAAGGCCAAGGAAGCCTACGTCCTGCTCACGCAGTTCCAGTATGCCGAGCGCAAGGCGGTGATGGACGCCAAGACAGCCGCCGAGCGGAAGCTCGTTGCCCGGAAGATGCAGGTCTCCGAGGAGACCGTGGGGAAGTATGGCGCTGCTCTCCACGAGCACCGGAGGATCCAGCAGAAAGGCACGCCAGAGGAGAAAGTCGCTGCGGACATGGCGCGCGAGGCCATGGAGGAGCAAATCTGGGCAGAGCGGTTCTCTCAGGGGGCCGAAGCTCAGACCAGGGCAACGCAGCGCATGGTTGCCCGCGAAGAGATCCAGCGCGCCAAGACCGGCGAGGTTGGTGAGGGCAAGCGATTCGAGACCGAGGAAGCCAAGGAGCAGGAGGTTCGGGAGTGGGAGGAGCTGCTGGAGGCATACCAGGAGCCCGCGCCAGGTGAGCCAGGTGCGGTGCAGCAGCGCGGCCCCCGGAAGAAGCCGGGGCTGATCCAGACCGAAGTCACTGAGTTGATGTCGAGACTTCTGGCCGGTGAGCAGTGGGAGGCCATCGACATCAGTCGGGAAGCCGCCAGGGACGTTGGACGCCAGCTCTACGAGGCCATGCGCATGCTGGAGGGTGAGCCAAAGACCAAGGCCACCATCGAGATGCTGGAGAACCTCGAACGGGTTGCCGACGCGATGCCGCCGAAGTTCAGGGAGTCCGCGAAGAGAGCTACCGAGCGGTTCGCCGCCCGCGTGAAGCCCCGGCGGAAGGCTCCGGTGGAGCAGCGGAAGTTCAAGGACATCGAGGAGTATCGGGATTGGCAGCAGGGCGAGAACGTTCTGGCCATGGCTGGTGAAGAGGGCCTGGCGTTCGTGCGCGACGTGCAGAAGCGCGTGCATGAGGCGCTGACGACGAACTGGCCTGTGAGCCCCCTGGCTCCAGGAGAGCCAGCTCGCGGCGGCCTGAACATGATCGAGGCCAACCGCCTGGCGATCTGGATGATGCAGGGGCGCGACAGCGTGGCGCGCTACTGGCTGGAGAAGAACACCGATTTCCACCCCGACAAGATCAAGGCGATGATGCGAACCCTCGCAGACATCGCCAGCCCCGGCAACCTCAAGATGGACTACGACTTCAAGTCCTTGGATGCCGAAGACATCGCTGCTGGTATGCGCGACATCTCCGAGATCAGGATGCAGGATCCCGGCGAGTATGTGCAGGAGATGACCAACCGGGCCTACTTCCTGCTCCAAGCTGCCGGTGTCCCGCTGCCCAGGAACTTCGAGCCTCGCCACCTGGGGCGACTGATCTGGCAGGAAACCGTGGGAGCTTCCACGCGGGAGCAGCTCAGGTTCCTGGAGGACACCTTCCCCGAGATGCCTGGCGACATCATGGCGCACATCGTGCGGGCCGCCAGGGAGATCGTGAGACCCCCAGCGACTGCGGGCCACCCGATCACCTTCGAGGGTGCGAAGAACATCGCAGAGCGCGCAGCGATCATGGAGTCCAGGCTGAGGGAGAAGCTGGAGGACGCCATCGGGAAGGGCGAGTTCATTCCGCCGCTGCCCTGGACTCGGGCAAACCTGGAAGAGCTGCTGCGGCTCTTCATGTCTGGCAAGTCGATCGACTTCGCGGCGAAGCTCATCAATGACCCCAACCTGCGCCAGTTGGTCGGCAGCAAGGGCATCGTCAAGACAGCCGAGATGATCCGGCGCATGGTTGGCGAGACCATTCAGGAGTTCCGGTTCCCCGAGGCCGAAGGCGGAGAGCTACCGCCCGGCGTTGTTGGCCTGACAGTGGGCGAGGTTGGCCCGAAGACACCAGGCAAACCCGCCAGTCTGGACATCACCGCGCAGTTGAACATGGGGTTCCACCAGGCGGCGAGGGAGCTGCTCGAAAAGTGGGGAATGATCGAGCAGTTCGACATCCACAAGCGGATGTCGGGGCCCATGAAGGGCGACCCCATGCAGCTCCCCATCCGCGAGGGCACCGGCATCCGCGGAGTCAACATGTCGAAGAAGGTGTTGGGGTGGTTCGACCGCCGTCAATACCTGGCTCGCCTGGGCTACCTGCGCAACGATGCCGCCGCCGTCCACGAGTTCTCTCACGCCATGGAAGAGGCCGCGATCAAGGAGGGGCTGTGGGATCCGAACAACGTCCCAGCGTGGATGAAGTCCGAGTTCGACATCGTGGCTGGCACCTACCCTGGCTACAACCGGCTGTCCCCAAGAGACCAGATCGCTGAAGCCTGGGCCGAGCTGTTCGCGCGCTACGCCATGGGCGACCCCCGCCTCCAGGGTGAGGTTCCCGAGCTGCACAAGTGGCTGGAGAACTGGCTCTACAGAACGCCGCTGGTCGAGGCCAAGGGCTTCACCAGGCAGTTCAACGACGTGAAGGAGCTGCTGCACCTGTGGCGCTACATGGGCGCGCAGCGGCGGATGGAGACCGTCATCCCACCTCCGCCGGGAACCCCGAAGCGCCCCATGGAGAAGGCGACCGAGCCCGGCCTCCTGGAGTCCATCACCACGACTGGCAGCAAATACTTCTTCGACGACATCGTGGAGCTGCGCAAGGCGCAGCAGAAATGGCTGCGCTACAACAACCTCGATGAGAGCGACATCCCGATCTCCCTGAACCCCGCAAGGATGATTGACGCTGTGCGCATGACATCCTACCGGCAGATGGAGCGCATGTGGAAGACGGGGACGTTCGACATCAGTGGCAACCGCACGGGCGAGAGCGCGGAGGACATCCTGGCCGACGTGGGTGAAGCCAACATGATTGACTTCACGCACTACCTGGTCGCCAGGCGCATGGTGAACATGCTGGACGCGGGCTTCAAGGTGGCCCGCGACCGCGCTGACATCCTCTACCAGATCGAGCGGCTTCAGATCAAGCACCCGGAGTTCATCACCTACGGGGACCGGATGCGGCTGTTCGCCAACCGCATCCTCGACTACGCCGTGCAGGCGGGAACGCTGACCAAGGAGCAGCGCGACAACCTCATCAAGTCCAACCCAGTCTACCTGCCCTTCCAGCGGGTCATCGAGTTCGCGGGGCAGAAGGTCGGGCCAGGTCGCGGGTTTGCCGAGCGCGGCACCGGCATCACCCCGATGAAGGGCAGTGAGCAGCCTCTCCAGGATCCGATCACGAAGTTCAAGGAGGGCATCCAGGGGGTCATCACCAAGGCGCAGCAGAACATGGTCATGAAGGCCATGTATATGCAGCACAAGACGATCAGCGGGATGGGCGGCTTCATCACCGAGGTCCCCCGCGACGTTGAGCCGCGCGACATCCTGATCGAGCGCGTCGGTCAGGAGATCGAGAGGGTCGCCAGGAAGAAGTTCGGCTTCGCCAAGAAGAAGGAAGCCAGAGCCCTGGCCGACGCCTTGCAGAAGCTCCTGGGCGGCAAGCCCGGCGACGAAGCAACAGCCCTGACCTTCTGGTTCCAGCAGGCAGTGCCAACGGGAGCCAAGCCGGTCATCGCCTTCCGCCCGATGTTCGACCAGGCGGCGCTCGACCGCATCGACGCCAAGAACAAGCAGGCCACGCGCATCGACCCGAAGACCAAGCGACCCTTCAGGAACCTGGAGGAAGAGATCAAGGCGGAGAACGGCGAGCTGCTGTGGTTCGAGGTTGCGCCCGAAGCCTACAACGCCCTGATGTCGGTGGACAACATGCCAGTGCTGATGGAGAACGCTCCTCGGTTCCTGCGCACCTTGATCCTGGGCCCGGTGCACGCGGTGCGTCTGGGTGCCACGGTGTTGAACCCTGACTTCGTGGTCCGCAACCTCATCCGCGACCCCTTCGCGCAGGCCATGTTCAGCAAGACGGGCAGCAACAAGGGGGCGTTCTTCGAGAGCTTCGCCAAGCTCATCACGGGGGCGATCGACAACGCCAAGGGCGTCGAGGGCGTGCAGATCATGGAGAACCTGGGCCTGCCTGGCGGCACCAGGGCGGGCACCGAGCTGGCCATGAGCCGGGAGATGGAGAAATACGCCTTCACCGGGTCAGCCCTCCGAGGGCTCCGTGCAGTGGCCGAGTTCCTGGGCAAGCCAGAGAAGTGGCTGCGCACCACAGAGTTCCTGGAGATGCGGGACCTGATGATGAAGCAGGGGGCCAGTGAGTTCGATGCGAACATGGAGGCGGCGCTCGCCTTCAAGGAAGTGACCGTCAACTTCACCCGCGCTGGCATCTGGGGTCGGCAGCTCAGTCAAATCTACCCCTACTTCAACCCGCGCATGCAGGGCCTGCGGAAGTTCTACCGCTCGATCAGCGGCAAGGAGGGGAAGCAGGCGCGCACCCAAGCGCTCCTCCAGGGCATCGGCAACCTGGGCGGCCTGTCGGCTCTGGCCTGGTGGTTCGGCAAGGACAAGGACTGGTATCAGGATCTGCCGGACTGGCGGAGGATCAACTACTGGACGATTGACATGGACTGGGGTGAAGGCGAGAGGCTCATGTCATTCGCCAAGCCGTTCGAGCCCGGCATCATCTTCGGCTCCTCGATCGAGCTGTTGATGCAGTCCTGGTATGACTACGACCCGAAGCTCGTGGAGGAGTTCATCGGCGAGCTGGTGGCGCAGCACCTGGTGGGCTGGCCCTTCATCCCCGCTCCGGTAGCTCCGCTCCTGGAGAGCAGGATCTGGGACGCAGACCAATCGGGCTACAGCAACTTCTTCGCCCGCGACATCGTGCCTGACTGGCAGCTCAAGACCCGGATCCCCGAAGACCAATACGGAGCCTACACCACCGAGCTGTTCAAGGCGCTGGGGCGAGCGTTCAACCTGTCGCCCTCCAAGCTGGAATACATCTCCTCGCAGTATTGGGGCGGCCTGCCTCGCCGCGTCATCTCGTCCACCGAGGCGATCTTTGGGATCAGCAACGCGGCGATGAACTTCAACTCCATCCCCGGCATCGGGACGTTGTTCTCGCAGACCCCACATCGGTTCAGCAAGGCGGAAGACACCCTGCATGACATCGAGTTCCAGCTCGGGCGGCTGTCGGGCTCGGGCTACCTCACGGGCCGAGGTGAAACTTTCAGGTCCCAAGTCAACCAGGCGCGCCAACGTTTGCGGGAGATGCGTAGTCTCCAGCGTCGAGGGTTCTATACCACTGATGAGGGCAACCGGAGGGCCTACAACATCGCCCGCCGGTTGGCCGAACGATGGGAGGACATGAAGATGTCCGAAGTCCAGCGAGAAACAAGACGCCCGGGGTATCCACGATGAAGAAGCTACTACTGATTGCGGTGTGTGCGCTGCCACTGACCTCCTGCACATGGGTTCAGGACCAGGTGTGCTACGGCACTGACCAGGTGAGAGACACCGTGAACGACGGGCTCTCTTACATCCGTGTGGTTGGCCCATGGTCTGGAGAGATCACCAACCTGTTCT
>Ga0114925_10001507_pt1 | contig 11543 bp, 8 predicted proteins | sample SumtaG_2_FD_87287 | JGI IMG/M metagenome (GOLD analysis project Ga0114925, IMG submission 87287) | Deep subsurface microbial communities from Indian Ocean to uncover new lineages of life (NeLLi) - Sumatra_00607 metaG | ecosystem: Environmental > Aquatic > Marine > Oceanic > Sediment | place...
CAAACAAAAAGCCCAAGCATTAAAAGAAATCTTACCCGCGTTGCCTATACGAGAACCTACATTTTGTCCCGGATGTCATTATCGTCTTGTTTTTTATACTTTAAAAAAAGTAGTAGAAGAGATATCAAATAATACGGGAGTTGAATTCATTTTTGCTGGTGATATTGGATGTTATACTCTTGGGGAAGCATATCCCTACGAGCTGATTGATTGGGTAATATGTATGGGAGCTGGGATCGGTATTGCTAATGGTATGGCTCATGTAATCGATCAAGAGAAACAGAAACTCATTACATTTGTGGGAGATAGTACATTTTTCCATTCAGGTATACAACCTCTATTGAATGCAATTAAGAATGATATTGATCTCACAGTTATTATTTTTAATAACTATTGGACTGCCATGACAGGGCATCAAACTCATATTGCAACTCCGAGGGACATAATAAAACATTCTGGAAATAAGTCAAAGACGGATTTGAAAGAAATAGATCTAATAAAATTCGTAGAAAGCCTCGGATTAGAAAATCTAGTTGTCACTGATGCCTATAATTTAGGAAAATTAACGAGGATTTTTAATAATATCCTTATTAAAAAAGGAATTAAGGTCATAATAGTCAAAGAAGAATGTGCTCTTGAAAAGAAGCGAAGATTAAGAAAAGAAGCGAAAAAAGATAAGTCTGAAGAAAAGTCAGAAGTTTATTATACTATATCCGAATCATGTAATAAATGTAATGAATGTATAGAGTTTCTCGGGTGTCCGGCGATTAACGCAGAGTTTATAGAAGATGATTTAAAATATTATATCGATGAGGCTCGTTGTGTACCTGAACTTTGTCCTGGGGTCTGTAAATCAGTTTGTAAAAATAATGCTATCCATAAGACATTAATAAATCCGCATTTAAATGATAAAAAATCAAAAGCAGGTGAAAAATAATCGGGGATATCTATAATATTTTAATAGCGGGTGTTGGAGGACAAGGAGTTGTATTAATTGGGAATCTCTTAAGAGAATATGGAATGCAGTCACCCTTTATTCAAAATGTTGTCGGCACAGAGACCCGAGGAGTTTCTCAACGGGAAGGCTCGGTTAATGCTACGGTTAGGTATTTAATTGATAATAGTATTCTTTCCTTAAATCAAGGCTATAGCGTGGAGGACTTAATATCGCCATTAATACCTATGAATGATGCTCATTTAGTTTTGGGTTTAGAGCCACTTGAAACCATTCGTAACTTAAAATATATTTCAAAACAAACAGTTGTTATCCTTAATTCTCATAAACACTATCCACGGAACGTTATTATTGGCTCAGAACAAAAAAAGATATATCCATCTACTTCTGATATTATGAAAATTCTATACCAATATGCAAAAAAGGTAATATTTCTAGATTTTCATGAACTTTCCAAGGTTAAATTAAATAATTCTATATATGCAAATAGCATTATTTTGGGTAGAGGTCTAAAGGAGTTTACAAATATATTTGATAAAAATTTAATGATTACAATAATCAAAGAGTTTTTTAAAGATTCAGAGAAAAATTTAGATGCTTTCGAGATTGGATATAATTTAATAAGTGAGATTTAATCAAAAACGCTTCCGAGATATTGAATTTTAAAAGAAGCTAATTTCCCCTTTCTTATTCTGATTAATCTATAAACACCTACTTGACTTACTTTTTTAAATCCCTTTAAGCCTAATGCGGGGGTTTGTACTATAAATGGTTTGTATTTTTCAATTAATTTGGGTCCTTTTAAAATCTCAGAATAATCGTCATAAAATATGGCTGCGGGATTTTCAAGCTTTTTTAAAAAAAATGGTGGCGCATTATAGATTTTTGTTTTTTCATTATCAGGCGGGTCCGCCAACCGGAATTCCTTAAGATCGTGAGTATGGCCGCTTAATGTTAATGTTGTAAAATCCTTGCAAAATTTAATGAGTTTCTCCCAATTCGAAGAGACCGCACCAAACTTGACATCAAATTTTCCATCAATTCTTACACTCGATAATTTTTTCTTAGATAGCTTTAAGATAGATTCTTTAAATTCTTCAAGTTTCGTTAGAATTTGTTTCCCTAACTTTTTCTCAAGACGTTTAAAAATACCGCGTTTTTCTTTTGGATTGACAGGAGGCCCGTGTAAACTAAGAAAAACATTATCACCATCGTCAATTTTGGAATTAATAAGATTTTCAAGGTATTTAATTTGTTTATCTGTAACACCTGTCACAGAGGGATGACCTGATACAAAATTTCTTATATTTTTATAACTGTCCGATCCACTATTTAGAAAAATTAAAAGGTTCTTTCCCAATTTTAAAGAAAAGTCTAAAGAAGGATTAATCTCCCTCCAATATGCCTTTAAGGCTAAATTACTTTTAATAATTGACGATATAGGAACCGCAGAATATATATCATTTAATGCAAGTGCCTCTGCTAATTTCAAACCCATTTTTCGATACATGTAAAAATATTTGAGATTATAAGCATAAGGACGAAAATCGTGATTACCTGTAACCGTAAATATTGGACATAGAAGTTCCTCACCTCTCATAACACCTTTTCTCTTATACTGATTACTATTCAGTGTAATATTTTTGAATACTTGCCAATTGCTATATTTATAATCAAAAATCTTCTGCAACTCTTTTGGTAATCGACTTAAAATGGTAAAATCTACAATATCGCCAGTAATTACTACGAAATCGATTTTATTTTGAAGGACTTTTTTATTCATTTCCATTATAAATTTTCTATATTGATTGTTAGGATTTATCAGGCGTTTCCTAAAAGAAAGATCTATTTCTAAAAATGTCTTTTTTGTTTTACTTATTTTACGCTTTTGTAATTCACTTATGTATTCTTTTTGCTTTTCATCAAGAAATTTAAAATTTTTTCTTCTAATTATCTTTATCCAATTTCTGATAATACCATACATTTGATCATTTCTCTCTGCTAAATGTAGATCAGTTGCGTGAGCAAATTTAAAATTACTCCAATCTTGTTTAGATATTACGAGAGAATGATAATTTATTTGTTTTTCTTTTTTTTTAGTTCTATAAACAATATCCAACATTACAAAATTTCGATTTTTTTTTAAAAACTCGAGGATTTCTTTGGTTAAACGAAATTCTAAAACGACTTTATAAAATTTAGTCAACCCCTTAAATACCTTATTTTTTAATAAATAATCATGTGGACTGCAATACTCATTATCTATATATGTTAATTTATCAATTGAGTTTATAGGGGCATCACTAATACTCAAAATTTTTGGAGCTATTGGAATTCCTCTAAATGCTCGTGGCTTTAATTTTTTTAATTGAGCTTCTAAATTTCTACTCTTTTTAACGTCCAAACTCTTAAGCGTTTCATTTTTGCGAAAAATTTTATTTTTAATTCTTATAAAGAAATTTCTAATTTTACTCCAAAAACCCTTTTTTTCCTTTTCTTTTTGTATTTTCTTTATTTTTTCTTTCTTCTTTTTTTCGAGTAGTGATTTTAATTTCCACTTATATTCAAGAATCGGAACAAATTTTATTCTTTTTTTTAAAGAGCTCTTAAATTCTTTAGATTCATCAATATTACTGATAAATAATAAGCTTGTTTGAAAAATTTCTGTTTTTAAATCAGAATCTATGTTTATAAGTTTTGGATGTCCAAGATTCGGATTGACTAAAAATACTTTTTCTTGCTTTTCCAAAATTGATGAATTATCTTTCAACTTAATAATATCAAAAGAATTTACTCTTAAAAAGATAATTTATAAAAAAGCTCATTTAAAGATAATTGAAAGTAATTAAATAGTAAACTCTATAAATATTAGAAGTGTGATTTAAACAGCTTAAGAACAAGAATTGTTATCCAATTACCTTTCAGCGTTGGCTAAATTAATAAATATAATATTATCCCCTCTAATTACGATGCTTCCAAGATTCTCATGTTCCTCACGGACGTTTCCTTCCTCATCTTGATATTCAAATAATTGTTCAGCATTTTCAATATAGATATTCAGGTGTTCGTCGAAGCTCATTAACCTCGCCCGAAATAGCCTATTACGCTTAACTTTTATGAGAATAATCTTATTAATTGAATTTTTCAAATAGTCAATAGGTCTTTGAGGTCTATGTTGATATTGATTTCTTCTTTCCATATTACTAATACACTAGAACAAAGTTATTTAAAAAAATAATTATATTTATAATAATTAAAATAAAAATTCTAAATTAAAACCTTTTGATTATTTATATTTTAAGGTTTAAAAGGATCACAAAAAATTTGTGATATTCATGTCAGAAGAAGAAGCCAAAAAGAAAGTAAGATGCTGCGTGAAAAATTGTCAAAAGGAAATTTCTATTGATAAGGCTATAGTCATTAAAGATAAATACTTTTGTGGTATATGTGGTGTAGCGTATTACAGAAGTACGTTAAATTTATGAGTTAAGTCTTAAATTATAATACTATTGTTTAAATTTTTATTTTATATTGCTTTTATAAGATTATATTAATAGTTTTCTTATTAGAGGCCCGTGGCGAAGCATGGATATCGCAGCTGCCTCCTATATAATGATTGTCCTTTAAGGATTGTGGAGACAGCAGAAGGTCGGGGGTTCAAATCCCCTCGGGCCTGCTTTTAAAATTTTTCTTTAAGAGGTTGAATAATTTCTTTATTTGTTGTATTAGCTAATATTTATCCTTCTTAGGATTAAAATTCATCATCCAAATATAATCATCTCCCCAATCATCAAATTGGAAACCATAACCTTCCTTTCGGCACATTTCTTCTGTGGTTTTCATTAGTTTTTGTTGAATTTTACAATCTGCAGTTTCTAATATCAACATTAAAATCTGAATTAATTCTTCTGCGGTCATAGGATACTTCTTAAGGGGGAACTCTTCTAATTCCCATCTTAAATATTTATAATAAGGATTTAATCTACCTTCATGTATTGCAAAAATTACATTCAAAAAAAACGGAATTGAAAAAGCAGCTTCTAAACGAGCTGCGGGTAAATCAACATCACGTATGCATTTCAATGATCGATAGAAAAAATTAACATAAGCATCTATTGATTTTGCAATATATTCGGGAAGTATATCTTTAGGAATTTTAGCTTTCTCATCAATAATTTTTTGAATTTCATTGTTTTTATCAATCATAGCTTTAACATGAGTAAAAGTATATCTTCCAAATTCATCTCCACTACCCCAAGCACAAGATCCTCTGAATTTTGTTAACGAGAATACAATTAAATCTAAACCTGCATATTTTTTTTGCGGATATTCTTTCTTGTAATCATCAGCCACAGTATCCTTAACAATTATATACACATCATAATCAGAATATTCTTTTTCTTGACCTTTTCCTCTTGAACCCACTAAGAAGAACCCAATTATATTAGAATCATCTTTAGCTTTTGTATATAATTGATTAAATATTTCTTCAGGTGAGTTCATTTTTAATATAAGTTAAAAACATATTTTATTATGAAATAATAAGGATATTCCTTATTTTTAGTATTTCGAAATTTTTTAAGCAATCCTTTATAATCCATATTATGAAAGACTTTTCTCATGTTACTGATCTTAATTATTTAGAAATAGAAGTTAAACGAGAATTGCCCTCATTCATAATAAAGCTAGCGAGGAAAGTAACCAAATATGTTATGCCGGTGTTGCTTAAAATTCTGGCGCCGGTCATGGGATTTGGTAGAGTATTAAATAACGTATTCGTGTACGATGAATATTTTCTAGAATTGGAGGATGGTACAAAATTAGCAACGACCGTATATCTTCCTAAAAACATTTATAGAATTAAAGGAAAATGCCCTACTATCCTAATTAGGCTTCCTTACTGGAAAGATGGGGTCTACTGTCTTTTTGGATATGCTTTTGCATCATTTGGCTATGTTGTAGTCATGCAAGACGCTCGTGGTTGTGCCCATTCAGATGGATTTAATTTTTTTCTTATGACTGAGCGAGAGGATGGCTTGCAAACCTTAAAATGGATTTCTGAACAATTTTGGTATAATGGGAAAATTGGAATGTCTGGCGGAAGTTATTTCGGCATGACTCAGCTTGTATTATCATGGGATAATGACCTTTTAACTTGTATTGCCCCCGCAATCTGTTCTATTTCAAATTTATGGCGTGGCAATAATGGTCTTAATATTCACTCACTTACTACATCCATATATAGAATAATGATTAGCATTGTTATCAATCGTGAGAAACCGATCGTCGACACTTTTACTAAAGAAATTCAGGAATTATATTTAAATCCCAGATTTGCTTTTTATAACGAGCCAATTGAAAAAAAAGGCAAATATCTAAAATTTTCTAATTTTAAAGGTTTAACCTTAGATGAATGTGTAAAAGAATTATCTGAATTTTATAAGATCGAGAAATGGGATCTGTCGAAAAGAAATTACAAGATCTACTTTAATTTTCTTAAGGATTTCCTTAAATTAGAGAAGGATATTGACACAATGCCAGGAATGATAGACATTGATCTTAAAAAGTTCTCACAGCCAGCATTTATTTTAGGCGGATGGTACGACATGTTTTTAGACCATCAACTAAGAGAATTTAAAGAAATTAAAGCAAACGCACCAGGGGATGCCGGAAAGTATTCAAAACTAATTATAGGTCCATGGGCTCATGGTGATAAAGGTCATCCCGATGGAAGTCTTGTTGACTTCGGAAAAGAATTCTTAAAGAAGGGCTGGTATGATTACTGGTTAAAAGATAAAAAGACAGCTTACCCTGAAATAGATAAGCCATCAATTAGATATTGGGTTATGAGCAAAAATATTTGGAGATATACCGAGGAATGGCCACCTGAAAATGTTGGATATAAAAAACTCTATATCCATTCAAAAGGTAAGGCAAATAGTGTGAATGGCGTTGGCATCCTTAATTTTGAGGAACCTTTAATGGAGCTTGAAGATAATTATATGTTTAATCCTTTGAATCCAGTTATAACTCAAGGGGGTAGAAACCTAGGAATCTTAAAAGGGGCTGTAGATCAAAAGGATGCTGAAAAAAGAAAGGATGTGCTTGTATATTCAACTGAGCCTTTAGAAAGAGGTATTGAAATCACGGGTCCTGTAAAAGTAGTGCTCTACGCATCCTCATCAGTAAAAGATACTGATTTTATGATAAAACTAGTCGATGTATATCCGAAAGGAAAATTGCCTAATTTCATTAAGAGTAATCCAAAAGGACGAGCAATGAATATTTTAGATGCGGGTATTCGAGCTCGCTTTAGAAATGGCGAGGAAAAAACTTCGCTTATCGAACCTGGAAAAATTATTAAGTATGAATTTAATTTAGGTAATACTTCAAATTATTTTGGTCCAGGACATAGAATTAGAATTGAAATAACTTCAAGCAATTTCCCTCGATTTGATATTAATTCTAACATGGGAGGAGAAGGTGGTCCGAGAGATTATATTATCGCAGACCAAAAAATCTTTCATAATTCCGAATATCCAAGTCATATTATTATCCCGGTCTTTAAATAACAATCCAATCAAGGACATTTTATTTGATTTTTTTTTATTAAAAAGTTTTTTTGTATGTGATTTGTCCCTACAAAATTAAAAGATAATTCTTGGGCCCTGGAAAATGCTTTTCGTATAAAAATATTCTCTTTGAAAAACTAAAGGGGGATTTTTAAAATGGGGGTTTAGATGTAACTACGACGAATTAATGAAAAATTTATCGTCGAAATTCGATGTTCAATGCATTCTCTGATGATCTATAATTTTTATACGATAATTAAATTAAAAAATCAAAAGTAAGGAAATAATGTTTCTGAATATCAATTATATGTCAGTAAAAGTTGATTATAATTTCCAAAAACGAGTTTTAAGAATAATATAAAAATGATTAACTTAGAAATACTTAAAACCAATATACCTTACAAAATGCAAAAAAATAAATTGTTAAAGAACCTTTTTTAAAATATGTCACTTGATAATTTTCCCGATATAATCAAATTATCAACTAAAGATAAAATCTTGCTCGTGGAAAATCTATGGGATAGCATTAGATCTGAGATTATTTCTAACCCAATACCCAAAAGTCATAAGCAAGAACTAGACAAACGTCAAAAAACGCTCAATAAAAATAATCTATTAACACTTGAAGATCTGAAGAATCGATTTAAAAAATGAATAAACATCATATTTTAAGATTTCACCCTGATGTCGAAGGAGACCTACTAAAAATCTACTCTTGGTATGAGGAAAAACTGGTTGGCCTTGGAGATGATTTTCTTCAAATCTTTTATTCAAGTACTAAATTGATTATGGAAAATCCCCTTCAATATTCTAAAATATATAAAAATTATCATCGTTACTTATTGCGAAAGTTTCCATATGCGTTCTATTATATCATTAAAGACAATTTAATTATTGTAATGGGTGTCTTTCACCATGCACGTGATCCAAGAATGATAAAATCTACATTGGGAAATCGAACAGATTGATATCATTATAAAACATTCATGATTTTTCGAGATTTATGAAATTTTAATTCAAATCTATGATATATCTAAGATTTTGAATTCATAATAAAGAGAAAACTGAGGAAATTTAAGAATCATTAAATTTGGATGATTAAATAATTAAAATAAAAAGTTTTTTTACAAAGAAGATAAATATTAATAATAGAAATAATATCATATTTTCATATTTTAATTAAATTAGGATTAAGATGGAGTTTTTTTTATGAGGTCAAAAAATAAGATAAATTTTTGGTTTATATTGCTTGGGATTTTCATGGTTCTAACGCTTTTGAATCAAGCGAGCGTTGATGATGGTAATATTATTAATAATAATGATAATGATGATAATGATCTTGGAATTACGATATCATTAGAAACATCTGGTTTTTGGACCAACTTTACTTATATTCATATTACAGATGCAAATTGGACCATCGCTAATGAGACTGAATGGTGTAAGGGAAATGGTTCATGGGGGAACCCTTTTATAATCGAGAATATGACAATTGACGCAACTGGTTCACCTACAGGCTGCGGCATTTTGATTGAGAATTCAGCAAATTATTATTTTATTATTAAAAACTGTACTGTTAGTAATTGGGGTACTGGAGGTTATGACGGGGGTATAAAACTCTTAAATTCTTGTAATGGAACATTGTTAGAGAATAATTGTTCGGAAAGAGGTGCTACCGCAGGTATAATATTATATGGTGTGAGTAATAATAATACTCTTTTGAATAATACCGTTAATGGAAATCAGATGGGGGTATTTCTACGCTCTGCCGATGAAAATTTTGTAATAAACAATACAGCAAATAGAAATACCCAATACGGGATATACATATATATCGCTGATTTTAATCTAATTGAAAATAACACATTGAATAAGAACATTAACTCTGGAATTCGTATGTATAATGCTGGCGACAATGAAATTATTAATAATATAATTAGAGACAATGATGACTATGGTATTGAGATAGATGCTAGCAATAACGTCATCTCAAATAATAAGATGAAAAATAATGGTGTATCCATGTCCGGCACCCTAGCTGAATTACGCACGACTATAATTCATGATAATAATACCGTGAATGGAAGAAAAATATATTTTTATATAGATGAGAATGGGCTTGGAGCAAAAAATTTTACAAATGCAGGACAAATTCTTTTAGTTAATTGTAATGATTCAATTATTTCGGATTATAATTTGTCTCACTGTTCAACAGGAATTAGAGCATACTCTTGCTATAATAACACCATAACGAATAATACCGTTAACAATAATCGTTGGGGTATCTATTTCACTGATGCGAGCACAAACAATACAGTATTTAACAATACTGTGAATAATGGTTTTGTGGGGATTCGCTTTGGTCAAAACTGTATTAATAACACTATTGCGAATAATACTGTTTATCAAAATACTTTTGCAGGTATTGAAGTTAATGATGATTCAAATAACAATACAATTCGAGATAACAGAGTTAACAATAATGAGCGAGGAATATATATACTAAGATCATATAATAACCTTGTTTTGAATAATACCGTTAATGAGAATAACCTAGATGGAATCTGGATATTTGATTCTGACAATAATGAGATCCTCAATAACACTATTAATGATAATAATATTGCCGGAGGTGATTTAGGTGGTATACACTTAGAAACTAATTGCGATTTTACTTTAATTAAAGGGAATGTTTTACGTAATACTGGAGGTACAACTGACCAAAAGGGTATATTATTAGAAATAAATTGCAATAATAATACAATTTTTAACAACACTTTTGATGATCAATTAAGAGGAGTATACCTCTGGGATACTTGTAGAAACAACACGATTTCAAATAATAATCTTTTCGAAGATGATGGCGGGACGATTTTTGATTATGGTATAGAATTGAATGACGATTGCGAAAGAAATCGAATTATTGATAATGTGATTAAAAATCATGGTTATTTAGGGTTTTTCTTACATGTCAGTAGTGACTATAACTATATTGCTCGAAATAAAGTTTGGCATGATGATGGGCTTCTTGCTAAAGGTAATTACGGGATGGCTATGAACAGTTGTGATAATAACACGATAATTGGAAATACCTTTACAAATCATTCGAACTATGGAATTCGAATACAAAATAATTGTGAGGATAATAATATCACTGAAAACATCATTTCAAATAATACCTATAGGGGTGCTGAGATCGATGATAACACTTGTATAGGGAATAGATTTTGGTTAAATAATTTCACTAATAATGGATTACACGCTTTTGATGATAGTGATCCGGGACAAAATTATTGGGATAATACTAGTGTTGGAAACTATTGGGATAACTACACGGGGTCTGATCTGAACGATAATGGTATTGGAGACTCAGCTTATACATCAATTCAGGGCAACGCTGGAAACCAAGATAATTATCCAATATGGGATGACGGAGATATACCTCCATTAATTACTATAAACCTGCCTTTAAACAATACTATTTGGAATGTAGCTCCGATGATCAATATTTCTGTCTACGACCCAAGTTTTGAACATTTATGGTACAATGTGAGTGGTCAACGAGAATTTTTAGTTCCTGGAGTAGAAGAACAATTACGAAGTGATATTTGGGCAGGTCTTCCTAATGGATGGTTTACTATCGAAATCTATGCAAATGATACTGCTAATAATCTTAACGATACATATACCCTAAGACTTTATAAAGATAGTATTGCCCCTAAAATCACTATAAATCTACCTATAAACAATACTTATTGGAACAATGCACCCTTCATTAATATTACTGCATTAGACTTGAATTTAAATTATACTTGGTATAATGTAAGTAACCAACGATTTTTCTTAACTTCAGGAGTAGAAGAACAGTTGGATGCAGGAGTATGGGCTTTATTAGATGATGGACCGTTCATTATAGAAATTTATGCTAATGACTCTTACAATCAAATAAATAATACTTATACACTTTTGCTCTATAAAGACACCACCGCTCCAGAGATTATTATCAACGATCTCGA
>Ga0114925_10001508_pt1 | contig 11542 bp, 11 predicted proteins | sample SumtaG_2_FD_87287 | JGI IMG/M metagenome (GOLD analysis project Ga0114925, IMG submission 87287) | Deep subsurface microbial communities from Indian Ocean to uncover new lineages of life (NeLLi) - Sumatra_00607 metaG | ecosystem: Environmental > Aquatic > Marine > Oceanic > Sediment | place...
AAGCTCTTCGAGTATTTTAAGAATCGATCGCAACGGGAGCTCAAGACAGCGCTACGTTCCTCCCCCAGGGAAGAAGAATAAGGCTTCAATCGAATCGGTGCGGACTAGTTCAGGAAGCGAGGCGAGTTTGCCACGGCATAGAGTGGGAAGTGCCGAATAATTTGGGAGCTGCTAAAGTTAAAATATGCTATATCTTCGTATGCTGTGTTTCCGAAGGATTTTATTGTGTAGGTCTTACCTACCTGGCGCGCGCCCTGAATGATAAGGGGTTTTCGCCGAGAAGAAATCTTCCACCGCTTCAGTAGTGCTTCAATATCTCTATTCATACAGATGAATCTTATTTGATTACCGGATCATTGTCCATTTTTTCCAGGGAAAAATGTGCAGATATGCACATTTTCTGGACGAATAAAGCTTCACTACATGTGGTAAGGATCTAACCGCCTGAAAGAGCAGGCTACCTCTTGTATCTCTTGATCTGGGACTCGAAGCGTTTCCACGGGTCTGGATGCAGGGAGGCGTGGCGACAGCCGGGGGCATGTTTTCGGCCCGGTCGATACACGCCCTCCAACAGATCGTCTCTGTGGACCACCTCGAGGTCGATCTTCTTCAGCTGGATGAGCAGGTCCCGCCGGCGTTCCTTGATGTTCCAGCAGGCCGGGCACACACCGATCGTGGCCAGATCCCGGGTCTTGATCTTGCGTACCCTGACCATAGCCCGTCCTTCAGCCACGGCGATCTTTCTCGGTTTCGACCGATAGCTTGACATTCCCGGTGCTTCCCTTTACATATAGTACGTCTTCGACCCTAGGTCACTAGTACCACAGCAGGAGAGTTATGTGAAGGTCCTCTTTACAGGCATTCAGCCGACCGGTTTGCTCCATATCGGGAACTACTACGGAGCGATTCGAAATTGGGTCGAGCTGCAGCACAAATATAAATCCTATATCTCCATAGTCGATCTTCATGCCATCACCATTGCCTACGACCCCGAAGACATGCGTAAGAATGTGTTCGACCTGGCCTTGGGTCTGTTCGCCTGCGGCATCAATCTGGAAAGGACAATTCTGTTTATCCAGTCGGAAGTTCCGGGTCACGCCGAGCTTACCTGGACTTTCAACACCATCACCCCCTTGGGGGAGTTGGAACGGATGACCCAGTTCAAAGACAAGGCCGGCCAACACCGAAAAAACGTCAACGTGGGCCTGCTCGACTATCCGGTGCTTCAAGCCGCGGATATCCTGATCTACAAAGGGGAGATCGTTCCTGTCGGAGAAGACCAGGTCCAGCATGTGGAGTTCACCCGGGAGGTCGCCCGCCGCTTCAACGCCCGCTACGGGGATACCTTTCCCGAATGCCAGGCTGAGTTGACAGCGAACCCTCGGATCATGGGGATCGACGGCTCCGCCAAGATGAGCAAGAGCAAGGGCAACTTTATCGGCATCCTGGAGAGCCGTGAGGAGATTTGGAACAAGCTGGCCCCGGCGCCGACCGATCCCGCTCGGGTCAAGCGCAGCGACCCGGGAACACCGGAGAAGTGCAACATCTATTCGTATCACCAGGTGGTCACCCCCGAGCCCGAGCTCACGCGTTACATCGCCCACGGCTGTCGAACCGCCGGGATCGGGTGTCTGGACTGCAAGAGAAAGCTCCTCGACAACTTGATGCAGGTTCTCGATCCGATCCGGGAACGCTATCACGACTTGTCCGGGAAAAAGAAGGAGATCCGCGACATTCTCGACAGAAATGCCGAGGCCTGTCGAAAGGTCAGCGGCCAGACGATTCTCGAAGTCAAGGAAAAGATGGGCTTGACACCGGTATGGAAGGTATAGATTTCACGGTAGAAGATCTCCAGATTGACAGCCTGGGGGCAGCGACCATACCTTCTCCGCTGGGCCTGTCTACAGAGTACGGGGACAACATCGTCAATTACTGCGCCGACTCGGAGAGTGTGCTCTACGAGTTGGATCGCGACAAGATCCTCGAAGTGATCGAGAGGGGCGAGCAGATCCCGGCCTTCGAAAAGGCCGGTCCGCGGGACAAGATCTACTTCGACCCTGCAAAAACCCGGGTGGCCATCGTGACCTGCGGAGGCCTGTGCCCGGGCATCAACAACGTGATTCGCTCCCTGGTGATGGAGCTTCACTACCGCTACGGAGTTCGCACGATCTACGGCATCAAGTACGGCTTCCAGGGCTTCATTCCGAAATACGGGCACGAGGCGCTGATGCTCACGCCCCAGGAGGTGGAGGACATCCACGAAAAGGGGGGCAGCATTCTGGCTTCATCCCGAGGCCCCCAGGATGTCGGGGAAATCGTGGATTGTCTGGAACGGATGAACATCTGCCTACTGTTCACGATCGGCGGCGACGGCACCTTGAGAGGCGCCGAGGAGATCTATCGGGAGATCATGCGTCGAGATCTGAAAATCGGGGTCATCGGCATTCCCAAGACGATCGACAACGACATCGCTTTCGTGAAAAAGACCTTCGGACTGGAAACGGCCTTCTCCATTGCCGCGGAGACGATCCGCTGCGCCCACACCGAGGCCAGAGGCGCACCCTACGGCGTGGGTATCGTGAAGGTGATGGGCAGGATGTCGGGGTTCATCGCCGCCAATTCCGCTCTGGCTTTGAACGAGGTCAACTACGTACTGATCCCGGAAGTGCCCTTCGATCTGGAGGGCCCCAAAGGATTGTTCACATCCCTCGAGAAGCGGCTTCGCGACCGGGAGCACGCCGTCATCATCGTGGCGGAGGGAGCGGGCCAGCGCTATGTGGAGGCCGGAGGCGACCGGCAAGACGATTCGGGGAATCCATTGCTGGGAGACATCGGCATCTTTCTCAAGACAAAGATTAAAAAATTTTTCAAAGAGCAGACGGATCTGTATATTAACGTCAAGTATATCGATCCCAGCTATCTGGTACGTTCGGTAGCGGCCAACGCCCACGATTCGATCTACTGCATGCAGCTGGCCCAAAACGCGGTCCATGCGGGAATGGCGGGTAAAACCGGGATGCTGGTGGGCTTCTGGAACGACGAGATTACCCACGTTCCGCTCAAGCTTGCCACTTCCCGGAGCAAGCGTCTGTCCCCGGAAGATCCCCTGTGGCTGCACGTGCTGGAATCGACGGGACAGCCAATATCACTGATAAACGACTGACGTTCCTGGAGGGGAAGGTGACTGAACGAAGAGAGTTCATTTTTACATCCGAAAGTGTCGGCGAGGGGCATCCCGACAAGATCTGCGATCAGGTTTCCGATGCGGTTCTGGACAGCGCCCTGTCGCAGGATGAGAAATCCCGGGTAGCTTGCGAGACCTTCACGACAACCGGATTGGTTCTGGTCGGGGGCGAGATAACCACCCAGGGCTACATCGACTTGCAGCGCACCGTCCGGGGAGTGCTGAAATCCATAGGCTACGACGATCCGTCCTACGGGATCGACTATCAATCCTGCTCTGTGGTTTCCAGTATCCACGAGCAATCCCCCGACATTGCCCAGGGTGTGGATAGGGGCAAAAAGGAGATCGGCGCCGGCGATCAGGGAATGATGTTCGGGTATGCCTGCCGGGAAACGCCGGAGCTGATGCCTGCGCCGATCCAGTATGCCCACCGAATCATGCTGCGGGCGGCGGAGGTACGCAAGCGGGGAACCCTCCCCTTTATGCGTCCCGACGGCAAGTGCCAGGTCTCGGTCCGCTATCGGGAGGGAAAACCGGTAGATGTAACCACTGTCGTTCTCTCACACCAGCACTCCGAGGATGTGGGCTACCAGGAGCTGCGGGAGGCGTTTATCGAGGAGATCATCAAGAAGGCGATCCCCGCGGAGATGCTCTCGGGAAATGTGACCTACCACATCAATCCAACCGGTCGCTTCGTGATCGGAGGCCCCCATGGGGATACCGGTCTAACCGGACGCAAGATCATCGTGGACACCTATGGAGGCATGGCCCGGCACGGCGGAGGAGCATTCTCGGGAAAAGATCCGACCAAGGTCGACAGATCCGCCTCGTACCTGGCTCGCTACATCGCCAAGAACGTCGTGGCCGCCGATCTCTGCGATAGATGTGAGGTGGAGTTGGCCTACGCCATTGGTGTGGTGGAGCCGGTTTCCCTGTTTGTTTCTACCTTCGGTACTTCGAAAATCCCGGAGGAAAAAATCGAGGGGGCGATCGTAGAGCTGTTCGACGCTACCCCCGGAGGCATCATCGAAACCCTCGACCTTCGAAAACCGATCTTCCAGGAAACCGCGGCCTACGGGCATTTCGGAAGGGGAAACTTCAGTTGGGAACGGACCGACAAGACCGACGCGCTGAAGGAAAAATTACTGTAGAACCGGCAGGAGTTCGCTGAAAATTTTCGTCATGCCAGGCTCCCGCGTTAGAATCAAGGCGCTGGATTATGTCATCTTCTTCTTCGCCCTCATTATCATAGGACTGATCTCAGCCCAAACCTACATCGGCGGAGGGGGAACGCCGGAGATCGCCATCACCGGGGCGGACGGACAGTGGATCTATCCCCTCGACAGCGAGGCGACCGTGCATGTACCGGGACCGCTGGGAGATACCGTCGTGGCGATCCGGGACGGCGCGGTAGAGGTGCTCAGCTCACCCTGCCGGGAGAAAACTTGCGTCAAAACCGGCAAAGTGTCAAAACCGGGACAGTGGATCGCCTGCCTTCCCAACAAGGTTTTCGTGGCGGTGCGAGGAAGGAGGAACGAGCAACCCGATGCGATCAGCCAATAACCCGGTGGGAAGCCCGCCACAAACCCAGAGCATCGTGGCCCTGGCCGCAGCGGTCTGTCTTTTCCTGGCCTCGATCGAGTACATCATACCAAAACCCCTGCCCTTCCTTCGGATCGGCCTGGCCAACCTGCCCCTCCTGCTCGCCCTGGATCTCTTCCCTACCCTTCAGTTTTTTCTCCTCTTGGGGCTGAAGATCCTCGGCCAGGCCCTGATCCAGGGCAGCCTGTTCTCTATCACCTTCCTGTTCTCCCTCTGCGGATCCCTGGCCAGCGGCGCGGTGATGCTGGCAGCCCGGCGAGCTCTGCGGGGTTCGACCTCCCTGATCGGAATCAGCATTCTGGGAGCCCTGGCCAGCAACCTGGTTCAGCTCGTCCTGGCCCGCTACCTCGTTTTCGGCAGATCCGCCTGGCTGATCGCTCCCCCCTTCCTGCTGGTAGGTTTAATCTCCTCGGGCGTCCTCGGCTTCCTGGCTCAAATCTATCGTGACCGCTCCACCTGGCTTCGGAAGATGTTTCCGGACATGGAGCGCCCCGCCGGCCGGTAGGCCTGACCGGGACTATAGTGATACCGTGATGCCTGGCCGGTACAGCGACACAACCGGTGCGACCAAAAGGGGGAATCATGAAGGAACAACGACTCTTGTACCTGAGCAAGAAAGAGGTAGCCGAAACCGGTCTCACCATGCCCGAGGTGATCGAAGCGGTCGAGCAGGCCTTCAAGGAGAAGGGGGAAGGCAGGGTGGAGATGCCGCCCAAACCGGGGGTGCATTCCCGGCCGAACTCCTTCATCCACGCCATGCCCGCCTATATCGCAGCCACCGGCGCTCTGGGGTTGAAATGGGTCGCCGGTTATCCGGAGAACCGCAAGCGGGGACTGCCCTATATCAGCGGACTGCTGGTATTAAACGACGCGGAAACGGGACTGCCCACGGCGGTGATGGACTGCGTTTGGATCACCGCCATGCGAACCGGAGCAGCCACCGCCGTAGCCGCCCGTTTTTTGGCTCGACAAGACTCCAAGACTCTGGGTGTTCTCGGCGCCGGCGTCCAGGGTTTCAGCAACCTGGAGGCCTTGAAGGTTCTCTTTCCGATCGAACGGGTAGTTGCCTACGACATCGACACGGGACAGCAGGAGATCTACCAGCAGCGGATCCGGCAACGATGGCCGGAGATCGAGGTGGTGCGAGCCTCCCGGCCCGAACAGGCCGTAGAAGACATGGACATCGTCGTGACCGCCGGAGCGATCGTGCGGCCGCCCCACGCGACCATACAGGCCGGCTGGCTTTCTGAAGGAGCCTTCGCCTCCCTGGTCGACTTCGACTCCTACTGGAGCGGCGAAGCCTTAGGGGAAGTCGATAAGTTTAGCACCGATGATCTTCCCCAGCTCGAACACTACAAGACCTTGGGTTATTTCCAAAACATCCCGCCGGTATACGCCGACTTAGGGGAGCTGGTCACCGGCAGGAAACCGGGCCGGCAGACAGACAGGGAGCGGAATATCGCCTGTAATCTGGGGCTGGCCATCGATGATCTGGCAACGGCCCCCCTGGTGTATCGTCGGGCTATCGACAGGGGGCTGGGCACCTGGCTGTCCCTGTAGACTGGCTATTGATCGATATAGGAGCAGTATTGCGGAGGACATCGCAATCATCCTAATCGGTTGCAATCGATGATTGCGATCTATACACTTGTATCATGAATCCACGTTTTTTCGAGGCCGCAGAGCAGGGAAAGGTCCAGTGTCATCTCTGTCCCAACAACTGCCTGATCGCTCCCGGCAGGTTTGGGGTCTGCCGGGTGCGCCAAAACCGGGAAGGAACGCTGGAGCTCCCCTTCTACGGCCGGCTGTCCGCCGTTGCCACCGACCCGATTGAAAAGAAGCCTCTCTACCATTTCTACCCGGGCCGGCAGATCCTTTCTGTAGGATTCGTGGGTTGTTCCTTTCACTGCCCGTTCTGCCAGAACCACCACATCGCCCACGACACCTCCTATCCGACGGAGTACATAAGTCCGGAAAAGTTGGTGGAACTCTGCCGGCAGCGCGATTCCTTCGGCATCTCCTACACCTATTCGGAACCGATCGTGCACCTCGAGTACGTGCTGGACACGGCAATCCTGGCCCGCGAACAGGGCTTGAAGAACGTGCTGGTCTCCAACGGCTACATCAACGCCGAGCCGGCGGAGCAGCTTCTCGACCTCATGGATGCGGCCAATATCGATTTCAAGAGCTGGAATCCCGAGTTCTACAGGAAAGAGATCGGAGGCAATGTAGAGGAGGTGAAGCGCTTCCTAAAGCAAGCCTACGACAAGATCAACCTCGAGGTGACGACCCTGGCGATTCCCTCTAAGAACGACAGCTCGGAGGAAATAGAAACGATCGCCCGTTTCCTCGCCTCTTTGAACCCGGATATCCCCTATCATCTGTCCGCCTACTACCCGCAGTACAGGTACAGGATTCCCCCCACCCCGCCGTCAACCCTGCACAGGCTGGCAGAGGCGGCCCGGCAGCACTTAAACTATGTCTACCTGGGCAACGTGGGCAGCGAGGAGACCAACACCTCCTGCCCCAGCTGCGGCAACCTGCTGGTTCGCCGGCGAGGCTACTCTGTGGTTGTCAAAGGGATTGAGGAGGGCCGATGCGTTGAGTGCGGAGCAGAAGCTTCCATTGCGGGTGTGTGAGGTGTATAATCTTAGAGGTATACGACCATGAAGTATAAAATCGCCCTTAAACATAGTGAGGAAGGCTTTAGTGCGTCTGTGCCTGGCCTCCCGGGATGCTGGTCCCAGGGTTCGACCGAGGAAGAAGCGATAGCGAATATACGAGATGCCATCCGCGAATATCTCATCGTGCGTGATGAGATATTACACGGCTCTATCATTCGTGAGGTCGACGTAGCTATCTGACAGTGCCTAAGATATCAGGTATCAACCATCTTGATGCCGTTCGCGCCCTCAAGAAAGCCGGGTTCAATATCATACCTCAAGGCAAACACATTGTAATGTCGGATGGTGTCCGGATCTTGACTATCCCCAGGCATAACCCTGTAAACGCTTTTACTATGGGCGGAATTGTTCAAGATGCTGGCTTGTCAGTCGAAGAATTTCGCCGGCTGCTGTGAAAAGCTGATCAGTTAACAGCTCGCACCTGGACCAAGGGAACTGTCCTGATACGGTGGGAATCTATGTCGTTAAACGGGACCAGAAAGCTTCCATTGCGGGCGTGTAGATCCCGCTACCGCGGAGAGATCCGGGTCATCCCGTTGAAGCAGTAGGTGCAGAATCCGCCCTGCAGCAGGCGGTTGCCGAGCAGGCCCTCCTGGCTCAGGTAGCCGAGGGAATCCGCCCCCAGGAAGGTGCGGATCTTCTCTACCGGCATGCTGTTGGCGATCAGCCGCTTTGTCTCGGCGGTGTCGATGCCGAGGTAGCAGCTGTGCTTGTACGGGGGTGAGCTGACCCGCACGTGCACCTCCCCCGCTCCGAAATCCCGAATAATCCGGATGATATTTTTCAGCGTGGTACCCCTGACGATGGAGTCCTCGACCAGAACAACCCGCTTGTTCCGGAGAACCGAGCGGTTGGGGTTGTACTTCTTCCGCACCTTGGCGTCCCGGATGGCCTGGGTGGGCTCTATGAAGGTGCGCCCTATGTAGTGACTCCGCACCAGCCCGAAATCGAAGGGGATCCTCGATGCCTCACTGAACCCCATGGCGGCAAAAGTACTGGAATCGGGAACCGGAATCACCACATCCGCCTCTACCGGATGCTCCCGCCACAACTCTCGGCCGAACTCTTTACGGATATCCCCGGTCGTATGCTCGCTCCCGTAGAGGAAGCTGTCCGGCCTGGCGAAGTAGATAAATTCAAAAATGCAGCGCAGCTCCCGCTCCGGTGGCAACAGCTGATGCCGGTGAAGACCGCGATCGTTGATGATCAGCATCTCTCCGGGCTCGACTTCTCCTATATAATCCGCCCGGATGATGTCGAAAGCCACTGTCTCCGAAGCCACTACAAAGGCTCGGCCCACCTTGCCGAGCACCAGCGGACGAACCCCCGACGGGTCACGCACGGCGATCAGCTCGTTCAAGGTGAGCATGACGATGGAGTAGGCCGGTTTGACCTGCTCGAAACAGGAAGCCACGATCTTCTCGATCGAGTCTTCTTTGGAACGGGCGAAGTTGTGCAGGATGATCTCGGTGTCGCTGTCGGAGGTGAAGATGGAACCCTCACGCTGCAGGCGGGCTTTCAGAGCATTGCAGTTGGCGAACTGCCCGTTGTGGGCGATGGCTACGGGTCCGTGCTGGGTATGGGCGATAAGGGGCTGGGCGTTCTCCAGAGTGGATGACCCGAAGGTGGAGTAGCGGTTGTGTCCGATCGCTCCCCTGCCGTTCAGCTCGTGGAGCATCTTCTCCGTGAAGATCTCGTTGACAATGCCCATACCATGATGGCTGTGAAACTTGCGCTGGGAGGCGCTGACAATGCCGCTGGATTCCTGGCCGCGATGCTGGAGATTGTGAAGACCCAGGTAAACGTACTCGGCCGGCTTCTCTACGCCCCAAATCCCCAAAACGGCACACCGGTCGTGGATCGTATCATCCATCACCGCATTTCCCTCTCTCTCTCTCTCTCGATTTCTGGACTGTTAGGAATCTTAAGGACCCGTCAAACCCGCAGATCGCCTTTCGTTGCGGCGCTATCCCGGTTCTCATCCAGGACAGGCTGCACATGGGCTCGGAGATACTCCTCGACCTGGCTCTCCGCCCTGCCGGAAAAATCGGAAACAAAGGCGATCTCTTTGAGCTGCTCCAGATCGAAGGGGATGCGGTCGTCCCGGGCCAGCTTTTCCAGCAGCCGGTTCACCGATCCCTGCTCCTTGATCTCCCGTGCCGCGGCCACGGCGTTCTCCCGGACCGCCTCGTGGAGAACCTGCCGATTCCCTCCGCGAATCACTCCCTGCATGATGATGGTTTCCGTAGCCAGAAAGGGCAGTTCCTCCTCCAACAGACGGGCGATCATGGTGGGATACACCCGAGCCCCGGCCACGACATTGGCGTAGATCAAAAGAATCGCATCGACTGCCAGAAAGGCCTGAGGCAGGTACAGCCGGCGTCCTGCCGAATCATCCAGTGTGCGCTCAAACCACTGATTGGCCGCGGTGTGGTCGGCGGCCTGAACCTGAGTGATCACATAACGGGCCAAAGAACAGAGCCGTTCGCAGCGCATGGGATTGCGTTTGTAGGCCATGGCGGAGCTTCCGACCTGCTTTTCCTCGAAGGGTTCGTCCACCATCTTCAGATGCTGCATCAATCTAAAGTCAACGGCGAACTTATGTGCGCTCTGACAGATGTTCTTCAGGCAGTCCATGATGCGGCTGTCCCAAAGCCGAGGGTAGGTCTGACCGCTTACAGGGAAGCGCTTGCTGAATCCGAGCTTTTCGCAGATCCTATCGTCAAGAGCCTTCACCTTCCCGTGATCGCCGCCGAAGAGCTTCAAGAAGCTGTCCTGGGTGCCCGTTGCACCCTTCGCGCCTCGGATTCGATACCCCGCCAGCAGATACTCCAGATCTTCCCAGTTGATCATCAGCTCCTGAAGCCAGAGGGTCGCCCGTTTTCCCAGAGTAGTGGGTTGAGCGGGTTGAAAGTGGGTATAGCCGAGACAGCGGAGGCTCCGGTGGTTTTCAGCAAAGCCGGCCAGTTCGGAGATCACCCGCAGCAGGCGGCTTCGCACCAGCTCGAGAGCCTGATGGTATTGAATCAGCTCGGTGTTATCGGTAACGAAGCAGCTGGTGGCCCCGAGGTGGATGATACCTTTGGCCGTGGGGCACTGCTCCCCGTAGGCGTGGATCCCCGCCATCACGTCGTGACGAAGCTCCCGCTCCTTGCCTGCCATGACCTCGAAGTTGATGTCATCCCGCTTGGCCCTCAGCTCCGCGAGCTGTTGTTCGCTGATGCTCAGGCCCAACTCCGCTTCGGCTTCGGCCAAAGCGATCCAGCAGCGGCGCCAGGTGCGAAACTTATTTGCATCCGAAAAGATCGAGCTCATCTCCGGGCTGGCGTAGCGCTCGATCAGGGGATTCGAATACTGCTGCTTCTCTCGATCCATGGATAGTTTCCTCCCTGCTTGAGCCTCAGTCCTTGTACCCCTTGAGCTTCTCCATCACCTCTTCCAGCTCCGGAGAGTCGAACACCTGTTTTCCCGTATAGCGGTTGCATCCGGACATATACATCTGGGACACAAGCGTGGCAAAGCTCTTGGGCAATCTGCGGGGTTTGACATCGCAGCTCTTCTGCCAGCCCGGGCCTGTCTTCTTCCACTTGTCGCAGGCCTTGACGAACTCCGGCTGATTGCGCTTGTACCACTGCCGCAGCACCTCTTTGCTGATCTGCTCTCCCTGCCAGGCAAACCGGTTCTCATCAAAGGTCCCGATCACATCGCAGACAACCAGGCCGTTGTCCCAGACCGTCTCGATCTTACCGTCGTAGTGGGCGAAACCGGCCTTCACCGCCTGTTCGCTGATGATGACATTCACCTGCAGGGCAATACTCTTCAGAGCGTTGAAGTCCCGGCGCCGCAGTCCCGACAGTCGACAGGCTTCCTTCTCGCTCAAATCCCGATCTCCCGCCTCCAGCTTGGTGGTAAAGCTCATGATCGGCTGCGGGAGCATCTGGCCCGGTTTGGGCGGCTCCTTCAATCCGAGACCTTTCAGAATTCTGCCCAGCTCTGTGCTGCGCTGCTTCGCATCCGCAAGCTGCTGGACCCGTTCGATCCGCTTGAACACGGAGCTGCCCAAAGGCAGACC
>Ga0114925_10001509_pt1 | contig 11541 bp, 15 predicted proteins | sample SumtaG_2_FD_87287 | JGI IMG/M metagenome (GOLD analysis project Ga0114925, IMG submission 87287) | Deep subsurface microbial communities from Indian Ocean to uncover new lineages of life (NeLLi) - Sumatra_00607 metaG | ecosystem: Environmental > Aquatic > Marine > Oceanic > Sediment | place...
CGGCACTGAACACGATATACCAAATTATGATATCATTTATTCTCCCAATAACCCGATAAATACATCACGATATCCGAATAAAAAATTTATTTTCGGGCCTCATTTCTCCGTGTTTCCAGATGGTAAACTTCGTCACATTCATAATATATATAAAAATAGTGTTTATATACAACCTAGCAGATGGGCGGCAGATGTGTGGATTAATAAAGGGGCCAATTATGTTTTACCAATTGTTCCTTTTCCTTTCCCCGTTGCAACGGAGAGATTCAAGCCACTAAATAGCGCAGGTGATAAGGTTTTCATATACTTTAAAAGACGAAAAGCGGAAGAGTTAGAATTTATAAAATACGAGTTAAATAAAAGAAATATCGAGTATGCTATTTTTGATTATGTTAGAAGATATGATGAGAATCACTATTTACAGTATCTACAGCAAGCGAAATATGGTATTATTCTTGATGCCCATGAAAGTCAGGGATTTGCGATAGAGGAAGCATTATCTTGCAATGTACCTTTGCTGGTTTGGTGTGCTCAAACTATGAATCAAGAATATGGTAGTCGTTATGAACCTATTCCTTGTACATCTGTTCCCTATTGGGATAAAAGATGTGGAGAGATATTTTATAAACGAGAAGAGTTTGAATCGAAGTTTGAGGAGTTTATAAGTAAATTGGATACATATAAACCGAGAGAGTATATATTAGAAAACTTGAGTATTAAAAAATGTGCAGAAAATTTAAAAAGGTTAATTCAAGAAATTAAACCTAATGAGATTAAATAATCCTTTAGTTCTTGTTTTGTTAAAGGATTCATCGTGCTATTGTAATCACGCAAGTTATCCGCAATAATTGGTTTTTTAAAATCAAAAACAGATTTAATATGTGTATATTTTCCATATTTTTCTATTCTACCCGATTGCGTTTTATTAATTAATGATTCTAATAATTTTTCACCTGGTCTTAATCCAGTAATTTTAATAGGTTTATTATATTTTTCAGAAAAAAGTTCAATTAAATCTTTTACTTTTAAAGATACTAATTCAGATATAACTGTATCTCCAGATTCTGCTTTTAAAATAGCATATTCTATTAAATCAACACTTTGGTCCAATGTCATTACAAATCTAGTCATATTTTCGTGTGTTAAATAAAATTCTGTATAATTAGGATCTTTACCCATAGCATGTAATCTAGGTATAATACTACCATTTGAATTAAGAACATTACCATATCTGACATTAATGAACTTTATATGTTCTACATATTTGGCTTTTTCTATTAAAAATGTTTCGGATAATGCCTTGGCCATACCATAATTATTAATTGGACTACAAGCTTTATCAGAACTTACAAATAAAACAGTTTCTAAGTTTGTTAATACATTTAAATTATTTTCCACAGAATCCAATATATATTTTGTCCCTAACATATTTGTATTTAAACTTTCACTTGTATTTACTTCACATTGTTCTATATGTTTCATAGCACAGGCAATAATTATGATATCTGGTTTAACCCTCTTTATAGACTCTGTTACTCTTGTTTTATCAGCAACATTACCTATAATAAACTTTAAATTTTTATGCGATTTAAATTTTAATCTCATTTTCCAATGCTTATGTTCATCTCTAGAAAAATTATAAATAATATTAGTATCCAAATAACGTTCATTTAATTTATTGCCTAATGAGCCGGTTCCTCCAAATATAAGTATTTTTTTATTAGTAATCATTTAAATATATTATTACTATTATTATATTTAAATGAATAATATCATAAATAAAATAATAATATTAAAATTAGGATTAGAACCAACACCGTCGGCAAAATGTATTCATTGGCATTGTGAAAAGTATGAAAGGACAGTTGAGGCTTGTGTTTTGGATATATATTACAAAGAGCCAACCGTTTGGGATAAAAAAACACATTCTTGTTGGAATTGTAGAAAATTTACTTAAAATTAACAAATATATTTACGTATATGAAAATATATTTATTTGGTTCAACAGGTATGCTTGGTAATTATGTTAAAATAGTTTTATCCAATAAATTTGAGGTAATATGTATTACGCGATTAGAGTTTGATATACTGAATGATAATTGGGAAAAACTAACAAGAATTATGAATAAATTACAAAAAAATGATGTTATTGTTAATTGTGCAGGAATTATACCACAAAAAACACAAAATACTGAATATAAAAAATATATTAAAATAAATACAATATTTCCTCACAAATTACAAAATATTGCTGAAAAATTTGATGCAAAACTAATACACATTACAACCGACTGTGTTTTTAATGGTAAAAAAGGTTCGTCTTATGATGAAAATGATATACACACAGAAACAAATATATATGGTACTTCAAAATCATTAGGAGAACCACATAATGCAACTATTATTAGAACATCTATTATCGGAGAGGAATTAATTGGAAAAAAAAGTTTATTAGAATGGGTGAAAAGTAATAAAAATAAGACTATAAATGGATATGATAATCATTTATGGAATGGTGTAACTTGTTTACAACTTGCTTATATAATTAATAAAATGATTATTAATAAATTATTTTGGAAAGGGGTAAAACATATATATTCACCAAATATTGTGAGTAAATATGATTTATGCTGTTATATTTCAAATGAATTTGATTTAAATATTAAAATTAATAAAAGTAGTGGTCTTGAAAATATAAACAAATCCTTAACTTCTATATATAAAATAGAGGATGATTTTACAATACCAGATATTTTAACTCAAATTAAAAAATTAAATAATAATAAATTATATTGAATATTTTTCTAGACAATTCTTATAGTATTTTTGAAAATCATTTTTATAAGTATATTTAATCCATTCTTTGTCATTTCCCTGATACCAACCATCAACATTTTTTGTCGGTATTGAAGGGTCTATTTTTATTGTTTTTTTATTATCTTTTTTAATTTTAAAAATTAAATTACCCCTTTCTGTCCTTTTTGAAAATAAAATTTCATCGCTCATTTCTTTCAATGTATCAAAATAATGACAAACAGCTTTCCAAACATCTCCCGTTTGTGCTCCTGATTTTTTTAAATCCAATGCTTCTTGTTCTCTCTCACAATGAGGAAAAACGTCATCTAACATAATAATACCACCGTCATTCAAATGCTCCAACGAATTTTTTATATCCTTTGCTACTTGAAAAGCTGTATGTAATCCGTCTATAAAAATAAAATCATATTTTTTATCTTTATTGTTTAAAAAAAAATCATCGGATGTCATTTTATAATTAACATATTGACTTTTACAATATTGTTCCGGATCAACTCCATCTTTATTTACACTATTAACATATTTAAATGTCGCACCAGTCCATACTCCTATTTCCAAATATTTAGGATTAATTAAATTATATCTTTCAAATAAATAATTAATTAGATGTTCACGTCCAATAGACATTATAATTTATAAATTTAATTATTATTTAAATATATATTAAATTATATTATAAATGGAAAATAATAATATTGATATTACACTTTTTATAACTTCTTGTGGTAGACCACACTTATTACGAAGAACATTGGAATCATTTGTTAAATTTAATACTTATCCTATAAAACAAGTAATAATATGCGAAGATTCAGGGATAAAGGGAATAATTGATTTTGTAAAAGAAATACTACCTTATCCTTTGTGTTTTTGTTATAATGAAGAAAGAATAGGACAAATGAAAACTATAGAAAAATATATAAAATTGGTTAAAACACCATATGTATTTCATCTTGAAGATGATTATGAATTTTTTGATTATGGTTTTATAGAAATATCATTAAAAATTTTAAAATCAGACTCAAAAATATCTCAAGTATTGTTAGAAGACGAACAACACGACTACTATAAAGTTGATATAAATAATCCACTATGTTATAAAATTCTTGGAGATGACCCAAATAATCCTAATATAGAAGAACTAACAAATGGTAATGGTGCATTATCTTGTTATTCATGGAGACCATCTCTAAAACCTATTGAAATCGCATTATTAAGAATACCATATAAAGATTGGGATGATGAATATACACTTGAATTAGAAATTAATAAAAGAGGATTATATTCAGTTGTTACTAAAAATATTAAAAACGGAAAAAAAGGATTTTGCACACATATAGGTAAAAATGAACACGTCTCTTCAAGAGTAAAAAAAACAAATAAAAAAATTATAAGTAGGATAGATTTTCCTGATAAAAGATTTTTAAAATTATCAGATATTTAATAAATTATAATTTAAACATTATATTGAATTATAATTATATGAAATTAAATATTGGTTGTGGGAAACGAAATTTTGGAGAAAGTTGGTTTCCGTGGTTCGTAGATATATGTTCAGATAAACGCGACTACATTCAAAAAATTCTTAAAAAACATAATATTTCAACTCGTCCTACTTATGGCGAGATCAATAAAACACCTATTTATTATTCAGATGAAATTTTTGAAAATAGCGCTTATATTTCTAAAAATGGATTATTTTTGCCTTCATATATAACATTAACTGATGATATTATACTATTTATTTGTAAAATTTTAAAAATTTGTATATAAACTTAATATATATATATAAACATTAATATATGTATATTAATAATGGCTTTAGTTAAAAATAAAGTAATATTTGTTCATATTAATAAGTCTGGTGGTAGTTTCATTGTACATAATATTAACAAAAACTTTAAAAATACGATAGGTATTGGACATAGGTCATTAAATGATATTTACAAAAAATATCACCCAAATATGACCACCAGAGTTGCTACTATTGTGAGAAATCCCTATGAAAGAATGGTTTCGATGTATCATTTTTATAAATATGCAACAAAAGATGCGTATGGGAACTATTATCCTGGAGCCATCGCAGATAACACAGCTGCTTTCTTTTCTTTGGATGAAGAAGATAATAAAACCTTTAATAATTGGATAAAATATATATATTCTGATAAATTTAATAGAAAAAACACACACAGTGCAATAAATATTTTTAATTATTGTTATAGTAATCAATTAAACTGGCTAATGCCATATAATAAAAATAATATTACCATTTTTAGATTTGAAGATAAAGATTTATACAAGAAAATCCGTAAATGGTTTAATAAAGAATTAAATATATATGATTTAGATTTAAAAACCAAACTTGCGACATCAAAACATTTACATTATTCTACATATTATAATGAAGAATCAAAATCATTGGTCCAAAAACATTATCAAAAAGATATAGATTTTTTTGGATATACATTTGATAATATAAACTAATTCAACAACTTGTTAATTTTAGATCCTAAGGCTTTTAAAGTTAAATTTTCTGTCCAATATTTTTTATTATTCTCATTAAAAATGGGTCGTTTGATTATTTCTAAATATTTTTTATCGTCATTATCTATTTCAATTACTTTGTCTATTACCTTTTTATAAGATTCTTCTGTTGTATCTTCTAAAAATATCATACTTTCAATATTAAAAATATTTTTAATAATAGTATCTCCCCAATATATAGGAATAACACCTGCTAAATAAGTATTTATTATTTTTTCACTTAAATCCAATAAGCTATTTTCAAAACAAATCATAAATTTATGTTGACTAATAAATTGTAGATGTCTATCAGACATCCATCCACCGGGTACTTTATAACCAATATTATTACAATATGAACCACCAGAATTAACTTTTTTATATTTATTAAGTTCATGAAACATTTTGTTTCTAACATGACAACCCGGATTTGAAACTATAAAACAACAGAATCTCGAAGGAATGTTTTTAATAGGTTTTCTTACTTGTAATTTAGGTAAGTAATTATTTCCATGAATGTACCATAACATTGGTGATAAATGTAGGTGTTTTCTTTCTTGATAGGTGTGTTTTTTCATAAATTTTTTCTCATCATCATAAATAATATAACCTGTCTTTTCAGGATCAATATTATTCTTTATACATAAATCATAATTATCGTATGTTTTTTTTGTATGGGAATTAATTATAATATCATAATTTGTATAAATAGGAAAAATAGGTTCTCCAGTAAAAACAATAGTATGTTTCCAAATTTTTGATTTTAATAACTTATCATTTGGTTTACCAGATTCAAATAATACATTTGCTATCTCCAAATTATTTGTTACCTCGAAATTTTTTATTTTTGTATGTTCTAATAATTTTTTAAAGAATTCAATATTACATTTATCATTTCCGTTAAAAAATCCTGACCACCAGCTATTAAAATATATATAGTATTTGTCACTCATTATAAATTATATTATTTATTAATTTTTAATTATAAATTATATTATTTATATATTTTAATTTAAAATTTATACTATTATAAATATATAATATGTATAAATACACCTCTGGTTGTGATTGGTTTCACAGAAGTGAAATAAAGATATTATTTGAAAATCCCGATTTGAAATCAGGTCTAGATAAGTTAGTAGATTCTCAAAACAACATTTTAGAAATAGGGTGTTTTGAAGGTTTATCAAGTGTTTTTTTTGCCGATAATTTAATAAACCACCAAAATTCAACTTTAATTTGTGTAGATCCGTTTTTAGCTATAGAAAATAATGATCACAAAAATCTTTTACTTGGAGATCAAGAGAAAAATTTTGATTATAATATTAAAATTTGTAACAATCCAGAAAAAATAGTAGTAAAAAAGATAACATCTGACAAGTTTTTTGAAGATAATGACATGAAATATGATCTTATATATATAGATGGTAGTCACGAATGTTCTCAAATAAATAAGGATATGGAAAATTCATTTAAGGTTTTAAAAAAAACGGAATAATGTGGATGGATGATTATGGGGGTGGAGAATTAGATAAGAATGGAGTTGGATATATTAAACATACAATGAATTTGTTTTGTCAAAGGCATAAAGGTGAATATAAATTAATTCACGCAAATTATCAATTAGCCATAGTAAAAATTTAGTATTAAAATAATTTAAATATTAACCACATTTAATATTTAAAATGATAGTAGATTCTTTTATATTTTATAATGAAATAGCTTTATTAAATTATAGATTAGAAATATTAAACGAATTTGTAGACTATTTTATATTGGTTGAATCAACACATACATTTACTGGTAAAGAAAAACCCCTTTATTATAATGAAAATAAATCAATGTTTGAAAAATTTAATAAAAAAATTATACATATTATTGTAAAAGATTTTCCGTACAAATATCCAAACATAAATTTTGCACATAAACACCAATGGCAAAATGAATATTTTCAAAGAAATTGCATTTTTCGAGGAATACAAGTATTAAAAGATAAATTTAAAAATGAAGATATTATTTTAACATCAGATGTAGATGAAATTCCAGATCCAAATATTTTATTAAAAATCAAAAATAATACATTAATTTTTGATAAAAAAAACCTTAATAAATTAGCATTAGATATGTATTATTATAATTTAAATTATAGATTAGGTGAGGGACAAAATTGGAATGGTATTAAATTATTAACATGGGAAACATATAAAAATATTAATTTAACATTTCAACAAATGAGAATTTGGGAACATACTAACCCTGTTAGAGCTATACCATATGGTGGATGGCATCTTAGTTATTTTGGAGATATAGATTTTATTATTAAAAAAATACAATCATTTGCTCATCAAGAATATAATAATGATAATTATTTGAATAAAGAAAAATTAAAAAATGCTATTGAAAAAGGTATTAATTTTATAGGTGGTCTTGATTTACAATATATTAAAATAAAAGATAATGTAAATTTACCACCAAAATATGATATTTATCTGAAAGATTATTATAATGATTAATTAATTCTAGTATTTTTAAATAGTGTATATGAAACATTTGCTTTATATACTTATTTTAAATATTTTACAATATAATTTTTTATCCATTTCTTATTAAAATATTTCTTAAAAATATTTTTTTGGTTTTCCAAACATTTATTGTATACTTCTGGATTTCTCTCCAAATAATTAATTTTTTCTATTAATTCTTCTGCAGTTTTAAAAACTGTTTCTTTTGAAAACTCTTCACCAAACGGCCATTTTAAATTATTATATTCTCCCATTCTTAATGTACCCTGTGTTAATATTTCAAATGTTCTTTTATTAGGGTCGCCTACACCATTTAAATCTAATGCGTATTTTGATTCCCGCGTGCATTTTAAAAATTTATTATAATTTAATCTACCCGGATTATAAATTATATTTGATATTTTTTTATATATAGTTCGTCTATTTCTAACATAATTTATTTCGTTATCTATATGTGTATAAATACCCCCAGAAAAAAATAAACGATTATATTTAATTTTAGATTCTGCTTTATCATCTAATTTTTCAATTAATGATTTTCTCCCAAACATTATAAATGGGAAAGGTAATACATTTTTTTTATATTTTTTTGTTTTGTTATAGTTTCTTTTAAAAAACAAATCAACTTTTTCATTTTGTAATATTTCGTTAGGATCATAATCATAATCATAGTTATCAAATACAAATACTTTTTTGAAATTGTTATTATTTATAATTTCTAATTCTTTTTGTAAAATATTATAAATATTTTGTTTAAAGAATTTTCTTTCTTTATAAGCATCATACAATGAAATTATTATAAATAAATAATCATAGTTTTTATCATTTATTAAACTCCAATCTGTTTTTACCGAAATATTATATCGTTTTAAACTTTGAGTTTTATCTAATTCCACGTTATTAATAAAATAATCCGCTTCTGGAAACAGAATTTTTAATCCAATATCTTGATTTACACCATCAATAATTGCTATTTTCATTATTTTAAATATACAAAATAATCTTTAAACGTTAACCAATATATTTGGAACCACAAACAGTAACTTGTCCTTCATATCCAATGTAATCCACAAACTGAATATTACTATACCTCAATAATCTAAGAAAATAACCAAATAAAACTTCATACCCTATATACTGTATCATCTTTTCTTCATTTTTTTTCAAGAATAACAACAATTTTTTTGCTGTTTTATTTGTCACTTTATAAAATGATGTAAATATATTATTAATATTATTATCTATTTTTTTAAATATATCACTTGAGTTATTATATGCGTTATATTTAAAGTCTGCATTAAGCCAGTATCTACCACAAATTTTATATAAATTCTCAAATTCTATTTTTTGTTCAAATATATATTCTAGTGCTTCAATCGTCATTGTTCCTTCACCAAGTGATTTGGATGGACCAAATATTTTTTTATGCACTTCTTTTCTATCCCACAAATTCAATATATAATCACATTCTTTATCAAAATAATCTTTTTCTTCTTTGGTAAAATCCGTACATTCAACTATCATCATTTTATGATCAGGGATTTTTTCTTTTATAGATTCAATTGTTTGTTTTGTCTGTGTGAATCTTTGTCCTCGTGTAAAAACGGAACGTACTTTACTATAACTTAATGGTAGATTAGGTGTATTTATTACTGATGTTATTAAAACTAAATTACTCATTTAATAAATTTACTATAAAAGTCTTTAAATAATTATAACCTCCCAACTATCCGGACATAAATCACTTGTATCCTTATCTGCCAATTTTGGACCAAACCAAACACTTGGATAACATACAATTTTATCTTTATTTCCATTAAAATAAGCTCCCCACCAACTAAAACTACTATTTGCAGTGATATTAACGAATAATTTTATGTTTTTCTGATTTTGATGTATTAAACAGTTGGTATATATATATATATATACATAAATATGACTACCATTGTTTCGGCTTTCATAGATATTCATAATAATCGCGGCTGGAAGGAGGGAAAACGTGCTACATCAAGACCAACAGAAGACTATTTAAAATTTGGAAAAAAAATCCTAATATTGCAATTTGCGGAGGACAAATAGAAATGTTTTATCATACTTCTGATAGATGCAGTTGAGGTTCTCTCTTAAACAGAGGAAGTGCGGTATATACATCTAAAGCTTAAATTTTAATTTAGTATTATATATGACTAAGGCTGTTTTAGTTACAGGAGGGGGGGGCCTTACTGGTCGCCATATGATACCAAGATGTATCTACCAAACGTGGGAGACTCATGATATCCATGATGATCTACAGAAAATTATAAATTCATGGAAAGAAAAGAATCCGACTTTTACTTATAAACTATATGACAAACAGGAGCGTGAGAGATTTATCATTGATCATTTCGAACCCAATGTCATAGAGACGTACAGAAAAATAAAACCGGGTCCTTATAAAGCAGATTTATGGCGTTATTGCATATTGTACATTAAAGGGGGATTTTATGTAGATATAGATACTCTTTGTTGCAATAGTATTGAAAATTACATTAATGATACAACAGAATTTATTTCAGTAGTAGATCTTTATGTTCATCCGTATAAACATAATATAGCTAATGGATTTATAGGAATCAAAGCTGGGCATCCCATTATGCTCTCTTGTATTCATGCAATTGTCGAAGATGTCAAAGATAACAAAATGCACCACGTTGGAATGGACTTTTGTGGTCCAGGCTGCCTAGGTATGTCAGTAAATAAATATTTAGGTTTACCCATTCATTCAAGTTTTAGACATAAAGAAGGTCAATTAGAAAAGCGTATTATTTTGTTAAAATTTCTTCCGGGAAGAGAATATATAACCGATAATCATAACAACATTTTATTTCAAAACAAGAATGGTAGTAAAGAGATACAGAACGCATACAATATAGAAACCCAGAGGAATGGATCAATGTGTGACTGGGGAAAATATTACTGGAATGGACAATTAAAATGATCTAATAGTAATTAGTGTAATTATATCAATGATAACTATTGTATCTGCGTATATAAATATAAATAGAACTATCGGTCAAAGAACTAGAGAAGACTATTTAAAATTTGGAAAAAAAATATTAGAGATAAATTCTCCCAAAATAATCTTCCTGGACAAAGAAACAATTGATCGCTTGGGAGAATCTTATATTAAATCACTTACAAAGACTGCAATAATTCCTTTTGAAAAGGATGAACTTACGTTATATGGGTTGGAGCAAAGCAAAGTAACATTGCCAGATCCGCCACCATACGAAACGAAACCTTCAGTAGAGTATCTTGCCCTTCAAATCAATAAAACAGAGTGGGTCAGGAAAGCTATTGAGTTGAATCCCTTCGGAACTGAGCAATTCGTATGGATAGACTTTGGGATATATCATATTTTTAATGATGCAACTGTATTTTCTAAGTCCATTGAACAGAGCGTCGCCCGCACCTACCCCAATGTACGTATGGCAGGTATAAGGCCAATACATCCCAATATATCTCCATCTTCTTTAAACCCGACATCTCCTATTTTTGATTTACCCATGTGGTATTTTGCGGGAGGTGTTTTTGGTGGTCATAAAGATTCGTTGCTACTATTTGCGGATCGGGTACGTAATAAAGTAAGGGAGTTTATTACTGCTGGACGACTTACATGGGAAATTAATATATGGTATGC
>Ga0114925_10001510_pt1 | contig 11529 bp, 12 predicted proteins | sample SumtaG_2_FD_87287 | JGI IMG/M metagenome (GOLD analysis project Ga0114925, IMG submission 87287) | Deep subsurface microbial communities from Indian Ocean to uncover new lineages of life (NeLLi) - Sumatra_00607 metaG | ecosystem: Environmental > Aquatic > Marine > Oceanic > Sediment | place...
ATATCTTTTATTGCATCTGGAACCTGTTCCTCATGCGCCTTTGTTTCCTGAATACATAAAATATCAGGTTTATCATTCAAAAACCAGTCTAAAAAACCTTTTTTATACGCTGCCCTTATGCCATTTACATTCCAGGAGAGTATTCTTGCTTTTGCCATCGTCATCGCCAAATTATAATAATAATTTGAACAATATCAAGATTTGTGCCTAGAGAGGGATCTGAAACCGCGTTAGCGTTCCAGCGGTAAAATCCTGTTGATTATTATTCCTTGAATAATTGAAATAAATATCATTACAATGGTTAAAACAACAACATACTTTAAACCAAAATAAAAAATAGCAATCGGCAATAAGGGTATTTTAATTGCCCGGTTATATAAAAAGGTTGCTAAATAACCATAACCTATGCCCTTTTCTTTTAACTCTGCTAAAAGAGGATACCACATAAATATTGGTCCTGTGGAAAGGATACCGCCAATAATAATAAAAATCCACTTTTTTATTCCTGGTTCTTTAAAGTGTTTTGTAATAAATTTTGGGGTGATAAAATAATTTGCAATAACCATTAAGATAAATACAAGAATGAGAATAGGTACAATCTGAATTATGAGATTACAGAAGAATTTTAAACTTGATAAAAATAGATTAAAATTTATAAATGCCAGAATAATATATACCAAAATAACGGCTATAAGAAAATACAATATACCTCTTGTCTTTTTTGACCTGTTTTTCATTTTTTACATAACATTTAACAAAAATACTGTAATAAGTGCAACGATTATAGCAAATAAAAAGCTCGTCGCATTTCTGATTATAGCAAACTTTTTACCCAAAATAAGAGACTCTGCTGGCAATTGTATAATGCCTACTGTAACCCATGCAACAATAAATGCGGTCACGGCAGTTAGACTCACCCCATCTTTTAAAAATTCTCCACCCAGGATATAACTTGTTATCGGACTACCTGCAGATATACTACCTATAATACTTCCAGTGACTGAATCTAAAATCGGATTTTTCTGAAAAAATCTTAAATAGAACGATTTTGGGATTAAAACAGGAATCAAGCTTACCAGCAAAAGTACGCCAAGAATCAAAGGCAGCATTTTATAAAGGGATTTGAATGATTTAATGGCAGATTTTTTTAGTTTATCTATTATCATTTTTAAGCTAAATTCGGTTCGATTTTCTTCATATAAGAAGATGATTCAAAAGTACCAATGCTTGTTTGCATGCCTTTTTTCTAATTTGGTCGCGGTTCCCTTTAAATAAATACTTCTCAATAAAAATCATCTTCTTATATGATAAACTTATAAAGACTAAACCAACTGGTTTTTTCTTTGAACCACCTGAAGGACCAGCAATCCCCGTAATGCCAATACCAATATCAGATTTGAACCTTTTACGCACACCCTGTGCCATTTCCCTGGCAACCTCAGCACTTACTGACCCGTATTTTCTTAATGTCGCTGGTTTTACGCCAACTGTTTTCTGCTTTACTTCATTCGAGTAAGCGATAATCCCACCGGAAAAATATTTCGAACTGCCGGGAACCTGAGTAATGATACTACCCAGCATACCACCGGTGCAGGATTCGCAGACACTTAAGGTTAGCTTCTTCATGGTCAATATTTTGGCAATTTGATTTAATGATTTATTCATTACGGACTCTTATAAAAATACATTTTTTCATTTTCATATATTATGAATCTGGGGCACAGTAATTTTTTGAGATTGCTTCGCTCACTTCGTTCGCTCGCAATGACAGAGGAAAGGAAGTTCTTCTGTAACTACAGTTTCACCAATGCCATGATAATTAATATTACAACGGTAGTATATATTGCTGCGCCGAGATCATCGAGCATTACACCCCAGCCTCCAGGTAAATCCTCAAGTTTTCTAATAGGCCACGGTTTTATTATATCAAAAATTCTAAATAACACAAATGTAATTGCCAGAGGCAAAATCCTTTGAGGTATGAAATATAAAGGAATAAGCAGACATGCATATTCATCAATCACGATTTTGTACGGATCTTTTCCCCATATTTTCGTAAGGTCGTTCGACACCTTTACACCTGTAAAGAAAAGTATAATGACGACCAAGATGTAAACGAGTTTATACGGAAAAAGAAAATACCAGATAACAATACTTATCAAGCAGGAAAATGTAGCAGGCGCTATTCGTATGTAACCTAAAAAGAATCCTGTTGCAAGTATTTTTTTTATGAAATCTATTTTTTCTTCTTTGGAAATCTTTCTTCCCAGACCGAAACAATATTGGCAAGAATAAAAATGGAAGAATAGGTTCCGATAATGAAACCAACAAGCAGGGTAAAGGCAAAATCAGCAAGCACTGACCCACCAAAGATTAAAAGTGCAAGTACAGCAAGCAATGTTGTGCTGCTTGTTAATATTGTCCGCGGAAGTGTCTCATTCAAACCAGTATTCAAAACAACATTGTACGGTTCCTTACGCATTTTTTTGAACTTTTCCCTTATCCTATCAGATATAACGATTGAATCATTTATTGAATAACCGATTATTGTCAATAATGCGCCAACAACAATAATGGAAAATTCCCTTTGAACAAGAACAAGCACACCAATAGTGAATATAGCATCGTGGAACAAGGCAATAACCGCGGCAATACCAAAACGATAATCAAACCTAAATGAGACATAGATAAAAATTAAAACCAAGGCAAGAAATATTGCCCATAGTGTTTTAGTAAGTAATTCCTTACCGATTTTAGGTTCAACAATTTCCTCTCTTAAAATCTCCTGGCTGTTATCAGAAAAATCTGTGGACAGAATTTGCTTTACTGCCTTAGCGAATTCTGCTGGATTTGGTTCTGCAGCCCTTATTATATACTCCTTCTTCTCGTTGCCGAGAGACTGAATTAATGAATGCTCTTTTCCTATCCTGGTAAGTGAACTTCTTAAATCAGCAGTCGTGACTGGATTGGAAAACTTAATCTGTAGGAGTGCACCACCTGTAAAGTCAATCCCAAAATTCGGTCCCTTAATAAAGATGAGTAGCAGGGCTATAACAATTATGATTGTAGAAAAGGCAAAACCATATTTCCTTTTGCTAATAAAATCAATATTTGGGTTTTTAATAATCTCTATCATGTTCAAATCCTCAATGTGTGTATGTCAAATTTATAAGTGAAATAATTAAAGATAACCTTACTAATAAAGACCGCACTGAATAGATTGGCAACCAGTCCGATGGTGAGCGTTAAAGCAAAACCTTTTATTGGTCCGCTACCAAAGATATAAAGTATGACTCCAATAATAATCGTTGTAACATTGGAATCGAATATCGTAATCCAGGCACGGCCAAAGCCCTGGTTAATAGCTGTTCTTGTTGTCTTACCAATCTTCAATTCTTCCCTTATCCTTTCAAATATTAACACGTTTGCATCAACTGCCATGCCTATGGTAAGAGCAATTCCAGCAATGCCGGGCATGGTCAAGCTACCGCTAAATGCACTCAATACGGCAATTAAGAAGAAAAGATTTAAAAAGAGCGCAATGTCAGCGACAAAACCAGCTAATGAATAATAAATTAGCATGAAGAATATCACCAATGCACTGGCAATTAAAACTGCCCTGATGCCGCTTATTATCGAATCCCTTCCCAGACTCGGTCCAACAGTTCTTTCTTCAACGATTTTCAGGGGTGCTGGTAATGCACCAGCCCTTAGCATAATGGCTAAATCCCGCGCCTTTTCAGCAGTAAATTGACCAGTTATCCTGGCTCGACCATGCGGAATCCTTTCCTGTATGGACGGCGCCGACTGAACTACATCGTCGAGCACAATTGCCAGTCTTTTATTTATATTTTTACCAGTTATTGATGCAAATCTTCGTGCTGCCTCTCTCTTGAACTCCAGGTTAATCTGCCATGAACCTAAATGCTGAAGGTCCTGTCCTGAACTGGGTTCGTGACGCGCATCGCGGATTGCTTCACCTGCCAGTTCTGCATCTTTTTTAAGAAGATACATTCTTTTAATCTCACGACCTTGATCAACTTCTTTAGGACCAAATAAAAAGTGAAGATCTTGTGGTATTACTTCCTGTGCTTGAACCAATAGTACCTTTACTGAGTCTTCATCGCGCACATCAATACCCAAATCACGCTCTACACTAATAATATATGATCTAAACGGTTCATCAAATGCAAGTGTATCTTCATTCTGGAGAAATCTATCGATTTTTTCCATGACATCAGGTACTCGTTCATCAGCAACAATCTTAAATTCAAGATGAGCGACCTTTTCAATCAATCTTATTGCCCTATCTCTATCCACACCAGGAAGCTGCACAAGTATTCTCCCACCTGACTGCTTCTCAACGATCGGTTCGTAAACACCAAATTCGTCAATACGATTTTTGATAATTTCAAAAGCACGGTCTCTTAAATCTTGTGGTGTCTCTTTAATATTTGTAGTATCTATCTCGAGCACAAGATGCATTCCCCCTTTAAGATCTAATCCAAGATGTATTGCCCTTTTTGACAATGCAACCTTCTCATTCTTAGGTAAATTTTTTCCTGTATATAATCTGATTGTAGGATAGATTGCATAAATACCGAGAAGGATTGCAATAATAACAATGCCTATTCTTAAACCAATATTTCTCATCTCACTCCTTTTATAATCTGAACCATCTCGCTTGTTGCCTGTCTCAAACCTACAAATACAGCACGCGCAATTATTGCAAATCCAATCGAGAAATTGGTTATTTCAGATACTGTTAATAAAGAATTAATATTTTTGTAGTTGAGACCATGTCCAGCATGGATAGTCAAACCTTCACGTCTTGCTGCTTTGGCAGCCCGAGCAATCCTGATTATTTCATCCCTGGTTTGATTTGATTTCAATTTTGAATATTTATTAGTATTAATTTCAATGTATTGTGCTCTAATTCTTGCAGCCTCTTTTACCTGTTCAATATCAGGATCCACAAATATCCCAACTATAATACCATTTTCCCTGAGATTTGAAATAAAAAGTCTTAAATCCTCTTTGATATTTAAAAGATTCATCCCACCCTGGGTTGTAACCTCACCAGGTGATTCAGAAACAAGAGTTATATAATCAGGTTTTACCCTCACAGCAATACTTGCTATCTCTTGTGTCGCTGCCATTTCAAGGGTCAGATCTGTTTTAATAACCTTACTTATTAATTGTAAGTCGCGTTCTTTAATATGCCGCCGGTCTCCACGCAAATGAACTGTAATGCCGTCAGCACCACCCAATTCAGCCTCAACTGCGGCATATATCGGATCAGGGATTTCTTCTTTTCGCGCCTCCCTTAAAGTTGCGATATGATCAACATTTACTGAAAGTTCCATTGGCTATTATATACAGAAACTTTTCTGTGTCAATATTGGATACAGAAGTTCTACAAAATGTTAGGATAAAAACAAGTGCGGGACAAAACCCGCACCTGTTTGATTCTCGTTATCCTTAACGCACAACAACCAGAGATTGAGAAATTCTCTGAGAAGGAGTTTTATAGATAACAAAATAAGTTCCATTCGCAAGATCACCAGTTGCAATGCTAAAATTATAGACACTCGCAGCTCTGTAACCCTTATCAAGATTCCTGACCAATCTGCCAGATGCGTCATAGAGATTAAGCGATACAAAACCCGACTTAGTAAGTGAGTAGGAAATAGTTGAACGATTGGCGACTGGATTCGGGTAGAGATTTAAACAGGTAACCACTGGTGTTCCAGTAATGTTTTCTTCGACACCAAGAATATCTGTTTTTGGGAAAACCCAACAGCGCACTGGATTCTCAGTCAATTCACCTTCAGGTGGTGTCTGTATACCAGCACCAGCATCTTTGTCTTCAATATAGGTAACCCAGATTGAATCATTCACTATTTTTGGACATGCTGTCATATGGTCTTCATCATCACATGCACCAGCCGCACCACCAGGGGTTCGGGTATTTGTCAGGTTCGTATAATCAGTCCAGGTTAAACCACCATCATTTGAATAAGAACCATAAAGTTCACTGTTGAAATAACCATCATCTGAACAATCGTTGTAATCATCATTACCATGCCACAGACAATAGAGATCATTATTTGCAAGATCGACTACAAGCTGCGGCTGATCTGCTGGTAATCTCCAGGAACCAGGGTCAGTACCTGTAGTTGCTATCCACCAATCACCTGGTTCATTATAATAAGTACTCGGACTGCTCACAACTGTTATCTGGTTCGAAACCTCATCCCAGTGAAAAATCTTGGAAGCTATCCAATAGCCATCATTAGTTACTCTTCTGCCTGTCCAGACAATATGAAGATTATCATTTGCATCGAAAATCGCATTTACATCAGTATAGGCACGAGTGCTGTCATTTGGATAAGGTTGGTAATTAGTAAGATTAACCGGTGAACCCCAGTTCACGCCATCATCAGTAGAAAGTATATACCATACATTATTATCTAGTTGTCCGCTGGCGGTGCTATCAGTGATAAATTGGGTCCAGGCAAAAACCACCTTATGTGAACCAGAATTCTCTGAAGCACGGAGAAACTGAGATATTGTTGCACAGGAATCAAAATCTGCAACCCAGGACCAGTTATCACCCATATCTGTTGTCAAATAAAGGTGAAGAATATGTGCACCAGGAACCGGATTATCTCCTGTTGCCATAACAATGTTGTTGTTACTCGTAACAGCAATATAGGGCCAGATATGATCCGCAATCTCAGGTGTTTTTGGGTCATTTGGGAAGGCACCCCACAAGTTGCCCCCATCAATATCAATCCAGGCATAATAACCAGCACCGGGATTATAATGGTATGCAACAACTGTTCTCTGATCATCAGGATTGGCATCCTGTGTTACATCAATCTGGACATAGCCGCTCCAGGAATTGGAAGCCGGGGTTTCACCATAATATGACCCATCAGTAAAACGGGCATTCCAGGCACACTTCCGCTGGGATTGTCCAGCATCCATCTTCATCCAGTCTATGTGTGCCTGACCATTGTCATCGACTTCGATCCTCTGACAATAACCACCATTTGCCTGGAAATCATACCAGGTTATGCCTATTTGATCACCAGGGCTTCTTCCATCAAGATAAGGAATAACACACCTACTTGATGATAAGTACTCATCACCGACAACACCTTGGCATGGTCGCATGTCTGCTTTTTTAGGACTGATTGCAAAACCCATTCCTGTAATCAAAGCGACCATTATTACTATTCTATACATATTTCTCTGTTTTGTCATATTACCTCCTTATTTTCCTATGTGGGTATATCTTACCCAAAATACCTAAAAATTATAAAACCTTTTTTTCTAATTAAATTATATAAAAAAAAGGAGCATAGTCAAGGTCTATAACACAGTTTTGAAATATATACCGGGGAATATTTTATTAGATCTAATGTATTATACAATGAAGGAGGCAAACATGAAGAAATTATTGCTATTATTTTTTGTCTTGGCAATGTGCGTTTATCCAAAAGGAGAAGAAGACGCAATCGAGAATTATCTCGATAAAGTAAAAATAGGAAAGGCTATTGAGTATAAGAATTTAAGGATCTTTCCTATTATAGCCAAGAAAATACTGAGTACGCAGGGTTACGTAACATTGGATCAGGCATCAGATAAGGGCTGGTTAAAGATCAAAGAAGTCGGTTCTGGTCAGGTGAATTCTGTTGAGATAAAGAATAATGGAAAAAAGCCAGTTTTTGCAATGACCGGAGAGATGATAAGTGGTGCCAAGCAGGATAGAATGTTGAACCAGGATGTTTTATTGCCAGCAAATAGTGGTTGGATAAGGGTTCCTGTTTATTGTGTTGAACATGGTAGATGGACCCAGGTCACACCAGAATTCAAGTCGGAAAAGCTGCTTGTGCCGAATGCTGTAAGGAAAAAGGCAAAGATCTCTGAAAGCCAATCTGAGGTCTGGGATGAAATAGCTGCGGGTCAGGATAGGTTGGGCATAGCATCTGGAACTGGTACAGTAATTGCAAACTATGAAGATAAGGATATTAAAGAAAAAGTCGATGAATATGCAAAAAAATTCGAAAAGGTTCCGTCTGTTTCAAAATCATGTATTGGTGTTGTAGTCACTACTGGCAATAGAATAATCTGTTTTGATATGTTCGCGAATAATGGATTATTCAATAAACTCTGGAAAAAATTGATAAAGTCCTATGCCATGGATGCAATATCAGGTGAAAAAGGAATAATTGAAAAAGATGATATAGAAAATTTTATTGAGGCGCTCGAGCAAGCAAATTATGTATCAACCGGTACACCAGGACTTGGTAAATTAGTAAAGATTGAATCTGATTTTGGTAAGGGTTCAGCTCTTATTTACAAATCTGCGGTTGTACACATGGACTTCTTTCCTCAAGATGGAATAATAGATGATGGCGGGTTACGGTTAGATATCCGCAGGAATCAAAGGTTGGAAGATTAACAGCTAATATTCTGTAGATTGGCACCTTTTATCTGTATAGAGAAAGTGGTTATCGCAAAAGCAGCAATTTTTTTTGTCTGCGATCCTTTGTCGGTCTCAAGTCTGTAAAATCGGGCAACTACATTTTAATATGTCATTTATAATTAAACAACCTTGTTTAACAACAAAAATATTATTGATGAAAATTGTTGTATTGACAAACTGCTTTTTCTGAATATAATACAATACGATCGCGGGGTGGAGCAGTGGTAGCTCATTGGGCTCATAACCCAAAGGTCGCTGGTTCGAATCCAGCCCCCGCTATTTGGGGGAAGTCTACTGACCATTTCTATAATGCACCGTATGCACTCAGTATTTTAGCAATACCAACTATTGCTGCTGTTTCGCTGCGCAGACGGTTTGGACCAAGTGATAACATATTTACTCCATTATTCTTAAACATTTCTATCTCTGAATCAGCAAATCCTCCTTCTGGTCCAACAATATATAGAATAGATTTCGCTCCATGAGGTATAACTGGTTTCCCATTTTTGTCCGCAACAAAAACAAGATCAAAATTTCTAAAATTATTTAATAGATTATTTAAATCTTTATGAAAAATAATCTCAGGAGTGTAGTATTGTTGAGATTGCAGCATTGCGCTTATAGCAATTTTTTTAAAACGTTTCAGTTTTGACTGCGTCAAGGTGTGTATTATGGAATAATGTGAGATAAATGGAAAAAATCTTCTCACTCCCAACTCAGTTCCTTTTTCAAGAATAATATCATTCCTCAGTCCCTTGAGTGGCACAAATGCAAGTGTTAGATTTATGCCTCTTCCTCTTTTTACCTGTATCTTGTCTATAATTTCAGCCTCTATTTGTGACCTGGCAATGTTTGTAATCCTTATTTTATATCTATGTTCTTTACCACCAGTTACAAAAATTGTGTCACCAATTTTTTTTCTCAAAACATTTTTAAGATGGTGGAATTCATCACCGCTGATAATGATTTTATTATGTGAGATGTTTTCTGGTGGTGTATAGAACAAATTATGAACCTTGTTCATTAAATACTAAATCCGACAAGTAATTTCATCTTTAGTTTGATAAATCAAACAGCTACTGATAATCTAAATTTACATTTGTCATTTGGATTTTATTTGAAATTTGGCATTTGGAATTTGTAATTTACTTATGAGCCTCTTTTCCTCGGAGTTGGTTCTCCCTCATATTCCTTCAACTTCTCAAGTATTTCGTGTAAACTTTTATCTTTAGCCTTCAGGGGTTTCAAATCAAGTTCCACATATAAATCACCACGACCGCCATCAGGCCGCGACATGCCTTTACCTCGTGCCCGAATGATTTCAGGAGCACTACTTCCTTTTGGTATTTTTACTTTCTGCTGTTTTCCATTTAAACCAGGGATATTTATTACACCACCATGAATCAATTTGGAATAGGGCATAAGAATTCTTATATAAAGATCATATCCTCTTCGCTCAAAATATGCATGAGGTTTTTCTTCAAATTGTACAATAATGCTCCCTTTTCCTCCTAATCCAAAATGTCCTTCACCTCGTAAAACAATATATTGACCATTTGCTATACCATGCGGTATCTGAATTTCTATTGTTCTGGTTTTACTGATTCTTCCCTTGCCCTGACATTTTACACAGGGATTTTTTATAACCTGTCCCTTACCCTGACATCTCGGGCAGGTCGAAATGCTGGTAAATGTTCCGAAGAAACTACGTGACTGCGTTCTCACCTGTCCTGTGCCGCCACATTGAAGGCAGTTCATGAAATCATGTCCTCCTTTACCATTGCAATCTGGACAGCCCTCATAGCGAGGGATTTTAAACTTTTTCTTTATCCTTGTTACAATATCTTCAAGTGACACCTTGAGAATCACATGAATATCGCCGCCTTTTTTCGGACGTTGTCTTGATGGTCTCCTTGTAAAGCCAAAAAGGTTCTCAAATGGCGAACCACCAAATAGACTACCCAAAATATCCTGGAGGTCATCAAAATGGTGAAAGTCATCCCAGGAAAAACCACCGCCACGAAATGCCTGTGACACACCATCATGTCCATATTGATCATAGAGTTGTTTCTTTTTAGGATCCATCAAAATTTCATAAGCCTCAGAGATCTCCTTGAATTTTTCCTCAGACTCTTTCTTGTTTTCAGGATTCATATCTGGATGGTGTTGCTTAGCCTTTTTCCGATATGCCCTCTTTATCTCTTCTTGGGGTGCATTCTTTGAAATTCCTAATACTTCGTAATAATCTTTCTTCATACTACACAGATCACATGGATTATCTACCTACGGCAGACACTGATATACACAAATTTTGAAATTCATCTTTCATCAATCATCTATCATCTATTATCTATCATCTATTATCTATCATCTGCTATCAGTTATCTGTGTCCGGTTCCTCATCAACTACTCGATATTCAGTGCCTTCTTCTGCTCCTGGCGCTTCCTCTTTTTGTTCTTTTTCTGGTTCTGCTTTTGAAGGTTCCTGAGGCTGTTCTCCTTCAGCAGCTGTCTGCTGATCCTGTGCCGCACCTTTGTATACTGCTTCAGACAACTTATAAACCGACTGCTGCAGATCATCAATTGTCTGTTTGATGACTGCAATATCAGTTTCGTCTTTTTTCTTTTTTAAATCCTCAAGTTTTTTGCTAATTTCACTACGTTCTTCAAATGAAATCTTCTCACCATAATCCTTGAGTGTCTTTTCTACTGAGTAAATAACGCCGTCTGCCTGATTTCTAATATCAATCAATTCCTTCTGTTTTCTGTCCTCAGCCGTATGCTCTTCTCCTTCTTGAACCATCCTTTCAACCTCTTCTTTTGACAATCCACTTGAAGCAGTAATCTTGATCTTCTGTTCTTTACCAGTGCCCATATCCTTTGCCGAAACATGTAGAATACCATTTGCGTCTATATCAAATGTAACTTCAACCTGTGGTATGCCCCTTGGAGCTGGAGGTATACCATACAGATCAAATTTGCCAAGTGTTCGGTTCTGGTTTGCCATAGGCCTTTCCCCCTGCAGTACATGA
>Ga0114925_10001512_pt1 | contig 11521 bp, 4 predicted proteins | sample SumtaG_2_FD_87287 | JGI IMG/M metagenome (GOLD analysis project Ga0114925, IMG submission 87287) | Deep subsurface microbial communities from Indian Ocean to uncover new lineages of life (NeLLi) - Sumatra_00607 metaG | ecosystem: Environmental > Aquatic > Marine > Oceanic > Sediment | place...
AGGGCAGACTCTCAATGAAAATCATCTTGATTTAATCAGCAAGATGAAGAAAATCAAGTTAGAGGTTATCAAATCGGCGGGTTACTCATTGCAGCCGTCTATTCCGCTTACATTAAATCAAGATCAGTGTTTCAATCGAGATGAAGCATTCAGAGAAATTCAGGGTAAAGTATGGCCTGGAGATAGTGCTTCTTTAGCAGAAATTAAAGAACGTTTTCATAATCTTTTCTTTAATAATAATCGTACGTATGATTTGACGCGTGTTGGTCGCGTTCGTATGAATCGCAAACTTGACCTCAATATTCCTGAAAATAAAGTTGTCTTGACACCAGAAGATATTTTGGCGACCGTGCGTTATCTTGTAAATTTACGTGAGCGTGGAGAAGGTGAACTTGATGATATTGATCATCTAGGAAACAGACGCGTACGCCTTGTTGGCGAATTACTGACCAATCAAATACATATGGGGCTGTTGCGTATTGAGCGAATTGTTCGTGAGCGATTCAGAATGCAAGAACCGCATGGTGCCTTGATGCCGCAAGATTTTCTCAATGTTAAACCGATTAGTGCTGTATTAAGAGAGTTTTTTGGTCTTGGGCAGTTGTCTCAATTTATGGACCAAACAAATCCGTTGGCTGAACTAGCTCACAAAAGAAGGTTATCTGCGCTTGGGCCCGGTGGTGTCATGAAAGATCGTGCTACATACGAAATTCGTGACGTTCACATGTCTCATTATGGACGTATTTGTCCTATTGAAACTCCCGAGGGTCAGACAGTTGGTTTGATTTCTTCTTTGGCTACGTATGCATTGGTTAATGATCTTGGTTTTATTGAAACCGGGTATCGTCCTGTTAAAAACGGCAAGGCGCAAGATGAAGTTGTGTTTCTCGATGCATTTGAAGAATTTAATCAATATATTGGGCAATCAGATGTTTCAAACCAACACAAGATGACCGAGTCAGATAAAATTTTTGCTCGTCATCAAGGGAACTATTCTTATGTGTCGGGTGACAAGATCAGTTATGTTGACTTGTCTCCAAAACAACTTGTGTCAGTTTCTTCTGCACTGATTCCATTTCTAGAGCACGATGATGCGAGTCGTGCATTGATGGGAGCGAACATGCAACGTCAAGCTGTTCCGCTTATTCTACCGGAGTCTCCACTTGTTGGTACGGGAATGGAAGCTGAAATTGGTAAGTCAGCAGGGACTGTCATTACTGCCAAAAGAAGTGGTGTAATTGAATATGCTTCTTCAGAAAAAATTATTGTTCGTGCCGATGAGGATGAATTTACAAATATTGATTCGTGGATTTCTTCGGGTATTAATACCTACTATTTAAGAAAGTTTCAACGATCAAGTTATAGTACATGGATTCATCAATCTCCCATTGTTAAGCGTGGAGACAAGGTTAATGCCGGTGATATTTTAACTGACGGCACTGCCACTGAATCGGGAGAATTAGCACTCGGATCTAATTTACTTGTAGCATTCATGCCTTGGCATGGTTATAACTTTGAAGATGCGATTGTGTTAAATCAGCGTCTTGTTGCAGATGATACATTGACGTCAGTACATATTGACGAATATGTATCAGACGCCCGTGACACTAAACTTGGACCAGAAGAAATTACAAAAGACATACCAAACGTTGCTGAATCTGCCTTGGTTGGTTTAGATGACGATGGTGTTGTACGTATTGGTACTCGAGTTAAACCTGGTGACATTTTGGTTGGAAAAGTAACACTTAAGGGTGATATTCAATTTTCTCCTGAAGAAAAATTATTGCGTGCGATTTTTGGTGAAAAATCACGTGAAGTGCGCGATACTTCATTGCGAGTTCCACCAGGGGTTGAAGGTACTATTGTTGACGTGAAAATATTTTCACGTAGTGGTATTAGGAAAGATAAACGTTATAAAGAAGAAGTTACTAAACAAACTCTTAAGATAGAATCTGATTTTAATGATCATGTAGCTTTTTTACAGGCGATGGTTTGTGGTAAAATAGTTGAAGATTTAGTAGGAAAAAAACCTGCTAAGGGTGTTGCTAAGAAGGTGATTTTAAAAGCGGTTTTCGATCGAGAGAAAATGAAAAATCTTGAGCTATCATATCTAAGTTCATTGAAAACCACTAAAGCAGATCTTAATAAAAGAATTAAGCACTTAGGTGAAAGTTTTGAAAACCAAGTTCGAATTCTCACTGGCTTAAAAGAAGAGCGTATTGCAAAACTAAAAAAAGGTGATCAGCTTCCGTCTGGTGTTATTAAAATGGTTAAAGTCTACATCGCCATGAAACGTGCAATTTCTGTTGGTGATAAATTAGCTGGACGACATGGTAACAAAGGTGTTGTTTCAACGCTTGTGCCGCGTGAAGATATGCCATACACAGAAGATGGTACGCCGGTTGATATCGTGTTGAGTCCGTTAGGAGTTCCATCGCGTATGAACGTTGGTCAGCTTCTTGAAACGGTCTTAGGATTAGCCGGTAAAGAACTTGGGCAGAGGTTGACTGAAGTTTTAGAAACTGAAGGATACAAATCTGTTAAGTCGTTTTTACAAAAAACTTACGGAGCAGATCTTGTAGATGCCTATGAAAAAGAATATGGCAAAGAAGGTATCACTGAATTAGCACAAAAGAGTGCAAAGTCAGGAATTAGGTTTAAAACCCCGATATTTGATAGTGCTCAACTTGATAGTGATATTAAGCCACTATTGAAATCACTTGATTTACCGGAATCAGGTGCCCTTAGGTTGCGTGATGGGCGTACGGGTGAGTATTTTGATCAACCGATTACTACTGGTATCATGTATATCATGAAATTAAATCATATGGTTGATGATAAATTGCATGCTCGTTCAGTTGGTCCGTATTCACTTGTTACTCAGCAGCCATTAGGTGGTAAAGCTCAGTTGGGTGGACAGCGTCTTGGTGAAATGGAAGTGTGGGCACTTGAGGCTTACGGTGCGGCATATACCCTGCAAGAGATGTTGACCTATAAATCAGATGATGTTACCGGTCGACATAAAGTGTATGAAGCTATTGTTCGTGGAGAAAATCTCCCAGAACCGGGAGTTCCAGAGTCGTTTAACGTATTAATTAAAGAACTTCAAAGCCTTGGTTTACAGGTTGATTTGTTCAGAAGTGGCAAGGAGACGGTTGGTGAGTAATAAAATGTTAGATCGTTTTAGAGAATATATTAATGTTACTCGTTTCAACGCAGTTAAAATTGGTTTAGCTTCGCCGGACAAGGTTTTATCTCTCTCTTATGGAGAAGTTAAAAAAATTGAAACGATAAACTACAGGACACTTAAACCTGAGTGCGATGGGCTTTTTTGTGCACGCATATTCGGCCCGGTAAAAGACTGGGAATGTAATTGCGGTAAATATAAGCGCATGAAACATCGCGGTGTAACGTGTGAAAAGTGTGGTGTTGAAGTTATTCAGTCTCGTGTAAGACGCGAACGAATGGGGCATGTTGCTCTTGTTTCGCCGGTGTGTCATATTTGGTACCTCAAAGGAATACCAAGTTATTTAGGTTTGCTGTTAGACTTGTCAGTTAAAGATCTTGAGCGTGTTATTTATTTTGATGCGTATATGGTTATTGATCAAGGTAAATCACCGTATTCACGTAGGACATTATTAGGTAATTTAGAATATGATGATTATGTTGAAAATCATCCTAAAGACAAGGAATTTAAGGCTGATATTGGTGCGCAAGCATTACATTCAATATTAAGTTTAATGGATTTAAAAGCTGAGATTGTGCATCTTGAACAAGAGTACGAAAAAACCTCTTCTATTGTGGTACGACATAAAATCATGCGTCGTATTTCAGTATTTTCTAATTTAGACCAAGCGAATTTGCGTCCGGAGTGGATGATTATGAAAACACTCCCTGTTTTACCGCCCGATTTGCGACCATTAGTGCCGTTAGAAGGGGGACGCTTTGCAAGTTCTGACCTTAACGAATTATACCGACGTGTTTTAAATAGAAACATTCGTTTACGACGTCTTATAGAAATTGATGCTCCGTCTGTGATCATCAAAAATGAAAAACGAATGTTGCAAGAGGCAGTCGATGCGTTAATTGACAATGGACGTAGAGGGCAACCTGTTCGTGGTTCTAATCGTCGTTCACTTAAGTCATTAAGTGAAATGTTACGTGGTAAACAAGGACGATTCAGACAAAACTTATTGGGTCGTCGGGTCGACTACTCTGGTCGTTCAGTAATTGTTGCAGATCCTGAACTTTCTATGGATCAATGTGGCATTCCTAAGGCGATGGCGTTAGAGCTTTTCAAATCTTATGTGTACGCTGGATTGTTAGATCGAGAAATTGCGCCAAACTTGCGTGTTGCTAAAAGAATGGTTGAAAATTTTGAACCAGAGGTTTGGGATATTCTTGAAGATGTTGTTAAAAAACGACCGATCTTATTAAACCGTGCGCCAACATTGCATAGATTAGGTATTCAAGCGTTCTATCCGATTTTGGTTGAAGGTAAAGCTATTAAGATTCATCCACTTGTTTGTTCTGCGTTTAACGCTGACTTTGATGGTGACCAGATGGCGGTTCATTTACCGTTGAGTAAAAAAGCGCAAGAAGAATGTAAAGAATTAATTTTTTCCACTAAAAATATTCTTTCGCCTTCTAGTGGTCGTCCAGTTACTGTGCCATCAATGGATATGGTTCTTGGTATTCACTATATGACTAAATTGCGATCTGGTGACAAGGGTGAAGGCACAGTTTTTGCAGACAAATTTGAAGTTGTTACTGCATTCCAATGTGGTATGATCGGATTGCAGGCAAAAATTGGTTTACGAGTTGAAAGTGGCGAAATAATTAAAACGACTGCTGGTCGTGTACTTGTATTTGAAGCGTTGCCTGAAGGTTCAGATTTTAAGTGGATTAATAAAATTCTTAAAGGTTCTGATCTTACAGTAATCGTGGAAAAAGTTTATTATCGTTTTGGTCTTAAAGCTACCGTTATTTGTCTTGATAAATTAAAGAAACTTGGCTTTTACTATGCGACTGTAGGTGGTATTTCTATTTCAATGACAGATCTTTTAGTTCCAACTAAAAAAAATACTATCGTTGAAGAAGCCGAAAAAGAAGTTAATCGTATTGAAAAACTTTACATGGATGGTGTTATTACCAACGGTGAGCGTAGCAACAAAGTGGTTGGTATTTGGTTTAATGCAACTTCGGATGTAGCGAGCCAGATGGTAAGTGATTTGGAAAAACAAGATGAGAAAGCGTTCCTCAACAAAAAAAATGATTTTGCTCCATTTAATCCGATCTTTATGATGCTTGATTCAGGTGCTCGTGGATCTAAGGATCAGATTAAACAGATTCTTGGTATGCGTGGTCCCATGGCAAAACCGTCTGGTGAAGTTATGGAAACACCGATTAAGGCGAGCTTTAAAGACGGTTTGAACGTTTTTGAGTATTTCATTTCTACTCACGGCGCACGAAAAGGTCAGGCAGACACTGCACTTAAAACTGCAAACTCTGGATACTTGACTCGTCGTCTTGTTGATGTTGCACAAGATCTTGTTGTAACGACTGAAGACTGCGGGACGCTTGGTTATATTGAATTGGAATCCTTGAAAGAATCGGGTGATATCATTGTGCCATTGTCTAACCGGGTTTATGGGCGTGTTTTAGCTGGAGATCTAAAAAATAGCATAACCGGTGAAATTATCTTTAAGCAAGGTCATGTGATCACAAGAGAAGATGTTAAGGTACTTGAAGATGCTCCAGTTTCTAAAGTTGCCGTTAGATCTGGACTAACATGTCAAGCTAAACGTGGCGTTTGCGCGATGTGCTATGGCTATGATCTTTCTCATGGTCGTATGGTTGATATTGGTACCACTGTTGGTATTATTGCAGCTCAGTCGATTGGTGAGCCTGGTACGCAGTTAACTATGAGAACTTTCCACATTGGTGGTACAGCAAGTGGTATGGTTGAGCAAAAGAACTATACTGCTAAGCATACCGGCATTGTTAAGTTGGAAGGTATTAAAGTAGTTGAAAACCGTGAAGGTAAGATGGTTGTGTTGAGTCGTAAAGCAAAATTGCTTATCGTCTCAAAAGATGGTCGAGAGCTTCAAGGTCATGATATTGAATATGGCTCAAATCTATTGGTTAAAGATGGACAAGAAGTTAAAAAGGGGGGCACATTAGTTGAGTGGGATTCTCATAACAAGGTTCTTCTTACTGAACATGCTGGTCAGGTTAATTATGAAAACTTGATCGAAGACGTGACTATGCAAGAGCAAATTAATGAAGATACGGGTAAATCAAGTTTTGTTGTGTTGGAACATCAGGATGCTCGCTATCAACCTGCATTGAATATCGTTACAAAAGGCGGTCAAGAAGTTCACTACTACCTCCCTGCTGGTTCACATTTAAATGTTACTCAGGATAAACAGGTACAAGCCGGAGATATTTTAGTAAAAACTCCGCGTGAAATTTCTAAGACTAAAGATATTACCGGTGGTCTACCTCGTATTTCAGAACTCTTTGAAGCGCGTATTCCAAATATTCCTGCAATTATTTCAGACATTGATGGTGAAGTGGTGTTTGGTGGTTTACATCGTGGGCTTCGTAAAATAACGGTTGTATCTGGTGATCGTTCATTTGATTATTTCATTCCTCGTGGTCAACAATTGAATGTGATTGAAGGTGAACATGTAAAAGCGGGTGATCTAATCACGATTGGTTCTCCATTGTTGCATGATGTTTTACGTATTTTAGGACCTGAAGTAGTTCAACGTTATTTAGTTGATCAAATTCAGCAAATTTATAGACTACAAGGCGTTAGTATCAATGACAGACACATTGAGCTTATTGTGCGCCAAATGATGCGTAAGGTTCGTGTTGTTGAGACTGGCGATACTGATTTCTTAATTGGTGACAAAGTAGATAGAGTGCACTTCCAAACCGTTAATAAATTGCTTGTAGAAGAGGAAAAAAAACCTGCTAAGGCTAAGCCAATGTTACTTGGTATAACACAATCGTCCTTAGGAACAGAAAGTTGGATTTCTGCAGCATCATTCCAAGAAACTACACGTATTTTGGCAGGGGCAGCGGTGTCTGGTGAAGTTGACCACTTATATGGATTGAAAGAAAATGTTATAGTAGGTCGACTTATTCCAGCCGGTACAGGAATCGCTTCATTTAGAGAAAAATATTTAAAGGATGGTACTTCTGTAATTGAGCGGCAAGCGCAAGAAGAAGAAGTACGAGAGCGTGAACTTATAGCGCGTCAAGGAAAAGAGGCAGGCGCGTAGCTCAGTGGTAGAGCACTGCTTTGACGTAGCAGTGGTCAGCGGTTCGATCCCGCTCGTGCCTACCAATAGTGTTGTAGTGATGCGGTTTGATAGATAATGAGATTATTATCATAGAGTATATATATAACGAGGTTTATAAATGCCCTTGAATGCAGAAGAAAAGAAGAAAATTTTTGGTAATTTTGGACAAAGTGCTCAAGATACTGGCTCAGCTGCAGTGCAAGTTGCGATGTTGACTGAACGTATCAAACAATTGACTGGGCATTTGAAAAACAATTATCACGATTTTGCTTCAAAAAGAGGTTTGTTAAAAATGGTTGCTAAGCGGCGTAAATTTTTACGTTATTTAGAAGAAAAAGATAATGCTACGTATAAAAAGACTATAGAACGTCTTGGTCTTAAAAAATAGTAGCAGTAACATTACATAGGTTGATATGGTGAAAACGTTTCGGTTACCCGAGTTTAATTATGAAGTAGAAATTGGCAAAGTCGCACGCCAAGCGGACGGTTCTGTGTGGCTGCAAAAAGGAGCAACAACGGTTCTTGCAACGGTAGTTGGATCTCCGTCAAAAGATTTTCCTGGTTTCTTGCCATTGACTGTTGAGTACCGTGAGCAATTTGCGGCTGCGGGAAAAATACCTGGAGGTTATTATAAACGTGAGGGTAAACCGAGTGATCGAGAAGTTCTTACCGCACGATTGATAGATCGTGCTATTCGACCTCTATTTCCAGAAAATTATTTTGATCAAACTCAGGTAGTTATTACGGTTTATTCTGTCGATAAAGAACATTCTCCTCAAACTATGGGGCTGATTGCAGCTTCATTAGCTCTTAGTATCTCACCTTTGCCATTTATGGGTCCAGTAGGTGTTGTGGAAGTTGGACGTTTGGATGGAAAATGGGTTATCGATCCTCGTTACTCAGAAAGTAAAAAATCTGAGGTTCGTCTTATTGTTGCAGGTACTCATGACGGTATTTGCATGGTGGAAGGTTCGTCAAAGGGACTTGCCGAACACGATTTTGTGGATGCGTTATTTCTTGCTCATGACAAGGTTAGAGATCTTGTTAAATGGCAAACAACTATTACTCAAGAAGTGGGAAAGCCTAAAGAAGGAATTGATGATCCATATAATTGGTCTTCTTGGCAACAAAAGATACAGGAGTTCATTACCGCTGATCATGTAAAAAATTCTTATATTGCTGACAAGGCTGAGCGTAATGCTTACCTTAAAGGAATCCGTGAAGAGTTTGTTACTCAACATGAAGAAGAATTGACTAAACAAGAAATTCCAACCAAAGTTATTAATTATATTTTTGATTTAGTGCTTAAGAGTAAAGTTACCGAATTAATTTTTGAAGCTAAAAAACGTGTAGACGGACGTGCATTCGATCAAGTTCGTGATATATCAATTGAAGTTGGTTTACTAGAAAGCACACATGGTTCTGCTTTGTTTACTCGAGGTCAAACTCAAGCGTTAGTAAGTTTAACGTTGGGTGACGGACAAGATGAGCAACGTCTTGAAAGCATCATGGAAGACGAAACTAATAGCAACTTTATGTTGCATTATAATTTCCCGCCATTTTCTGTTGGTGAAGCACGACCGATGCGCGGGCCGGGTAGACGTGAAATTGGCCATGGTCATTTAGCTTCATCTGCTATCCGCCCTGTTTTACCAGAAAAAAAAGATTTTCCGTATACTATTCGATTAGTGTCTGACATTTTAGAATCGAACGGTTCAAGTTCGATGGCTACCGTATGTGGTTCAATTATGGCATTGATGGATGGTGGTATTCCGATTGAAAAAATGGTAAGTGGTATCGCCATGGGTCTTTTACAAAATAAAGATGCTGATTTGATTATTTTATCTGACATCACTGGTTTTGAAGATGCATTTGGTTTGATGGATTTTAAAGTAGCTGGTACCCAAGATGGGGTAACTGCTATCCAAATGGATGTCAAACTCAAAGGTGGCTTATCTCGAAATATTTTTGAGTCAGCTATGAAGCAAGCGCTTGAGGGACGGCAGCATATTTTAGGTGAAATGAAAAAAACAATGGAAAGTCCAAGAAAAGAATTGTCTGATCTTGTACCGAAATTGATTAGCTTCACTATCGACACTGACAAAATTGGTGCAGTTATTGGAGGCGGCGGTAAAATAATTCGTGAAATTATCGAAAAAACTGGCACTACTATTGATATCGAATCAGATGGCATGGTAAAAATATTTGGTGGTACTGGTTCTGAACTTGATAAAGCAGTTAGGTGGGTCAAAACACTTGCTGGAGAAATTGAAGTTGGTTCTATTTACGATGGTACTATCAGACGAATTGTAGAGTTCGGTATTTTTGTTGAACTTGTACCGGGTCTAGATGGATTGCTTCACGTTTCTAACATTCCACGAGAAAAACAAAAAACGTTTGCGCGTGACTATACTGTTGGTGATAAAGCGACAGTTGAAGTTGTGGAATACGATCGTGAAACTGGTAGAGTTAGACTTCGTATCAAATCATAAGATTTAAGTTAATGAATAAATAAAGGTGCGTTAATTAGACGCACCTTTATTTTTATTTTTTCATATTTCTTTATACAATAATAATAACAAGCTTCTTTTTAACAACATTACGACGTACTTTTTTCAAACCGGTAGGATAAAAAAATTATGAATAAAAACTGTGTAAGGGCTGACGGTCGCCATCATAATCAAGTTCGGCCCATTTCTATTTCTATAGATACCTTAAGTAATGCCCATACTTCTGTTTTATTCGGTTTTGGTCAAACAAAAGTATTGTGTGCAGTTACTATGCAACCACAAGTTCCTCATTTTTTAAAAGGAACTAAGACAGGGTGGCTTACTGCTGAATATGCGATGCTACCAACTTCTACTGAATCAAGAACGCCTCGTGAATCTTCCGGGAGAGTGAATGGAAGATCAGTAGAAATTTCTCGCCTTATTGGTCGATCCTTGCGTTCTATGATTGATCTTTCACAATTGGGAGAGCGAACTATCATTATAGATTGTGACGTGTTGCAAGCTGACGGCGGAACACGGACAGCCTCTATTACTGCTGCAAGCTTGGCTTTGCAAATTGCAGTGAACCGTTGGATTGCATCAAGAGACTTGCGTTGCAACATTATTACTGATCCAGTAGCTGCTGTTTCAGTTGGCATGATAGGTAACAATGTATTGCTCGATATTGATTATAGTGAAGATAGTAAAGTAATTGCGGATTATAATTTTGTGCTCTCACGTTCAGGTAATGTTGTTGAAATGCAAGGTTCTGTTGAAAATGGCGAAATATCTTGGGATAATTTTGATGACATGCGTTGTTGTGCCATTGAAGGTATGCAAACAATTTTTACTGCCATGGAACCCTATTTAGATACGGTTGATCTAAGAAAACAAAAAAATGAAAAAAAAGAAGGGCGTGTACCCTTGTTTAGCATACAGGCACGACAAAAAAGTGTTTCTTCCTCTTAGATAAGATAGTGTATCATGATTGATTTACATACGTTTCTTACATCCGTCCAAAAAAAAAGGCATCTTACTAATAAGCGATTACTTTTGTTTCATGGTACGGTATACTCGGGGTCCTTTTTTTCTTACCTTATACATTATCTACGCCAGCAACAATTATGGCCGCTGGTTGAAATGTTGGATCTGAATGACATTGGCCTAGATAAATTGTTTGCAAAAATTGAGACTTCTTTTTTGGGTATGTCCGGACTCTATTGGGTTAAAAATGTTGATCAGTTAAAGAGCAAAGATCGAACTTTTTTATTGAAGTACTTATCAGAATATGCAGGTAATAATACTATTGCATTGTGGATAGGCAAAAATAGTATTTCTGGTCTCAAGGACAAATTTGCACTTGTTCAAATTCCTGACTGGTGTGACCAGCGTCTTTTTACTTTGTGGTCTCAGTTTTTTTGCACTGAGAGCCGATTATGTAACAAATTTATTGAAGTGATATTAAAAAAACAGCGTCGTTTGAGTCTTGATGAGGCCTGCCTTTTATTACACTATCTAGATATACTTGGTTCAGTTGCTATCGAGTTTGTTGACCAGCAATTAGATGATTTACTGTCAACGCAGCGTTCTTTCTTTGCGCTTTGTGAATATTTTTTTTGCCAAAATGCTACTTCTTTTTATCAAGAACGGCTGCGTATTGGCCAATATTACCCAGATTTATTTTGGTTATCATTTTGGACTGAACAAATCTGGAGAGCG
>Ga0114925_10001513_pt1 | contig 11521 bp, 15 predicted proteins | sample SumtaG_2_FD_87287 | JGI IMG/M metagenome (GOLD analysis project Ga0114925, IMG submission 87287) | Deep subsurface microbial communities from Indian Ocean to uncover new lineages of life (NeLLi) - Sumatra_00607 metaG | ecosystem: Environmental > Aquatic > Marine > Oceanic > Sediment | place...
AAGGTGCCCCCGAGCACCGGAGACGGCGCCCAGAAGCTCTCAGACGAGGCGAGGCGCGCTCTCCAGGTCGAGAAGGCCCGCCATATGCGTAAATGCAAGAAGCGAGGCACAGGGAAGGGCTGCGTGAGCCCTGAGGCCTACGAACGCCTCCACGGCGACGACTGAGCGTGTCCGATGCCGTGGACCTAGCGGGTACACTGGCGCCGATGTCGGAGCGGATTGCCATCCAGACTCACCCCAGCGACGATGCGTCCACCATCGTGGAGATTCACGCGGGCGACGAGCCCCTGGCGTTCCCGATCCCCAAGGGCGCCATGGTGGGTATCTCGCAAAAGGACGGTCGACCCTATGTGAGCGTCTACAAGCGCCTGGGAGAGGCCTGGACGGAAGTTGAGGGGTGGTTCGTGGGCGATAAGCTAGAACGACGCGTCCTGCACTAGCTCAGCGCTGCTCGGAGGCGTAGGCGGCCAGGCCCCCCAGCACGTCGGCGCCTTCTTCGGCCCATGCGGCCAGCGTCGAGAGAGACGCCTCGAGGAGGCGGTCCCGCAGCTCCCGCAGCAATCGCGACTGGAGGCTGCACAGGTTCGCTACCTGCTCGGCCCGGGGGCCCGGCTCACGAATGGCCCTCATGGAAAGGCGCGCAGCATCGTCAGCGACGCGCTCGACTAGACGGGCGTAGTTGTCGAGCTCGTTCAGGCGCAGCTGGCTGACGAGCTTGCGCATCTTCTGGCTGACCGCATCGCACTGCGCGGCCACGCGAATATGAAAGCCCTGCACGGGGCAAGTTTACTTCAGCAGCGTTGCGCGCCACATCACACGTCATGCACCTGCGCGAAGAAGCAAAACGCCCACTGCATGGACGCAGTGGGCGAGAGGGAGTTTCGCGGGTGGGTCGAGGGTTACGCGGCAACCGCTAGGGGTTGAAGCCGGCCGCTTTGGCCTTCGCGACGATCTCCTGCCAGGTCTCAGGCGTATCCGCGTCGATAATGGCGTACTTGAGGCCGTTGATCGTGCAGGGGCCGACAAACCCGTCGGGACGCAGGCCGCCCATCGCGGAGCGATGCCCGCCCCAGCGACTGACCGCGTTGTACTCGTTTTGGAAGCGCTTGACTTCGGGGTTGGGGAGGTCGTCGTTGCCACCGAGAGCTTGGTCGCTGCCCAGCTCGTTCATAGTGTCGCGGTCGGTCGGCGTGGAGTAGCCGCCCTCCTCGAAGGCCGAGAAGATGCGCGCGCGAGCGGCCGCGGTGCCGCCGGCGTCCCAATAGGCCTGGTCGTAGGCGTCGTCATGGACGAGACAGGACTTGCCGGTGGGGTTCGGGGGCTCGCCGGGAGGGCGCTTGCTGCCGGTGGGCTTCTTGGGCTCGTCGGGCTTCGGAACCGCGGCGTGGCTCTTGCGAGGGTAGAGCACGATGCCGAGACCGACGGCGGTGATACCGACGATGGTTCCGATGGCGATTTTGGCTCGGCGAGTGAGAGGCGGGTTCGGCGAGTAGTCCATGGTCTGCATGTGATGTTGCATCTGCTCGTTCAAGGCGCGTCGCGCCCTCCACGGAGATAGTAGCCCATCGAAGCCTACGGAGGGAAGCAGGCCTTGACGTGGAGCGGATTTTGGGATTCGCGCACAAGATCGCGTCAGGCACGGCCTAGCTGATCCTCAAAGGCGGCGCAGTGCTCGAGCAGATTCGGGTGTACGATGAGGGAGCCATGAGTCAGGGCACCTACGTTCATCCCAATCAGACCCTCACCGTCGAGTACCAGACGAACGCCCTTGACGGCTCGACTCCGGGCAAGCCCATCATCCTCAACGAGAATGTGACCCCTGAGACCCAGGATGTCGCCGTACCTCCGAACAGCGAGGGCATCTATCAGGTCAAGCAGGCGCGCCTGGGACTGATCGACCCAGACTTTGTCGATGCTGGCGGTGCTCGCGGAGACCGCTTCATCCCCTGGTTGCAGGTGTCGAGCTCGACCGCGGGTAAGGTGACCATCCAGATTGTTGACGGTGTGGACCCCACGCGTGTCCTGCGCGATGTGAATGTCGACGCCGACGTCGACAACACCTTCTACCGGGACGTCACGTTCCGCGTCCCACAGGGCGCCCTGATTCGCGTGACCGGAACCGACCTGACCGAAATCGTGGTGCGACTCCGAGCCGCGCTCGAACACGACGGAATCTGTGAGGGGTTTGCGGGCTCGGGGAGCCCTGGTGTGTGCACCCCCAACGCCTCAGCTCGTTTGGCAGTGCGCAATTTGACTTTCGACCCACTGCCTCGCAACACCTCCTGGCCGTTGATTGACGACGCCTTGGTGATGCCCCTCGACTACCTCGAGATCGAGTGCGATAGCGCCGACCCCGACTCCGGTCAGCCCTGGGTGCAGTTCGATGACACGTCGTTCCCCGTCGCCGTCGCTCGCGTCATTCCTGGCGTGCGGTACTGGTATAAGGCGAGCTGGATCTACTCGGTCACTGTCCCTGGCCTCGACGACGAACCAATCTGTGGGCTCTACGGGTATCGGGAGAACGGAACCCGTGTAGTGCTCGACCGGACCATGAACAACCGTGACGTCGGGCCCGACAACGTCGACTTTGACGATTACGGCTCCTCTGGGCTGATTGAGATTCCTGAGGACGTCGTCGCCGTCGTCCCCTTTATCGTGGACGTCGGACCTGGCGCAGGACCCAACATGATTGTGCTCTACAACAACTTCGCGGCTGTGGGGCCCATGGGCCTCCACGCCATTGCGTGCAGCCTCGACCTGGACGCTCGCCCCGCCACCTCCGTTTGCCCTACTCCATAGGACCGAGCCGTGTCGAACCAAACCCACAAGATCAAACTCTCTGAATTCCCCAACGGCTACGCCAAGGCCGCCTTTCGCATCGCGGCTTTCGCTGCCTGGGGCGACAGATTTTACGGCTCAGCTCGCGCTGGCGACCAGGTGCTTATCTTTGTCAGCGGCGTCTCCGAGGATAGCGTCCTGGATCTGATTTCCGGCTTCCAGCCAAAGCATTACGTGGGCAACAGCTTCACCGTCGACCAGCTCCCCAGTGGGGACGTCGCTGATGGGTCGACGAGCTACGCGGTGGACGGGCGCAAAAGCGGAGAGGCACCCGGTGAAGGTTCCGGGTGCCCCTGCTACTACAGCGGCGGCGCGTGGCGCTGCTATGGGTCTGACGACCCGGTTTCGGCCTAGCCCGCCTTGAGGGCGAGGGTCGCACCCAGGGCAGCGGTGCCAATACCAGGTAGGCTCACGCTGGGCTGAGCGACGACATTGGTCATGTGAGCGAGGCCAGTGCCGACGGAGGCCCCTACGGCCGCTCGCCCCTTCTCCCCCTCGTCCGCCGCGGCGCTCGCACCAGCGGCAGCACCCAGAGTGCTGAAAATGCCGACGACCGTCTTGCGCTTCCGGTCCCATCCTGAGTAGCGGGCCCGGAGCTGAGCAAGGCTTGCGTCGGCTGCCGCGTCGACCTCCTCGCGGGTCTCGCCGGTCACCTCGGCGGTATCAGATGGCGCCTCGCCAAAGAATAGCCGAGCCGCGCCGATGCCGACCAGCAACCCGAGGGTGCTCCCAACGGCGGCGCCGATGGCAACCCGGCCTCCGCCTGGGTTCTCATCGTAGTCGCTGGGCGCGACGGGGTACGGCAGCCCCATCACCTCGGAAATAGGAAGTGCCAGTGCAGGCGTTTCGGGAACTTCGTTGGGCATGGCTCATCGTAGCGGCCGTGGGGCCCATGATCCACCTGAGCGGACGCCTTGAGGGAGATAAGCGTGATATCTTGAGCCATGGCCGGTGTCGTCAACGCCACCTTTGACGGGCGCCGTCGCGGCAAGGTGATGGTTCTCGTGGAGCCGTTTTCCACATGGGGGAGCCGCGCATACGGCCTCACGCCAGAGACGGACGACTTTAGGATTCAGCCTGTGGATGCAAAGCCGGGGGAGCGTGTGGTTCTCACTCTCGGCGACCGCACGTACAAACGCCTCGTGCGGGACCGCCAGCGCCGCGCCAGCCATCGCCGTCGCTAGGGGCGATCACCTGCCGCGTGGGCAGGAGTAGATCGAAGGTCCCTCGCCATCCCAGCAGCCGCAGGCGGGACGAACCATTGGCGTGGTCTTCTGAAACGCCGCTGGGTGTACACCAAAGCGCCTTCGGTACCGGCGACAAAAGCGGGTGTACTCCTGGCGGGTGAAGATGACCCCGCTAACGGACTGGCCGCTCACGCCGGAGTCCCACCACGCAACCGGACGGCAACCCAGCTCGGGAACGAAGGCCTCAGGGCGGCAATGTGCGGGAGCGTCCCAATCGTCGGTCCCGTCTACGATGACAACGTCTCCGAGCTGCTCCCAGACAAAGCGGAGCCCCTGGATCATGGCTTCCTGGTCTGCGATGCCGAAATTGACGCCGCCCATTTCGCCCAGCCAGGTGTGACGCCGGGGTCCGTAGATGGGGAGTGGGCCGGGGTTGGCCTGAATCTCACGCTGACTGGATGCGTTCTTTCCGCGCTGAAGGCCGAACGCCTCGATGTGGCGATCAGCCATCCTGGCGTACTTAGCTGAGCTTAGGCACGCACCGGAATTGGCGTCGTAGAAGCAGCCCTTGGTCTCGGCGTTGAACCGGACGCTGTGCCAGCCATTCTTCTTGGCCACGCGAGCCGGCCGCTGCCCGATCAGGGTGCCGACCACAAAGCAGCAGACATTTCGCTGCCCCGTCTTGCGGATTCGCTCGACGCCAGTCTCGCTCGCGAAGAAGTGGACGTCTTCGAGCCACACCTCCTGCGCATAGCCCAGCACCTTGCTCGAGGACGACGGCTTGAGCCGAATTGAGAAACACAGCTCGCCCTTCTTCTTCGTTGAGCTCGGGCCGCACTGGTGACGGTTGAATGCGACGGCGACACGCTTACCCCGGAGTTTCCCCATCGGGGCCTTCTTGGTTGCCGCCATGGCCATATCCTACCAGAGCTGGGTTACGATGCCTCATGCCCTCCCTGACGCACGCCGCAATCGTGAAGCGCCGCCGTGACCTCCTGGCCTCAGGTCGCTTGGTTGCAGCGCCTATCGGCGGCAACGACGACAGTGCTACCACCCTGGGCGAACTCACCCGTCTGGCAGCGATACCCCCGCGTCGCGGATCCCTCCTTGCCCAGCTCGCCGGCCTCGCGCCTGAGGGCGACTTCCTCGAGCTTGGTTCCAACGTGGGCATCGGTACCGCATTCTTGGCTGACGTGGCCCGGACGAACGGGACAGGCCACGTCTACAGCGTCGAGGGCGTCCCTGGCATCGCTCAAGCCGCTGAGCGGACCCTCAAGGTCCTGGAGCTGGACGAGTGGGCGACGATCACTTGCCAGGACTTCATGGAAGCCCTCTCGGCGGCGTCCGCTCGCCAGCACGAGTTTTCCTTCGCCTTCATCGACGGCAGTCACACCTACGAGCCGACGCGCCGCTACGTGGACGCTGTGGAGCCGCTCATGCGGCGGGGGGGGATGATCATTATCGACGATGTCGGTCAGACCGTGGGTATTCGCAAGGCCTGGAGGGAGCTTGCGAGGGACCCGCGCTTCCCGACCGCTTGGACAGACGGGCGCTTCGGGCTGCTCAGCGTTGACCGAAAGCGTTGACGATCAGGTTCTCGGCCTCTTTGCCCTTGATGTCGGGCGACTCGAGGCCGTTGTTGTAGGCCGTGGTGTCGTTCCGGCCATGGCAGTGCTGAGCGAAAAGCCGCTTTGGTACCTTCCAGGACTTGAGCCGATGGGCGACCCACAGGTGGCGTCCGGGTCCGCCGTCGTGGCGCTGGCCAGCGAGGTAGCGCTCCGTGCGATAGCGCAGCGTGAAAAAGGGCGGCTGCGTGCCCTTGGGGCCGCGGTCCCATGCCCGAATGCGGCGCTTCCCTGAGGCGTACATGAAGCCATTTGGCACGCAGATAACCTGGGTATCCTTGGCGATGTGGCGCTCCTGTGCCTGCATCGTCTTGACGTAGTGCGTGTGCAAAAGGTCGTCTCCGTCCAGGTAGGTCACGTAGAGCACTTGGCTGGACCCGGCATGCTTGCGCACTGCCGCTTCCTCAAACTCCCGTCGCTTCCAAAAGGCGTGTTCGTAGTCGACCGTAAAGTCGACTGGATCGATGGGAGCGAGCTCAAAGGGGACGCCCAGCTCAGCTTGAACCTCATCCGCGAACTTCTCGAGGAGGCCCTCGGGGAAGTCGGTGGTGCGCTCGTACAGCCAGACGACGAAGAAGTTGTCGGAGCTTTGGTTGGCGAGGCTTCGCAGCGTCGACTCCTTGAAGATGGGGAGCCGTGCCTTCCAGAACTTGCGATTCGGACGACCATCGGGGTCGTGGGTGCCATCAAGGTACTTGGCGCCCTTCACGACCACCGGGCCGCGGTAAATGTTGAACAGGATGACAACGGCGTGGGCAACGTCGTCATCCCGGTGCAGATCAGAGACGAACTCGGCGTAGTTTCTGTGTGGCGATGGGTCCACTGGATCCTCCGGGGCATGCCCGAATCAGGGCGTCGAGGTCAGGGTAAAGAATCTCGGGCGCCTCACGGCTTCCCGTGGGGTCGGCTGAGCTGCGCCAGTTGAGAGGCTCGGGCGCCTGGCGCCCGCTGGATGCGTAGTAGTCCTTGAACTTGAACTGACCGCCGACGATCCCGTCGCTGTACTGGACCCAGATGGCGGGTACGCCGAGGGCCTCCGCCGCGATGATGCCGTGCAAGCTGCTGCTGTAAATGAGCGAGCAGCGGGCGATGGCATGGATGACCTTGGGTACGCCGGCTAGGACGTCGATGAAGTGGGCGTCGGGGGAAAGGGACTTGGCGTGCTCCGCGTCCACGAAGTGGGGCAACACGCCCACCTCAATGTCCTTTTGGACGCCCGAGACGTCCCAGATATGTGGGATGAGAAGCCCCGGATCTCCATAGACCTCGGGGCACTTGAATCCTTGCCCGAGGACCACCTTGCGTGTCATAGGGCCTCGGACGGCTCGGATATCGAGACCGTGACTGACCTTCGAAGGCCTGGAAAGCCCAGAGCCCCACACGATGTCTCCTGGGGTAGCCAACCGCAGGATGGAGCCCGTGCTGACAAGCTTGGGCCCCTGCTCACCGCGTACAACGGCCTTGCCAGTGACGCCGCGGACCACGTAGCGAGACAGCGCATCGCCAAAGTTGCGTCCGCCAACTCCGTCCCACCAAAAGAGTCGGATCTGGCCGTTTCCCGTGTCGTGGTACTGAGGTCCTGCGGCGAGGTGAGCGAAGCGAGCAGCTCCCCCACGTCGGCGCATCCGATTCCGGTTCTGCCGTTGTTCGAAGTAGTCAGTCATGGCGCGCTTCCAGGTGTGGCCTCTCTCATGCTAGGCGCTTTTGCGTTGTGAATGAAGGCTCCTGGGAGAAGTCGCGCTGTGTTACGCGGGCGTCGCTGGTACTTCTGCATGGCCTCCAACTCACTACATGCCGGGAAAACGTCTGGAATGCACGAGCAGCGGGTGATTGAGGGGTTGAAGGTGAAGTGAGCATTCGATGCGACGTCGCAGCTGAATGCCAGGTTACGCCAGGCGATCTTGCGATGCGTGACTGCATTGCGACGGCTCTGGCCATCCCTTGAGTGCCTCAAACGGATGCTGTCGGCGTTACTACGGTTCAAGGCGGCCAGCGCCTCGGAGATCCAGTCGTCTCCACGTACGCAGTTCCAATCGTCCTCGAGGTGCAGCCAGTACTTGGCACCCGAATCGAGCGCCCGCGCAGCAAGCAAGCTGGTCGACGCGCCAATCGGCATCGGGTCACCCGCGTGCATTTCGACGCGTTCGACCCATGGGCACTCAGACAGGACGGCGTAGCTTTCCTTGTCAGGGCGATGGACGAACCCAAAGGAGCCCCGAAGGCCCCGCATGAGCGGTCGAGCCAGGCAGGCGTTGGAGACGGTTTGAAAGAGGGCCTTGGGCCGACCCCCCGCGAGGACCGTGACGAACAGGGAATCAGCCTGCGTCACGGCGTGAACCCCACGTCGCGCATCTGCATCCGCAGGAGTCGTGCGGCGCGCTCAGCCAGCTCCTCGGGTCCGCAATCGACGGAGACGAAGCTGTGGCGCCCCCGCGGGTACGAGCACTGGAAGCGTCGTCGGACCTGGCGCTGCCGCTCGATGTTCGCGTCGTACCCGTCCAGCTCGCCACGCTCGGCCATCCGCTCACGTGCGACCTCTGGGTCGAGGTCGAGGATGACCGTGAAGTCGGGCGACGGCGAGCGCCAGCAGCTCTGGCGCAGCCACTCCAGGTCAGCGTTTTTCGGGCCGAGCCACGCATCTTCGTACTCGTTGGCGAGGTCGACGGTCTGGTAGATGAGGTTGCTGAGCGCGTACCGATCCGTGATGACGCAGCGGCCGTCATCGAGGGCCGGCTTGATCTGCGTGTGGAAGCACGCGATTCGATCCGCAGTGAACATCGCCAAGCGCTCCCAGGCTTGGAGCTGGTACTCGCCGGAGAACGAGGCGCGCAGCACCGGTCCCAGGTAGGTGAAGGAGGGGAGGGCGAACTGTGCAGCTTCGAAGCGCTTGCAGAGTTCTTTGACCAGCGTGGACTTGCCCACGCCGTCAGGGCCTTCGATGGCTACGAAGAACCCTGGCCAGGGTTTTGTTTTGCGTTTTTCCATAGGTGACCTTTCCAGCCACGAGGCTTTCGCTTGCCCTTCTTGCGTCCCCAGGGGGCGCTCTGATTCCAAGAGCAGTGGTGATTCCGATAGGGGCTGTTGGCCTCGGCGTAGTGCCGGGTCGCCTCTCCTGGCTTGGTCAGGTAGTCGACCGCCGAGCCGATATCGAGAATCGTCTGCCGCCGCTCGGGCGGGCAGCGAAGCCAGTATTGATGAACGATGATGCAGGCACAGGGGCCCGCGGAAACGAGAATGGTCCGCTCCTCATCGAGAAGCTCGGTGACGAGAGCGTCGATGTCCCAGGGCTCGACAGCTCCGCGAGCGGGGACCGTGTAGTGGCCTCCCGAACTCGAGACGACAGCCGCCCCGCGCAGCGAGCCCTTTTCGAGCTCGTGCTGTACGCGGGGGTAGTTGGCGTGCCAGAAGATGGTGGCGAAGGTGCAGCGGTGCTTTCCGGCCGTCATGGGCAGCATCACGGCCGTTCCCTCGGGCCAATCGCAGGGCGGCGAGATGCCGACGAAGTAGCCGTCAAGGTCAGCCCTCAGCGACTGCTCCAGTCGGCTCCGCAGCCAGCAGTTTCCGTAGGTCGTCCAGCCGCTCTTGGCCTCATAGGGCTTGCCCTCCAAGATCTTGCACTCTCCGTCGTGGAAACGTGCAAGAGCCTTGGGGGGCGCGCCAGGGCGCGGCAGGAACCGCTCCAGCTCCGCTTGGAACCAGGTGGTCACAGCTAGTCGACGACAGACTCTACCTGAACAATGCCGCCGGTAGCTTTCACGACCGTGCGTCCGTCTGCGAGGACATCGCCCTCCTCGACGTCATCGGGGATCGAGTTGCGATTCGGACCCTCGGTGACGACCGACTCGACGACGACCCCGTCAGAATGACCCTCGGCGCCAGCGCGCTCGACCACCGCCGCGGTAGCGCCTGGCTCGAGGCCAGAAGTCGATGCAGGTGCCGTGGCGGATGCAGGCTGAGCTGCCGCCCGGGGCTCAGGAGAGGGCGCCGGTGCCGGCACGGAGGCCGCGATGGGCGCAGCGGCTGCGGCTGCGGCTAGAGCCGCGCTGTTGGCCGATGCGGCCGCGGCTGCCTCCACATCGAGCTCGCCGCTGGTAGGCAATCCGGGCAGGCTGGGCAGGTCGCTTTGGCTCTCTGCCTTCTCCTCAGCCTCGGCGAAGGGCTTGCCGGTGAAGCGAGGTTCCCAGCCCGCGGACTGGTAGGCCTCCAGGGCGAGGCGCGCACCAGCGATGTCGCTTTCGGTGGCCGGTGCGACGGGCTCCAGAAGTCCCCAGAGGCTCCGATCAGCAGTGTAGGCGAGGGTGACGGTGGGCACCTGGTTAGCATAGGCTGCGTAGGCCATCGCCATGCCGAACGCGTCACGGCTGTTGTCGAAGCGGGGAAGCGACTCGACCATGCGGCACAGCCGTCGGTCGAACAGCCAGCCACCTTGACCGTAGTCGACGTGGAGCGAGCGCCCGCGAGGGGCACCGGGCCCGGCCTCTCGATTGTTGTGGAGGTCCTCGTCGACCATCATCGAGCCGCCGGCGGAGATAACTGCGGGACCGAAGTTCATACTGGGGTCCGAGGTGTTCAAAGCAGAGAGCGCTGCCTCGAGCCAGCGCGCTCCGGGCAATGCGTCCTCATCGAGGATAAGGACGTACTTGGTTCGGGCTGCACGGGCCAGCGCAAGACGGAAAAACGGCCCCATCTTGACCTGGGTGTTGTGGGTGATGACGCGGTTGAGCATCCGCGAGTCGTGCTCGCCGGTGCCGTCGATGTGCACCCACAGAGTCTGCGGCTGCACGGTCTGTGCCTCGATGGCTTCGACCTGGCGCATCAGCGCAGTGGGCTTGGTGCCCGTGCTGTGCAAGATGACAGTGACGTCAGCTCGCTGAGGAGCAGTGGGGTCAACCAGCTCCTCGATAGACGAGGACTTGGCCCCTGGGTCGACACGGACGGAGGGCACTGCCTCCTCGCGCTGGCCACCGGGCGTCGGGATGGTTCCGACGGTCTTGGGACCTGGGCTACGTCGGTTGTTGCTTCCGGCGTGGCCAAACTTTTCTTCGAGGGTCTTTCCTGATTTTCTTCTTCCTGCCATGGTGTGTCCTTACTGTTGAGCGGCTTGGGCTCCGTGTTCTGGGACTACCACATATTTTGCGTTCCTTGTGGTTCCCTCCTTGGTGATGAGCTTCGCCTTCACCAGTCGCTCCAAAGAGCGCCGTAGCTCGTTTTTAGTGCAGCGAAGGGTCTTGGCGAGGTCTGCTGCCCCCGGTGGGGTTCCGGCCAGGCCGTACCTCACGATCTCGGCGTAGACGTTCTCGTCAAGCTTGGCAATTCGCTTCGAACGGCTATCCTTGGGCGCCTTAGCGTCAGGCCCCTTCGTGATGTCGGTGACCAGGGAGAGCTGGCGGGGGTCGGGCTTGGTCCACCCCTTCTTGGCTCGAGCGAGCGTAAGTGCTGACGAACCTCGACTCAGTCCCATCAGGCCAGCAGCGACCTCGAAGGCACGGAGGTTGAGCAGCCGCTGGCGAAGGGGGCCCTCAACGCCGGCGAGCAGCTCGCCAATGGTCAGTCCGCCACACAAACTGAGCGCCGCCGCAAGGTCGTCGTGCCGCGCGATGCTCATCATGTCGTTCGCGTGGGCGATCATCACCTCCGGAGCCTCTGGCATCTGGTCCTCGCCCAGGTAGGCGCGGGAGAGACGAAGCGCAATCTGGGGGAACCAGGGGTGGCCGTAGCGAATGCCGTGCTTGATGAAAAGAGCGGGGTCGTCGCCCCAATAGGCGATCAACGAATGGAAGGCCGCCGAGTCTTTGTTTCCGCCGAACTTCACGCGCCGGTTGCCGAGGCCTGGCCCCCAGAACACCGCCGCTGTGCAGGTGACCGCCAGCG
>Ga0114925_10001514_pt1 | contig 11521 bp, 23 predicted proteins | sample SumtaG_2_FD_87287 | JGI IMG/M metagenome (GOLD analysis project Ga0114925, IMG submission 87287) | Deep subsurface microbial communities from Indian Ocean to uncover new lineages of life (NeLLi) - Sumatra_00607 metaG | ecosystem: Environmental > Aquatic > Marine > Oceanic > Sediment | place...
TTAAGGTTCAGCATTACCTGTTCACCCCAACTGGGTTTATACGCCCTATCGCGCCCATGCGGTGCACCCATGTCCGCTGGCACTGGCAATCTTACTCCAATAGTAGTGGCGGTCGGAGTCGAACCGACAATCTCCCGCATATAAGACGGGTGCCCTGCCGTTGAGCTACGCCACAGCACTTCCGAATATGGTGCCTGAGCCTTCGCTGCTCGCTCCAATGTCAAGAGCTCCCTGAAACACTGGGTGTCGCTCGCTACAGCTCAGACACCGTATCTCGACCTGCGATGGACACAGCCGCCATCACAGGTAGTCTCGGATGATGGGAATGAGTCACGAAACCTACGACAACACATAGCGTCTATGGTGAAGATTTGCGGCTCTTCCCACCAGTCCTACACAACCCAACAATTGTCAATGTACATGCCACGCTTAGATCCCGTCAGCAAAAAGTCAACTATGACAGAAGCCGCGTGACCGACTGTCACCTCAATCAACGAACGTGCTAGTGGATATGCACACGGATCCTCTAGCTCAACGTCAATCGGCAGAGTATACTTCTCATCCCAAACAACATCCGCCGTTTCCTCAGCCGAGAGTCCGACGTGAAGAACAGAGGCATGAGACCCCACGACAAGCTCTCTAGCAGTTCTATTATCGAACGCGTCCACCGCCAAAGCAACGAAATAATCATCGAACAACTTCTCCAACTGCCCACGTTGTACAATCGTTTTCTCATACGGGACAGCCCAAGCCCCCGAGATCGAGTATAGAAGATGAGAAAGCATTGTGGCCTTCATCTTCCCTATGTCACGCTCGAACCACGCTTGCGTGCTTATGTTGTGAGACTCGACACGATCATTATCTATAAGCAAGAAGTTCTGAATCCCTCTCCTCGCAAGTCCGACAGCCAGATTGGAGCCTATCGCACCACAACCACATATAGCAATCGTGAGCTCGTTGACATCAGCCATATCGTGTGCCAATGTCTCATGGAGAAACATCCGATCATTTCTACCAGTCACGATCCATCCTTTCGTGATCCCGCATAACCGCCACTGCGGAAGTAAGAGACTGCTGTCTTTCACGGCCACTCAGACACACCCCAGCAGTCACCAAACGAAGATCTCTCGTCACCGTCACCTGCTGCGTTCTCCGCCCGTCCCTCCATCTTACGACCAAGTCCTCTCCCCTCTCCTGAAAAGAAACCAGCTTGGCTCCAAGGTAGGATACGGCATCTTCGATCCTTCCCTCAAGAGTCTTCAGTTTAGCCTTCTGCTTTTCCGCAAACTCTCTCTTCCGCCTCTCCTCCATCTCTTCATAAAGAATGCAATACACAGTCTTTATCTCAGGAAAAGGAAATTTGATATCGTCAGGCTTCATTCCTCCTCCCAGACTCCCACTCAAATTGTCATCTGACCTGTACAGATTTCCGATCTGGCCGAACAGCAATGTGCTTCCCATCACCCTGGTCTCCACCGGCTGCAACGGCTCTATGTTCTGCGTGACCAAATGCATCGCTCTAGGGAACTCCATATGACCAAATCTCTGCCTAGCATCACCCATATTAAATGGGTACACGAGCCAAGACATGTTCCCTAGTCTCCTACACACGATACAGTAAAGGCGAGGAAGTCCCCCGAGATATTTGAGTATCTCGTATGGATACGCCTCCCGAGAGACTTCTGCCTTCTCAGAGCTGACTGGCCGTATTACGAACCACCCTGACGTGTCTAACTCCAGATGGAATTTGTACGGGTGCTGATTGATAACAGCCACAACACCTTCCGGAGAAAGCACTGGCGCTAGAACCTCCGGGAGATTTTGCGATTCCGCAGTCAACTCACCGATCAAGTCCAATGCCTTCACGCTGGCAACTCCAGTTCCATTATCCTCTCTACGATCTCGATGTATCCGCCCTTTGTAAGAAGAGGAACCACATTCTCCATATCAACATACCAAGCCGAGGTATTCATGTCGGTGTCAAGCCTATAGTCAACAACCTCAGCGCCCTTGCTTTCAAGCTCCTTCACGACCTTGTCGGTCGGGCCAAACATCGGACTCGGCACAGTCACGAAGATGAATCGCGTCTCTTCGCCCTGCTGAATCAGCTTGAGATACTCATCGGAAAGGTATGGTCTCGAGTTCTCACCCTGATCAGTAACAATGATCACCTGCTCCGGAATAAAACCATCACGGATAGCCTTCTGCAATCCTATTCCGATGCTAGTCTGCCCACCAGACTTGATCATTCGGAACGCCCTTTCGAATTCCTTGAGGGTGTTGTCACTGTACTCAAGCTTGACAGCCGTATCATTGAAACAGTAAACGGCCATCTCGTCATCACAACTAGCAGCCGCCATTGGACAAAGTCTCTTTGCAAGCTCTATCGCAGTGTGCATTGACCCAGAGCGGTCGATCAAGAACAGTGTCTTAGCAGTTATCCTGCCTCCCTTCTCGACCTTGTCCTGACGGGTCTCCTGCACGATCGCCTCGAGACGCTCGTCGCTCCCCCTAGCACTCTTTCTCTCGACTAGATGTATCGCTGTAACCCTTTCGGAATCCTTGGCCTGAGCCAGCTTATCTTCATACAGAGCCCTGATTCTCTTGTCCTCAAGCACACCCGACCGCTCCACGGCTGCTCTGGCATTCACAGCCTCGACAGGTGACATCACGTCGATAAGCGCCACCCATACAGCCGGAGTCATCTTCTTCAGAGCAGAAGTGGCCTTCCTGTATGGGACTCTATGCTCAGAGATTATTCTCGCCTGATCCTCAGGAGTCCCTGCTTCCCTAAGAAGCTTATCTATATCTATCTCTCCCTCGGGAGTCTTCTTAAGGAAAACAATCGTCTGTGCCCTACCAGAAGGCTTGATGTGATACGCGACATACATTTGGTGGATCGGCTTTCTGGCGACCCTCACAGCACCGTCGAATCTCCTCTGGTCACCCTCAAGAGTCCGTATGAATCTCGTCACAGCACTCTTGGCTTGGCGATTTGGCTTGAGACCCCTTCTCACAAAATTGGCAGCGCGAGCTGCTCTGTAGGGCTCAAGATCCTGGAACAGAATCCTTCCTGCTATACGATGCTCAGGAAATTGCGAGGTAAGCAGAAACGAAATTCCCGCCTCTCCCAAGTCTCTTATCTTATTGAACTCCTGAAGAGTTAGCGCATAGCAGCACTTACCCGCAAAGAGAGGATCCTCTTCCATGGCCTGTGAGAATATCGGAATCGTCTGTGCAAGATCTCTGTGCGGACATCGGAGAAGCGACTGGAGCAACTTCTTCTTTACGCTTAGTTCCTGTGTCTGAGTTGTCACGGACTCACCCTCCATTCTAATACATAAAGAAGGCGTCCGAGCAAGGAGGCTGACGAGTTGCTACGCCCGCCGACGAATCCGCGGGTTGGTTGGGGAGCAACCACCCCCAGTTCCTGCTTGAAAAGCAGAAGTTTGTAAGCCTGTCTTTCGGGACGCCTTGCTTCCTAAATAAGCGTCCGAGCGAGGGGGCTGTTAGCTCTCCAGGTTGTTAGGTGAGTTTGTGAGCCCATCTCTAGGGACGCTTCCCATTTCAATGAAGACGTGCGAGCGAAAGCACTTGAACCCTTGACCGGTTTTTCAAGACCGACGCCTATCCATTCGGCTATCTTTCCTATGGCGGAAAGAGTGGGATTCGAACCCACATTGTTTGTAAGTACCGTTCTTGGCACGTCCAAATATACTCACTCAACATGCTCACCCACTCTAGGTGAGGAGGACGCTGAGGGGCATATTCAAGATAAGAGCGTACGAGCGGCAGGTGCTAGACCAACTCCATCTGAGCTACCCCGCCAATTGTAAGGCCGAACTGATCTTTGAGGAACCTACTTCCTCTGCGAGGATGAGCGTCGACGGATCATCACGCGCGTCTGTTTTCGAGTTCCCTGCTCAGCCTCACAAGTGGCGGGGGCTGGATTCGAACCAGCGACTCTCGGTTTATAAGACCGACACTCTACCTAGTTTGTAAGCACCATTCTAGGTACGCTCGAATCTACAATATGAAGAGCGTATGAGCGACTTGTGCTTTTTAACCGACGCTCTTCCACAGAGCCTCCCCCATGAGCGGGGGAGGGGGCAGGAGTCGAACCTACACAACAGTTTGTAAGCACTATTCTTGATACGCTCACCATTTCATATTAGCAGCCGAGCAAGCGAGCAAAGCGGAATCGGTGACAAAAACTGGTCTTGAACCAGTCCCCTTCAGCTCTAGAGGCTGACGCTCTTCCATCTGAGCTATCTTGTCTGTACGCCACACCCTTGGCTCGGCTTACTATCTTGTTAATGTGCAGGTGGCAACACACCACCACGACCAGGTCTATCCATAAACAGCGCTGGGTCTAACAAGGAATCTGTTCTCCTCCTTGCTGACCGTATGACTCCGAGAGAGATCTCTTTCGGCCAGCCTTGAGGCATACTCGAGAACTTCTCTTTCAGTGGCCTCAGGACTCAGCTCCTGAGCATCCACATCCGGAACATCCCTTCCATCTAATGTCACTCTAAGATTCACTACCTTCCTCCACGCCCGTTGAGCGTTACTCTCATACCCCCCCATTATAGCCGATCAGGGGTTGGATAGCTACTCTACTCCCAAGATCCTTCTAGCACGTATGTGATCCAGAAGGCTCTGCATGGACTCCATCAAGTCAGTAGCTTCCTCCTCTGTCTGCCCCTCCATATCCGAAAATCCCACGACGTCACCAGAATGGTTGCGATAACACACGACGAAATGCTCAGGGGAAACTGGCTCCCCGCCGCCAAGGATCACTATTCTCAGATTGTCTGACCCGCTGCTCATGATCTCCTCCCAGCCCTTGCGGAGATCCACGCAGTCTCTATAAGCGGAATTGTGACTGACCTCCTGCCAGCTGGGAGTTCCAGGGGACGGTTCGATCCTCGTAGAGATGCTCTTCTAGCAGCCACAAGCTCTTTCACACGCTCCATGGGATATGTGATCTGCTCAGGCTCTCTAAACAGCTTCTTCAGACGAACCTCTCTACACATGGTCATCCTTTCTAGCGCCCTGTGTAATTAGCTTCGGCACTCCTCTTGGCAATCTTACGCCATAAGGGACTGCGTCTTGCTGGGGCGTCATTTCCTCTTCTACAGCGGTAGCATTCCACCGCTCAGCGGCAACCCTAACCATCTCCTCAACAGCAGAATAGAATTTCTCACTAGAATACTTGGTGTCAGGAACATCAGGGTTCGCACCCCAGTATCTAACAACATGAACACTCTCTATATCCGCGACCTCTATCGAATTAAGGACACTGCCATGTTCCCCACTTCCAGATACAAATCTTCCAGCGTCAACCACGCATTCAAGAACTTTTGGCTCGCCTATCTGGTCAAGAATTGCCAAAACGGTGTAGTCCGCTGCATCATCGACAATTCCGTTCTTCGCAAGGACGTTGTAAAGCTCATCCGATATATATGCCGGAGCCATTATAGCGAACTTCTCGGCGCTCTGATACTCGTCAGTGATAAACACCCCATGCACATCGGTTCCAGCACCACTGACCTTTATCGGAATGCCAAGATCAGATATCGCAGAAGCCACCCTCTTCATCAGTTCAAGTCTCATCGAATATGACAACCCCGGAACTCCATAGTCCAATATTGTTGACATAGGAACTCTTGTTCCATGATATACCCTGACGAGACCGGTCTTCTTTTTGAACGGGATCCTGCCACTCGCAGCCCCACTCGTTATGAACGCTGCAGCCCCAATTACGATAACCGATATAAAGACAATCGGGAGAATGCTAAGCAACGCTTCTGTAGATGCCGGTATCTCAGGATCTGTCTTAGCTTCGTTAACGACATCTAGAATTGTAGGGACTAAAGTGACTCCCACAACGATCCCTATCATTACCCCGATGATAGCAGCAACATTCACGAATGTCGGACGGGCTCACACAGAAAGGAAACCGTTCTCTCAGGTCCCAGCCAGAAACGTCGATTCTGAGAGCCTCGCCTTGCCCTCACGGGTCGTCAGAAGGCAAGGAGTCCCTTCAACGACGCTAGTGTAGGAGTTCGGTAAGACTCTCAGAATCTGTGTCTAGTACTGTCCAGACGAATCGCCAGTCTACTTCGGCTTCGGTGCCGTTTCCTTCGCTGGCTTCGCGGGCTTCTCGGGGACCTTTCCGGTCTCGAGAACGGACTTTGCTACTTCCTCGTCCTTGACCGCTCTGAGCACGAGTTCCTCGTCCTTCTGCCAGCAGTTCTTGTAGACGGCGAACTTCCCGCTCGGGGTCTTGATCATGGTAAGATCGCCCTTCTGGGCGACTAACTCGTATCCCGCCGAGTCCTTCTCACCAGGCTGAGTCGGGATTACTCTCTTCCGCCGACCACTGGCCTTGTCCTCTGCCTGTGCCTCAGTCACTATAACACCCCCTCTCTAGAGTAACACTTTTGCTGCAAGTCGTAACTTACTGCATACTCTATGATACCCTGTTCGAGGGGGAAAGGCTAGTCTACTCGTCGAGGCATTTACTCATCTTCCTCGACTTCCAGCGGCTGCTCCTCTTCTTGAGAAGGGTCTGGCTCTCCTTTCTCAGGAGGACGTGGCCTACCAAATATGCCCGGAGGTGGAGGGCCAAATATCTTCTTCGTAAGTGGATCAGGCTCTCCGACTTCCATCACAGGGTTGCTGCCCCACGCAATCATGAATCACCCCCTTTCGTGAGTAGTACCTTCCCCCTCTCTAGGACTTCTTCTTGAACGCAATCGCTGCTGTTAGCACTGCCAGCAGGGCGACAGCTATTCCAGACACAACCTGTGTCCACAGCGGCAATATTACCTCGACCATTTCTCCTTCCTCCTAGTCAAGTTAGATCTTCTCTGCCTCGATCGAATCAAGGGAGAACTGGAATATATCATTCGATTCGTACAAGTCAACCTTCTTCAATCTTTCTCTAAGGAGATCGAATGACAACCCCTTTGCTTCCTCAAGGTCATCCACGGTCGAGCCTGTGATGAAAGTTCCCTTTATTCTTATTTCTGTTACCACTCCCTCCCCCTTCTCAGGAACGCACCCATAGACACTAAGGAACACAGCGAGGTTACATCGCACTCCTGACTGCATCTATGTCCGTATCTCTCCGCAATCTTTCCAAGACACTCCTCGGTTTCTATTCCAAGACGCTCCAGTGCGGCCTTTCTTGCCTTCCGAGTGGCATCTTTGTGATTCTTATTCGGAGCCATCACGCAAGCCTAAGTTTAGGGTTGATCATCGAGATTTTGCCTCGCTTCTTCGCCGTGAATCCGACATTCGAGGTTATAGACAAACACATTTGGCTGCATGAAATATCCCTTACCATAACTGTTATCCATTATCGGGCAAGTACAGCCAACAGCTTCAGCTTCCGGACTCCCCGGATTTGGGAGGCGCAAGAGAGGATTTTCGCTCATCTTCAATCTCCCTGTAAAGCCTCCGTATCTTCCTCTCGAGGGATCTGTTATACACATACATCCCAAGTATCATCGCCGGAAAAAAGAACGCAAAGGAGCCCATGTCTACTGCCACAATGAACAGCAGGAATATCTGCACAAAGACGACAAGGAATTGCCCGATGACAATCTGCCCTCGCTCCTTAACGAGCTTGTCGATATCCTGCTGCTTCTCCTGCATCAGCGCTACTCACCAGAATGCTTAAGATCCCCCGCCAGACCCCAAGTAGCCAGACGCATCCACGAGTGGCACCTCGAAACCCATGCAAACATCATTGGATCCCTGCGCTCTCTCACAATAGGCTCCTTAAACAGGCTCCCATCAGGAGACGTCACCATAACATTCTTCTTCCCGACAATCCCATTAGCCTGCCGATACACTTCGACAACGCTCTCCGGCATGTCGCCGACATAAAGCCGCATATCGACCCTTCTATTGTTGCGACTGTCCTTTCTCAGATCACAGCCAGCGCTTTCAGCTGCCTCGTCGATAGCACCACTGCTCGAGTAGCTCTCGACAGTCCCCACGAACCATCTATTCGGCGGATTGCCAGGCTCAGCTCCGACCAGGGCAAGGGAAATGCATTGCTCGAGCCCTTTCTTGAAATCGCCTAAAGCCTTCCTCCTGTGTGGAAGAACATCTCTGTTAAGCTCAGCCACGATATCCTGATACTGTCCTAGCAGCTGGGCTGTCGTCTCCCTCTCAAGCAACTGCTGTGTCTCTTCACCAGTAAGCACCAAAGCCTGAACCATCGCTCCCTCCTTTATCGAACATTGAAAAAGGCACTGGGGATCCCGCTCCTCTTGCCGTTCTTCCTGCGTCTCCCGAGAGGCAAATCCTCTCCAATAATGACATCTATGCAGCTTCCACGAGGCTTCTTCGTAGCGACCTTGGGATCCTCTCCAGCAGCCTTGGCTCTTTCGAGCTCTCTCCCCATGACATCACCTATTCGCTGCACATCCCGCCAAGGCTCCTCTTCAAGAGCGTCTTCTATAATATCAGCAAGTGCTGATGTGGGATCCTTAAAAGATCCCGCTATTGTCTCCGCAGTGGCCCGAAGCTCTCTGTGGTACTCCTCTTTGTCAATGGGGACATAAGCCTTTGTGAGTCCGCCATTTTTGACCTTGATCTCCTGGAGCTTAAAGAACTCGCCTGTCTTAGGATTGACCAACACTCCTACTTCGTCGCCTATCTCGTGAATAATTTGCTTGGCTTTCTTCCTGATTCTCGGAGCCAAGTCCTCAGACACACGGCGCTCCTTGTCGCTGGTCAATCCTCTCCCTTCAGTCTCCTAGCAACTTCTGCAAACGCCGCTGGATATTGACTAGGATCGGTTACACTCAGTATGTCCTGGGGAGACTTGTTGGAATACATCACCATCATCTCCACCCTTAGAGGATCAGCTTCCTTGGCATCAGCCAGCACGGAGTCTCTGTCAAACTCGACAATCGTGTCTCCGCTCTCAACACCAAACCTCAGCCACTCATCGTATCCGTGCGTATATATGTACCATAGATTATGAATCACCTTTTGGTGCTGTGCTCCGGTTGACTGGAGACCCTTACCTAGGATCTCGTCTAGTTTCTCCGCGTCAGGACTATTGGAAAAGCATATTCCGATGAGCCCCTTGTACTCGGTATAATTCCAATCGAAATCCTGCCAATCCTTAAGAGCATCCACCCCACGAATGAGCATAGCCTGTATTCCACACTCATACTCATATCCGAGGTCCCCGCCGCCGAAGTTGAAGCTTCTGAACTTCATTCTTCTTTACGCCCGACGACCAGTTGGGAGCCGTCCTTGAAGAAAATCTGGATGCTACCATCCGGAAGGAGGACCTGTGTTCTATCACAGCATTTATCCACAGGCTCGCTCATCTCCCGACCGCATCCTGAGCAGTACACCGAGTACGCCCCCCTCGATACTTGAATTATAGCCTGTCAGCCGTTAGAAACCTAGTCCGCTCAATGACAGATTCACGAGGGCTCCCTCCTTGCGAACTTTGCGGACGCCAGAACCCTGTCGAGCGTGCCGACACACGCGCAATCACGGAGTTTTCTCTTCCTGACTTCCATCCTGCCTACCTTGACATAGCCAAGTCTCTTAAAATCTCCATTCCTAAGCATTGGACATCTTCTAGATGCGTGGTAGTGCCATCCACCAGGTCTAGCATACAGAGTTCTTGAGTGTCTATCCTCCGTGTCATCCATCCAACAGCGTCTGTAGCTCTTCCCAACTATTTGTCATGTACACAAAAGCCCTAAATACATCCATATCAAGCTTCTGCATTTTCACTTGCTGCGCCAAGTTACGAACGTATGTAACTCTCTCCCAGCCAACTGGCATCCTGGAAACGAGCTCCTTCGCTTCCCTACTTATCTCCTCAGAAGACAACTTCCTGTCATTGGGGTTGCCCTCTGACAATATCTGCTGTTTGAACGGCCTACTCGGTTTTGTCCCCATCACCACAATACTTCTTCAGGATTGGAGCAATAAGAGAATCCCTTTCCTTGGAGCCCCTGACCGCTTCGAGCTCAAGAGCCTCTCCATCAACGAATATCTTAAGGAGGACTCTCATACGACTCCCAAGATCCGCCCCCTTCAATTTGCTGACAATTGCCTCCAAGTATTCTACGAGAAACCTAGAGAGCTCCTCCTCCACATCACTAGGAACAGCATTCTGGACTACCCACCAGAAATCATCCTCGTCAAGCACCTCGCGGATAACACTCAGAGGAATGGGAGTATCCTTCCCATATTCCTCGAGACTCTTCTCATAATAGCTCTCCAGATGCTCGACCGCGGATTCACAGCTCAACCCACCACGTTGAGCAACATTGTATGTCGTGTGCAGCATCTATTCTCCCCTTCTTCTCAATATTTCATCAAGAGGAATGATACCATCACCCATCCTGAATGATTCGAGAACAACGAATTCCATCACCTCTGGATCGATATCCTCCTCCGTATGATCACTACAAACTGGATATCCCCAGACATGCTGTGTCGATTCTTTCTTCCCACATTTCCAGCACAGCCCCATTACTTTTTCCGTGCGAGCTTCTTAAGACGCATCATCGAATAGTCAATCTCTTGACTAGACAGCTCGGAAGAAAGATCTCTTATTTTTTCCCTAGCAAGATCTTCTTTCCCACCGAGAATCAGACGATATGTCTCGACACCAGCAATGAGGCAATTTATTGTCCAACTATTCTTCGTGGCCATCTCAGTTATTCTTGGGATTGCCGTAGCTCGGATTTATCATCCGAGTCGCCTCCCAAATTCCCCTCCAAAACCTATGAATGAGAGCATCGCTTTCCGCAGAGCCTCTCTCCATATCATCCAAAACAAGCTGTTCGCCACAGCGAGGAATCCTCGTCTTTTCTGACGTTACGCCGTTTCCTGACATTATTACAAGTGACTCCGAATCTGCCATTACGAGAGCGACAGAAATAGGAAGACCTCTCTTGATCGACTCAATGGCAAGTTGATCGACAATTTTTTCCCTTGTCTCGTCAGAACAGTTATTCAATTTCGAGAAAGGGGCCATCACGTCAGCAACGCCAACTCCATTCTTGTATTCAATAATGATCACCATGACAGACTGCTCTATTTCGCTAATGTTCTCACAGCAGTGTCGTATTATCTCGTCGAATCTTTCCACTGTCAACCACCAAATAGAGCTCTACCAATAACCCGGAACGGAACCGGCGATGCTACATACGCCCAGAGGAGAAAGTACACGAACGCAATTATGAGAAATACCCACCACGACTCCATTCGAGCACTAGCAACAGCGACCGTTGCAGCAAGATATATTATGAAATTCCCAAGGAGAGTGAGCCTAATTGCTCGCCTCATTTCTCCTCAGCAATCTCTCCCCGATTTCTCTAAGAATGACGGCTTCCTTTGTGTTCATCTGGATCGGGCGAACTGCTTTGACGCCGCCGAACTCTTCGAATGCTCGTCTCAAGTGTCTCCCATATTCTACAGACTTCGGCTGCATTGTCTTCCTATCCCATTTCATCATGAGCAA
>Ga0114925_10001515_pt1 | contig 11520 bp, 3 predicted proteins | sample SumtaG_2_FD_87287 | JGI IMG/M metagenome (GOLD analysis project Ga0114925, IMG submission 87287) | Deep subsurface microbial communities from Indian Ocean to uncover new lineages of life (NeLLi) - Sumatra_00607 metaG | ecosystem: Environmental > Aquatic > Marine > Oceanic > Sediment | place...
CAGCTCATTACCGGGGAGGCGTGTATCCAGCTTATTGAGGAAAGTTTGCCGGTTTCGCCTGGTAAATCGGCTGATTTTTTTTCGCTCAGGAATCTCTATATATTCAATTTCAGCAAGCTTTGAAATACGAATTACTTCGTCGATCAGGCGGTAAAGAGCTGACGAAACATCCGGCGGAAGTAGTTCAATGTGTGAATAACCAGTCTCTATGGCCCGCTCTTCGGTGAGGAGGAGGGATTTGAATGTTTGGTAGAGTTCACTTCTTTCCTTTTTCTGTTCATAGGTAAGCGTATCAAAGATATTCAATCCCATATATATTGTTGGAATTTCAGTCCACCGCGGTCCCTGTCCCACATGTAAAAGAACTGTTGAATTATCGGAAATATGGTAAATTGTCGGATTCCCCGGTTTTTCTTTAATCGCCACAAACCTTCGGGCATCAAGGCTTGTATTGTTTATTTCGGCCAGTGCCTGATGGACCAGGCTTATGCAATTTACAATCCTCGAAGAGAGACGTGCATTACTCAACAATCGATTTTTTATTGTAGAGTTATTATCCGAAATGGTATTAACGATATCATTTTTTATTTCGATAAATCGTGAATTTAGGGTTTGGGAAGAGGTTCCTGACCTGAGGTGATTAATAACGTTTTTGTCAGGAAAAAACGAAAAACTACGATTCTCAGAAAAGGCCTTAGTAATTTCATGTTTTAACGCATCTTCGGCATCTCCTTCATTCTCTTTGATCCCCCAGCGGCCAAGGTTAGAGAGGAACGCCAATTTTGTGTCTGGCGCCATTTTATTCTTCCTTTACTGACTTATCACTGCCAAAAGGAAGCCGCCTCATTTAGAGGTGGTCCATAATATTTCTAAAAAGATTAATTCAAAGGCTATGCCTTTAAAAGCCTTTTGGCTTGGAAACCACCATCTGCTTTGCAGGCGGTCTTTTACTTACTTCGGAGTGAAATACCGATGAAAAAATTTAGAGAATCATCAAGAATAAGATGTGCTAAAAAAATGTTAATACCTTTTCCTATACATTGCAACTATTAATGCTGCCTGTGCACAAATCTTTTAAGGCAAATTATGAAAACAATGATGGTCTCATGAATACTGACGCAGAAACAGCCTTAATATACAAATATGTCATGCTGGATTCATAAACTTGCAAAGTTCATTGAACCGGCTATATTTTCCCATCCCAGAGTTTCCAGGTTTTCCTGCAGCCAATCCAGCAGCCCTAATCTTTCAGAATCGCTTTTAGGAAGAATGTCAAAAAACGCTTTTCCTGTATTCTGAAATTTTTCTCTCTCTAATTGAAACCTCTGGTCTGTAGTGATCGAGGACAGGTTTGTTATTTTTTTAATACTTTTTATCCCCGTAATAAAATCAAAAGTGAAATAGGGTTTGAAAAAAGAATTTTGAAACTCTTTTTTAATGAGGTATGAACAGCCGCAGGATGAGGAGAGCGCAGCAATCCCACCAAAGGGAATGGTTTCCAGTTGCGCTATGCCGAAAGGTTCATATATTGAAAATCCGAACTCAGCATCTGAGCCAATGCGGAGATCAATAAAATCTGCATCTTCAGGCACTCTCTCTCCGCATTTTCGCCTGTCAAAGCCGAATTGATTGAGAAAAATCCCCTTTATATTCTTTGACCGTGCATTAAAAAGTGACAGGTGACTGTAGATATCATTTTCAGAGCCTACCAGGTCGGGCCATCCGTCTTTGTGAATAACAGGCCAGCCGTATTCACTCTCCATTGCTGATATATCAGATGAGCATCTTCCTCTCCCGATGAGGGTAGATAATAATATGTATGCGCCTTTTATGCCGTGCTGATGAAAGATCTCATCAAGTATATATAAATAAGTGATGTCCCTCCAGATTCCCTTACTCTCTACCAGCCTTGTCACATGGGTGAATATGATGTCCGGTATAAAGTTAAATAAATTATTGATATACTCCTGAAGTTGCTTTCTGCTTTTCATTTTTTCGTCGTGAGTGATGTATCGTAAAGGAATTCCGTTATACACCACTTTCAGTTTTTTTTCATGAACGCCGGGGATGAAGTACTGGTATTCCTCTTTTATGAGGTCACTCACCGAAAATATATAATCAAAATCACTGCTCTTTTTTACAAGTTCTGAACGATAGTTGTCTATCTGACTCCCATATTCATCCTCAAAGGTTTTCCCTTTTGCTTTGTTTTTATACATTATGTTATAAAATGAGATATCGTGACCGGGATGTTTTTCAACAACCGCCCTGCATGGAGAAACTTCATGGGCATAGAAAATGGTTTTGTGTTTTTTCCTGTCGAAATTGTATAAGTCAACGTTGAGGGCAGACGGAATTCCCATATACTCGTGTGCGAAATGATAAAATAATGTGCCTTCTGGGTAAAGTATCTGTAAGATTGATAAATATGGAATTGCAATCCTTATATACTGTTCATAGTCCCATGAATGATACCGGTCAGATTCTATACCGTACTTCTCCCACAGTTTATGTTTGAAGGAATTGATTTCTTTATTATGCATTCTGTTAATACCAATGAGTATGGTATCAACAGTATTTGTCTTATTAATATTGAATTCATTTACGAGCGTTCTCTTTCCATACACAATATCGATATTACACTTTTTAATGATGTCCAGAAAAATGTTATTGTAATCCCCGGTATCATAGTTATCATGGTTTGAATAAAGAACCTCTCCACCTTTCCCCAGCCTGGAGAAAACATCTGTGCTGTATGAAAAAAGAGGTCCGTAGAGAACTGTTTTATCAAAGAAAGATTTATAATTATCAGCAGTACAGAGACCATTAATTACCGAACCTATTCCGCCGATCTTATGAACTGCTTCGTGGGTTATATGAATGCCAATTCTCATGTTTACTCTCCTGGGTTATTAGTGGGATCACTATAATTATGATAGACTGGTATAAATATAATTATAATCTAGATTTTTCATTTATTAACACTGTTTTTAAAAAACTGGTAAATTTTTTATAAAAATATTTTTATTGAAAAATCTGATAAAAATGAGTGATTGTCATTATATGGGGTTTACTATATAGAAGAGGTTGAAAAGCTCTAAAACGAAGAGATCTCAAATACTGTAAATAATTTCTGAAATATAAGTTTTTGACTCACCGTAGCCGTAATTGTTAAAATTGTTTATGTTTTGAATATCTGACTTGTTTCTACTTGAAATCCCTTGAAGGCAGGGGGTAGGGCAGGGAAACGATACATTAATAAACTCATATTTTCAAATCAAAATCTCATTATTAATTATTCATTGTATGTTTTAATATATCAGGCCCTTTTATTGCAATTTTTTTTGATTCCACATAGAAAAAAGCTTGAAAAAAAATTAAATGTAATATTAAATGATAAAAACAATTCTATCATAGTTTTTCATAATCCCTGATAAAAAAGCTAACTTTTTTCTAATAAACTCCCTCCATGCTCAAAATTACGAAATAGAGAAATACTTTGATTATTACGGACATGAGCTTGATAGGCTCATTACATATTCAGAGCAGGCGGAAAGTTATGAGGAGTATACAGGGAGGCTTGAAATAAAGTTTAATGTCCTGAAAGCCCAGTGGGAGAAGGACAGGGACAGGCTCAAGGGCAAGGTGAATCCCAAAGTTTCTGATTTAACCACATTTGTTCTGCTTTTTGGTGAGCATACAGTTTTAGCAGCCACAGTAGAAAAGTAAAATGTCTTGATTAAGCGGTTTTGGTATGTTTAGAGTTATGGATCGCAGCATCGTTTGTTATGATTGGAATATCCAAATATTTTGAAGTTGCAGCAATAAGTCTGTCGTGAAGCTCTGGTATGTCATCTATTTCAGAGGCAACTTTTAATATATCCAGACTCAATGGCTCAACTATATAATTTTTACTCTCAAGAAGTTTTTCTACATCAAAAATACCGACTGGAATCCTGCTTTTTTCAAAGAGATAGAGAATTTCCATAATAACAATAGCAGGTATAATTATGCTATTGATCCCTTTATCAGTATCTTCAAAATATTCTGATATGTCTGACTGATAACTTTTTCGCCAATCATGAACTTAACCAAAGCCTGGGTGTCAGTGACATATTCACTCATTGCTTATTTCTTTTTCTAAATGCTTCCAGGAGGTGGATTTAAGGTCTTGTAGAAGTGAAAGGTCTATTTTATACTTCGAAATAATTCCTTTTAGTTTTATTATTTTTTCTTTTGGCCTTTGTTTTTTACTCATTAAAAAATGGACATAATCTACTAAGGAGTCTAAATCGTCCTCATCAAGTTTATTGAGGTTATTGTATATTTCATGTTTTTTAAGTGCTTTTGTATTCATTTGTTAAATTATTCTATGCAATTTCATTAAAAACGTTTTTTATTTGGTATCTGTATTTATTTTATAAGCAAGTTCTTCTTGAGACCAGTTCTTTTCTTAAAGATTTTATTTTATTACCAAGGTTAATAAGTATAATTCTTATTTTTCATAATATATAAAAAAAATAAAATTATCAATAGATTTTTTGATGAAAAGAAAAAGAGTTTTCGTTATAGTTTATTCATAAATTTCTTTTATTGCAATTTTTTTTGATTCATCATAGAAAAAGGCTTGAAAAAAAATTAAATGTAATATTAAATGGTAAAAACAATTCTATCATAGTTTTTCATAACCCCTGATAAAAAAGCTAACTTTTTTCAAACTTTTAAAACAAATGAGAAAATAATAGTGTTTATATGTTTTAGAAATAAACACATCCATTAAATAAAAAATGGATTAATACTCATAATGAAAAAAATCCCTCTCCGGATAGGTATCAGAGCAGCTTTTTTTCTTTCAGCCTTTTTTCTAATAAACTCCCTCCATGCTCAAAATTACGAAATAGAGAAATACTTTGATTATTACGGACATGAGCTTGATAGGCTAATTACATATTCAGAGCAGGCGGAAAGTTATGAGGAGTATACAGGGAGGCTTGAAATAAAGTTTAATGTCCTGAAAGCCCTGTGGGAGAAGGACAGGGACAGGCTCAAGGGCAAGGTGAATGAATCTGAGCAGAGCATTGAACCTCCCTACGAAGAGTGGGAAAGAGAGGCAGACGCCCGGATTTCAAGGTCAAAAGCTGCCTACATTGTTAAAAATGCATTCCTGGAAGAGGGTGGGGCAGAGGAGTTAAAAAGAAATCTTTCCAAAAAGCTTCAGGAGATAACGGTTGACATTGCTTCTTTGGACAGTACTAAAGGGGAACAATTTGAAGAGTATAAACGCAGGGTGATTTCGGCGTACAAAGGGGAGGTTTCATTGATTGAGGGGCGTATTGACAGGAAATACGATATACTGAAGCAGGAGTTTACAGATATTTATGGGAGTGAAGGGATACAGGAGGCCCACCTACACACAGCACTCGAAGAGGAGAAGCACAGGGTTTTATATGAGAAAAAGGTTTTTTTGGCAGCGCTTGTGAGCTCCTCTGTGAACAGGATAAAGTATGATCTTTTTGCTGACCAACGTTCTCTGCGTCTGATGATGGAAAAAGAGCGTGCAAAGAAGGCAGCGGATGAGATACAGTTCAAGGTAAAAGAGGAGCTTGAACGGAGTGTCGAAGAAAGGCTTGATGATGTTCTGAGAGATGAAGCATTAAGCAGAGAGGATGTGATGCTGCTGTCTAAACGGGTGAATAAGTTCTACGATCAGGGCTTCGATCAGGGCCTTGAGATATGGGCGCAGGCTGCAGCAGACCTGGTGCGGAAGGAGAATGAGTGGTATCAGAATTACAATGATGTGTACAACGAAGGCACAAGCGCCTGGGTTACGGCATTGAATATGTTGAAGACAAAGAAGGAGGAATGGGCTGATGAGTTTTCTCGTAAGGTTGAAGAAGGGCTTCAAGACTGGACTGCTGTATTTGAACAGATGGTGGGTGCAAAGGAAGAGCTTTTATCGAGCCTCACGCAGTACAGGATTGACAGGGAAGAGGATTTTGAATCGTATATTACGCATATGATATACACATTGGAATATGGATCAGACAGTGTGGGGCAGATTGATGGTTATATCGATGAGTTTGATTTAATGATCAGGGAAACGTTACGTCCGTTTACAAAAAATGAGATTACCAGGGAACAGATAGAAAACTATGTAGATCTTTTTAAACAATATATAGAGAATGATGATAGATTCTGGGCACATGATTCTGCTTTATCAGACATATTTAAATTAGATACTTGTAAGATGTGGTATTCAAAAAAGAAAAGGAGGACGGATGAAATAACAGGGGGTCCAACGTATTATTACATCTCGAGTGAGAATTTAGATAAAGGTTTTAAGCTTAATGTAGCAGTCGAATGTGTAGTTAAAAGATACTGGATAACATTTGACGGGCTATTGAAAGGTTGGAATTTTAATAATAATGGCGGGGAATCTGAAATACGATATTACACCATTTATTACAGGTATGACGGGCAAAATAGATGGAGCAGGAGTGTCTCTTCTGCAGGGGAAAACGGTTCAGGGACATTATTAGATAAACCAGAATTGAGTGAAATAAAGACAAAAGTCGAAGATTATCTAAATATTATAGATACATTGAATGAAGAAAAGCAGGCAATATTAGAATCGATTACGGATGTACAGGATGCAGTTATAAAAAAACTCGCTGACAATGAAATGCTGTCGAATGATCCTGTACTGACAGATGAGGATGTATTTTATCGTTATTATTTTGGGGAAGAGAAAGAGTTTTTAATGAATAATTTTGACAGTGAGCTGTACCGGGCATATTACGAAAAGGAGTTCTGGAATAACCAGTATAATATAATTGACAGTGTGCTTGAGTATGCCCTGGATAAGGCAGGCAGGGAGGACGCGCAAGACACCATTAATGAGTATGAGGCTGCACGGGCAGGATACGAAGATGCATTGAGAGTGTACCGGGAATTATTAGAGGGAAACCTTAATCAGGCAGAAGGGAATATCAGCAAACTTGTGGCTGAATTAGAAAGCGAAAAAACAAACCTGGCAGATGCGGAGAAAACACTGCGTGAGGCATTAAAAAAGCTTTCCGGATTAAAGGTTGCAGAAGCCAATCTTGAGATGCTGATTCACTCGATGTATGAGCAGGTCAGCCGTGCCATCCGGAAAAAGCATGCATTTCTAGAAGGAATATGGGAATTTAATGGAGACAAAGAGGAAGAGGCAGCCCAGAATCTTTTAAAAGGGACCCTTGAGTTAGCCCAGCTTCAGTATGAAAAGATATTTGAAAAGTACTTTGATACAGAGAATGAGGCATCACTGGTAAATATTCAGAAGTTACACAAAGATTTTATTGATATTATTAGTGAGTTTTCAACGACAGGAGTGGATGGAGTACGTAAAGACGAAATTGAGGAAATTATCCTGAGTTTGGGTGAGATGTATGATGAAATAGCTGGCAGTATGCTCTACGGCAAAATCGCGGGAAAGATTGAACATCTAAAAGATACACTTGACGAGTTTTTGGCAGGAGCAGAGAAAGACCACAAGCTGTCCAGAGCCCTGGCATTAGAAAAAACGTACGGGGATATTTATCTGATACAGAAGCTGTTTCACAGCATGATAGGGGCAAAAAAGCAAGCCTATGCAGAGTTGTACGAACACAATGCTGATCCCCAACGCCATTTTGATGATGAGCAGGAGAGGTATTTTGGCGAGTATACGGAGGATGTGAAACAGTATGTACAGACGAAAATAGATGCCATTTCATATATGGATGGAATGCTCCTGGAACTTGAGGGGATATTAAACAGTAAAGTAGAAATAACGGAAATACATAGATATATTGCTGATAACCTGGAACACTACATACAGGAAAAGAAGACAGTTATTTATAATTTTGGAGGAATCAATTTTCAGGACAAACAGTGGCTCATACAGTTTGAAGGTATTGTAAAAAAGAATGAGGCTATCAATCAGTTTTTACACTATGCAGACATGGTTCTGCAGGGGTTTGACACTAAAGGTGAACAAATCATTTCCGCAGTACTGACGTCTTTTATTGATGATGTAAAGAGCATTCTTTCAGACGAAAAGGCGTATTGGGAAGTAGTGCAGGTAATGCTAACAGGTCAGGGGATTATGCAGAGTACTCTCTGGGATTTTCTTATAGATGTGAGGAATCAAAATCAAAAAGATTTTCCCTATATCAAAGAACTTTTCACATCACAGCTCCACACCATATCAGAGTATGAAAAGGCGTATATCTTTCATGCTTCTCAAGAACTGGGGTTAAAGCTACAGTTTTATTCAGAGTTGGGAATACAGGGTGGGAAGAATCTGGACATTGAAGAGGATTACAGTAGAGAATTCACCGACGCACTCGGTAGGATTAACCGGATATATCAGATTGATGTTCTTCATGAGATGTATACCAGGGTTGAAACCGGATATTATACTGACCGCGATAAGGCTGATATAAATCCCGTACAGGGAGTACTGGATGCTGTGGTATTACGTCTGTTTGCAGATATGAATGCCTTTGAAGAGAACGGGATGTTAAATGCCAGGTTTGGCAGTCTTTTGAAAGCAATGGCTGGCTATTGTGCATCAGCTATCTATCTCAAACATGAATCTGATTTTGAAAGTGTAAAGGGAAAGGAACAAGCACTTGAAGAGCTGGTTTTTGAAGAGCTGGTTTTTAAAAAGCTGATCAATGAGAAAATCGTTGAATATTTTGACGGATTAAAAAGCAGGGCTCAGATCCTGGGTTTTTCAGGCGATGAACTTGAGAAGATCGCAGAGAGTATGGAAAACTATCTGGTTTCTGTAAACTCCGGACTTGTTGACAGCATTATAGAAAAGATAACAGGCATAAGCACAGAAGAGCTTGGACTTGTGATACAGAATGTAGATAAAGCTCTTGATGAGCTCGACTATTACAATCCAGGAGACAGGTTTGATATAGATGGATATTTTACTGCAGTTCTTGAAGAAACGAGATTTCAGGAGCTTGAAGAACTTGATTCCATTCTGTCGTTAGAACTTAAAACCAGAGAGGAATATGAGAGGGAAAAGGAGTACTCAGAAAAAATAAAAAACTTTAGTGTACTTCATTCCGAGAAAGGGTTAAAGGCAATCCTGACTACAGGGTATATCTCTGAGCTTTATAGACACGACCCGCAGAAGGCCTTCGGTAAGGTATTCGATATCGTGTGTGAACTTGCATTTCAATGCGTAATAGAAAATGAGATTGATGATGAGGTTCATTTTGAGGATGTATACGCCTATATATCAGGAAAGCTCACGAATCAAGTTCTTCCCACCATTGATATAAATAAAGGCGAAAAGGAAGCCTTTATAAACGATGTGCAGTGTGCGATAATGAGCCTGGTCAAAGCCTATGAAGCAGAATTGAAGAGGTCCGGTGAATATAATGAAGGAGTAATATTCAGCAGTTTTTGTGATGAGTATGTTTCTGTACTGGATAATCTTGAAAAAGGAATCCGTGATTATAAAGAGGCGAATAACATTTATATGGATTTTGATTCTTTCATCGACTATATCAATGGATTGGATTTGGATACGAACATATCAAACGAAGAAATCATCTTCATAAAACAAAAATACATAAATGAGGGAAGACTACAGTATGCACAAAAGTATTTTGTCCATGATAAAGATAAATCCTTCAGAGAAGAGTATCTTAAAGATTTCAGCAAAACATTTCAGGATTTTCTATTACACAGCACTCTCCTTCACGGCACCATTCCGTATTCACAGGCATACAGCGAATACCTCGTATCCGACCCTCTCAAATACTCCTTTCATGAGCTTATAAATAATCTCTATAAAAGGAGAAATACCTTACTTGATGCTTCCAGAAGAAGCGCGTTCAAAAAAGTGATGGAGAATAAGCTAACTGAATTCGCAAAGGGAGAATATGAGGACTACAGAGGGGTGATATATGACAACAGGTCTATATTGTATTCAGAGATTGATATATCAAATCCCGGGGAAGAGGTTGAACCATCAGAAGTATCAACTGCCTATAACTATATATCTCTGGATAATCCTTATATAGAACAGATACTCTCTCAAATATATTTTGAAGGCTCTGGAACGTATGAATATGTGTACGGTGATAATGATACCTGCACGATCGATACGGCACTTACCTACATCTCGCAAAACAGTGCAGTCAACAGCTACATTGAGCACCAGAACAGGTTTGTGCAGGTCCTGTTATCACTCATAAATCTGAAGAATATAAGTGAAGAGAGTGCCAAAACGTATCTTGAAGATATGATAACCATTGAAACAGTCGATGAGAAAGGAAATTTTCAATTGATAAACCTCAATATATTTTCGGATTCTCATCAGGACTATGCACATACAGATACGGTTATAGAAAATGGATTGGAAACCGACCTGGAAGGTATGATAGATGTCCTTACAGCATTACATTCTGAAATAAACATAAGTGATAGAGATGGTCAGCTAATTAAAAATGAGCTGTTTACTGATGGAGAGCTCTTATCCATGCTCGCCTCTGTGAAAGAGATAAAAGATTTAGGTGGTAATTTAACAGAAGAGATAGAGGATGCGGAAAATAATGTAGATATACTGGAAGGGAGTGTTACAGACCTGAAAGGAAGTGTAGAAGGTATAGAGGGGAGACTGGCAGATGCCAGAAAAGATTATAATAATATTAGAGATCAGCTAGGTGTCCAGAAAAAGGCTGTAGATGAAGCATACCAGGAGTACCTTAGGGCAAAGGAGATCTACTTTTATGCTCAGAATATCTATCTTGCAAGAGACGATACTAATATGGCAGTTGAAATGTATAAAAACCGGCTGCTGGAGTATGCAGCGAAGAGGGCTGAGGCAGAACAGCGGTACAATCTCTTGACAGACATAAAGATGAAGAATGGAGAAATAAATTCTGAGGATGGACTTGCCGGATTGTATGATGAATTGAATGAAAAAAATGCTTCGTTAAACGAAGCAGAAGAGGCATTTCAGATCTTAAAAATATTTCACCATCTTTTTACGAACAAACTGAATATATTGAATAGCAGGCTAAGCACTCTTGAAGAATCATTAGAAGAAAAAGATATAAATGATGCGTATAGTAAAGAACTCTTGAGGATGAAAGAAAATCTTGAAGTTGAAATTACTGAATTAGAAGAAATTAATTATCAATATAAATATGTAAGTTTTGCGCCGGATTCACTCGCTTACAGCATATTGCTGGAAGGTCTTGAAAAGATAGGGACATTGGATGATGCAGCTATTGATAATTATATAACGACTCTCAAAGATTTTATTGTAAATAAAGAGGAAGAGGTATTTACGAATACATTAAACCAAAGCCTGAGCATGATGGTCGTAGAGCTTGAAGATTATATAAATGATCAAAAAGGTAAAAGGCAGTCATTTATTGAAAAAGCAGGGAAAACCTATACTGAAAAGTACGATGTTTTTACCGGGCGGATACTTTTAAAATATACAAACTATGTATCCGGAATAGA
>Ga0114925_10001516_pt1 | contig 11512 bp, 7 predicted proteins | sample SumtaG_2_FD_87287 | JGI IMG/M metagenome (GOLD analysis project Ga0114925, IMG submission 87287) | Deep subsurface microbial communities from Indian Ocean to uncover new lineages of life (NeLLi) - Sumatra_00607 metaG | ecosystem: Environmental > Aquatic > Marine > Oceanic > Sediment | place...
CAATAAAGCGACGCTTGCTAAACGTCGAGCACACAATCAAGCTACAGCCGAGAATGCGATAAGAGATGTTATAGCATCTGTCGGACCGAAGGAACAAAGAGAAGAGCAAGCTTTAAAAATAATCGCAAGGCAGGAAATGCTTGGAGCAGACCCAACATGGGCCGATAGACAACGAAAGGACTTAGGCCCAAGAATTGATCAACTTGAAATACAGAATGAGATATTTGCCGCTACTAGCGAGGATCAAATTAACCTGATCGAAGAACGCATGTACAGTACCGGAACGCGTATGTCCCCAGAGCAAACACGGACTATGGGTTCACAAATGGATATAAGGCGTAGGGAGTTCTTAGCTGAGGAGAAAGAGCGACAAGCTGAGAACACTGATAAAGCACTCTATGATTACATCAATCCAGATATACCATTTAATGAAATGACTGTGGCTGATTTACTTAATACTAATGCAATCACATATCAACAAGGTTGGCCATTTCTTAACGCTTTACGGAGTGGTGGTACAACTAGTACATCTGATCCAGTTGTACTAAGTTTGTATCGGGGCGCGATAACTACTCTCCCATATACGGGTAATCAAGCTAGAGTAGGGGATCGAGCTACTTTGCTAAAAATGACCATTGCACGTGCATCGCAAGGGTTGAACCCTAACGGGACGCCTACTGGGTTACCGGCTAGAATTACGGGTGATGATGCTTTTAGATTAATTAAGGATGTTGATTCGGCGGTTAGCAAAGCTTTGGAGAGTGATGAATATAGGAATGCTCTAAAGGAAGTATACACGTGGACACATGTTGCGGTAGACCTTGAAGGGCAAATTACTATTGCTCTTGGTGGTAATCAGCATCAAGTAGACGCGGCTCTTGCATTTAAGAGGGGCCTGGATAATTATATGGACCAATTTGGTGCAGATGCTAAACCGGTTGAATATGTTGAAGCCAATAGAAAGGCTTTTAATCCAAATAATTTTGTTAGCGGTGTAAATGCCAGGTTCTTTGAGGAAGTTCCTCAGGCAGCAAGATATATGGATATTGACGTTGGGGATGATATCTACAACTTTAATCGAGTTCAGCAAGAAAATTTTGTAATGTGGCTAGATGGTCAACGGTCCGCTCTAGGCGCAGAAGAATTTAGAAGAATTTATACGTTATTTGGACAATTTTACCGGGGCAAAGGTTTAGCTCCAGAGGATGGGAAATTAGCACTTGAGCCTGACGACCCATTCTATAGACAATTTGAGGCATTATTGGAATGAGCGCCACAGAATATGATGTAGCACAAGAAGCTGAAGCGATTCGGCGTAAAAGGCTCGAGGGATTGGGTCTTGCGGATCAATATGATTTATGGCGTGAATCCTTACCTAATGCACGAAGTATATCCAGCGCAGAGGCTTTTAGCCTATTCCTGGAAGCTCAAAATGTTGAGGAAGCCGCTCTTGATGGGCGTGTCTCCGTGTCCACGGGCGGGACGGACGACGGACCCGCCACCCCCACACCGATACCGGGTACCGATGCCGAGGGACCCGGTACCGATGCGCCCGGAGATATATCGGAAGAGGCACCCGAGGGGACCCCCATCCCGGAGACAGACGTAGACCCTGAGACTGGGCAAGTAACCCTATCTGATTTGATCCTCAAGGGGGAAGGTGTACCTACTATGCCGGAAGGCTATTGGGAGCCACCGCCAGAATCTGAGGCATTAAATTACGAACCGCCAACAACGGATACAATGACCTATTCGAGGGAGTGGATTGAAGAGGCTAAGAAATTCCATAAGTATATGGGGTCTCCAGACCTTATTCCTGGGGGTCCTTCACCTTCGCTGCCTGAGGAACGAGCGGAGTATGTGCGCCAATATCGAGAGCAACGGGGTGAATACGAGCCGGGTTGGTTTGCACCCACAGGGCGAATGAGTCGTGACAATGAAATCGGTCAATGGGCGAGACGTCAATTTGGCTCGTTTAATTGGAATTTAGTATCAACTTTGGCTCTTGGTCATAAAGTTATGACTTCTGAGGACCCAGAGTTTGCACTAAATTTTCTGAATCTTCTCAATATGTATGATCATTCAGATGGCGGAGCCACAGAATTTGGTATGGCATTACTTAATCTTGCTTCTGATCCAACTACTTATAGTGGGCTTGGTTTCGGTACTCTTGCAGCCCGAGGAGCAGCTAAACGGTTAGCTAAAAATCAACTTAAAAAGTCCATTAAACTAGCGATCATAGGCGGAACAGCCGGTATGGTGGAAGGTGCATCACTCGCTGGTGGGTTTAATTTAACTGTTCAGGGTATTGAGCAACAGGCTGGTGTCCGAGAAGGTATAGATTGGGGTGAAGCCGGTTTAGCTACTCTTGCAGGGGGAGGATTAGGAACTGTTATAGGTGGTGGGGCTGGTCATTTAGTTGGTCGTCGCATGGACAAAGTTGCGAAAGAAGCTGAAAAGATGTTAGCTGACATGATTGGGGGCAAGTTAGTTTCAGAAGAGCGAGCCGCCGCAGATCAAGCTACAGACCAAATAGAAGCAGCTCTTGAAGATCAAATCAGAAAGGAAGCTGAACAAGGCCGACGAGCCGATGATGCGGAAATGATCCTTGAATTTATACAGCAAGGTAATGAAGTACCCCGTAAAGCGGATGGTTCTATTGATGAGGATGTTTTAGCCGATAGAATTAGAATGTTCCACGATAAAGGAGCTGGAGCCACACCGCAAGCTAAAATTATAGACAATGCCCCGGAATCAGGCCAAGTTGACATTGAATATGATGTATTAGCTAATGACGATATAACAGATAGCATATACAAATTTTTCGATGAAATGGTAGATTTATTCAAGGATGAAGTTGATATATTCGTAGCATTTAAGGAAGATAAAGCCGTAATAACAGCGAAGCCTAAAAGTCGACGCGGCTTTGAGGATGAATACGGCAAAGACGTGACAATTGCTGAAATGATCCACGAGGAGTGGGAACTTAGAGAATATCCAAGTATACCCGCTGCCGAAGGACCGCCAATCAGTGAAGCTGCGGCAAGATTTAAGAAAAAATATGACGTTGACGCTTGGCAGATTGATGAGGAAACGGGTGATGTAACATTTACGGACCCGGAACGAGATTACGGAGACCTTGCAAGTATTGCGGATCAAATGGGGATAAAATGGTCCATAGCTAAGGGTAGCGAGGGTGAAGATGTATTTTTAATTAAAGGCGATCAAGATGCCGCACGATTCATGCAAGAGTTAATAATACATAAGGGGGGTGAGGAAGTAGATACCCTTACAGGACTTGTAAGGAAATGGAATCGTGAAAGGTGGGATGAAACCGGGGCCGAAACAGTAATAACAGAAGTTGAGGGCGGTGTAGACATTAGCACAGGCCAGTATGACAAAGATACAGGTCCCATGGCTATGACGTTGTTTGAAAAAATTGCCGAAGCAACCGATGTTACAGTTAAATTCTCGGCTGACGATGCAAATATTGAGATACGAGGCGAACCGCTAGATGTGTGGCGATTCTTATCGGTCGAAAATGCATTGCCGGATGATGCGTATGAGCCAAAAGTAGCTAAATTCTTACGGCGTGAAGGTACGAATACAACTAGAATGCTCTTTGGTCCGGGAGAAGAAACCAAAGCAGCTTTAGCTGATGCCACGAATACCCGAGAAAAGATACAAAGTCTAATGGATAAGATTGGTGTTGAAGCCAAAATAACCCTTGAATCCGTTGAAGTAACAGGCACCAAGGGAACAACTCCAGCGTTGAGGATGGAATTCTCTGATGAATTGGCTCGAGCTAAATTTGAGAGAGCTTGGCGGGATCGTCAAGAACTAGTAGTAGAGGGGGACGTAGCAATTGAGAAATTGGCTCATTTAGCGTTCCCGAAAGGCTATGACCCGCTAATGGCTGAAACAATACTTCCAGGTCGTGCAGGAGGAAAGCCGTTTACGGTCGAGGAAGGATTAGCGCGTGGGTTATCAGACGAGGACATAGCTAAGTTAGAAGTCGACCCAATAAACGTGGTTGATAAGCTTGAGCGTGCCGGATTTAAGGTATCGATGGGCGAGGAAGGTGACATAGTATTTGATGCCACTGGCATGTCCCCTGCAACTTCTGAAAGAATTTCAAGGGTAGCCGCAGCAACTGGCGTCAAGGCGACACCAGTAGGCGCATTAACACCCCCAAGGCCACTCAAACCGGGTGAGTTAGTTGATATTGATCCGGAAGGTCTTGATGTTCCAACTGATCCAGTGGAGAGGGCACTATATGATGCTTATCGCACTGGGGAAGGTGGGGAGCCTGCAAGAAATAGAGCCATGCAAAAGTGGCTAAATTTGGAGCATGAACGTAGTGGTGGGGAGCTTGTTGTTGAGACTCGGGACCATTTAACGGATGAAATGACGGAAGTATACCGTGGTACTGATTTACAGGCGGCGGATAAGGCGTGGCGGACAGCAGACGCAGAAGGTAAGCTTGTTAATACTCGTCATACCACGGAACGGGGGGATTTTGATCCTGCAGAGGCATTTGAACCAGAAGCTACTGGTCTAATTGCCATTAGTGGTGATCCCGTAGACATAGCTAGATTCGGCGCGAAAATGGCTGATGAAGTTCAGCCAACTAGATTACCCATGGCTGAGTCAAAGGAGTTGGCCAGACGTATTGCAGAGATAGAATCAACTGCAAAGAGAGAAGTGGTTGGAAAGTCCGCTTCACTACCCGGAAGCTATGTGCGCGATGCAACCGGCGCTGAATTTGAAGTAGTGGGTCGAACCAAGAATGGTTGGTATCACTTAAGAAATAAATTAACCGGTGAGGAGGTCAATCGACGTCGTAATCAGTTTGAAGTTCTAGAATCTCATCCTAAGCCTGAAATGGCTGGCCCAATGGAATTAGCACCATTCTCCACGAATGCGGCTAAAATCATAGCCATGAATGAAGACGTGGTATCTGGTAAGTTAGAGGGGGTTAAAATAACTACCGAAGAGCAGCTAACAATTGTAAAAGAACTACGTGAAATGGGAATTAAAATTGAACAGAAGAAACTTGCCACGTACTGGACCCCAGCTGAACTTCTATATTTACGGGATACGTATAATTCTATGGCCCACGGTATGTTGGAACTTGGCCGTGTATTAAGGAGAGATTTGAAAAATAATGGTAGGTTAACGGATGAACAAATGGCCATGTTTAATGAGGCCCACACCACATTTGTAGCCACCAGAGATTTATTCTTTGCTACAGTTGGTAACGCTGGTAGACAACTTCAAATTCTTAAGACCCGACCGACTAACGAGGTTTATGAATTTTCTCAAGGATTAATGGATGCGATTAGCATTAGTGGCGGTAGAACCAATACGGAAAGAGCTATTACCATGTTCGCTGATCTTGCAGATAAGGATATCATAAAGCCTGGACGAACTAAGATAGGAGAAGCCACAAAGATATCTGATAACATATGGGGCAATCAAGTCGCATCGGCTTTCCTGATTGTCAGATATAATATGATGTTATCTAGCTGGCGGACTCATTTCTTTAATTTCTTAGGTAACTCTGCTTCAGGGACATATCAACATCTTTTAGTAAATCCCTTCAAGATGGCGATCAATAATGCGATGCATGCCTCACAAATAGCAATGGGGGTACTCGATCCTAAATTTATACCCGATCCAGCGGATAGAATAACCTTTCATCAGCAATGGGCCGGATTAAGAAGTCATTATGCTTCAGCCCGGGATAGTCTTGCTTTAGCCAAGGAGATTGCCCTAGGCCGGGATATCGGTGAAGGTAAAGTTTGGAACGAGCTGGGTCTACGGTATAATGTTATTGATGTACCAGATAGCGCATATGCTAAAATAGGTACTACTCCGGTTCGGTTACTTGAGGCTGGTGATGCTTTCTTCAAGAATCAGTATTATATGTCCAAGATTCATGAACTATCGAGCATGAAAGCACGGGTAGATGAAGTACATCATGGAATGGACTTTCAGACACGGTATCGTAAATATGTTGATGATCCAGAAGCCCCGATGATGCGGGAAGCAAAAGAATACGCCGCTAAACAAACCTATACTAATGATCCAAGTGTATATGGTGGAGTATTTGCAGCTTTAGCCCGGGGCGCTGCTGCGGCACAAAATAGAAGTATCATAGTTAATATGATAGTACCATTTGTCCGTACCCCAGCTAATCTTTTAAGTTATTCAATGGAAATGATAGGCGTTAATCAATTCGTCTCATTACCCACTACTTACAGACAAATTATGAAAGGCTCAGCACAAGAGAGCCAAGAAGCTATAGCGAGATTGACTGTAGCCGCTGGGTTATGGTTAACAGTTTATGAGCTATATCAAAATGGCGACATTACTGGTACTGGTCCGAGTAATTGGGAAGAACGAAAGGCATGGGAAGCCGGTGGATGGCAAGCAAATTCGATCAGGATACATGGTAAATACTACGATATTTCTCGGGCCGATCCGGGGGGTCAATCTCTAGTATCTATGGCTTCAGTTTTTGATTACTATGCCATGACCCAGCAACAGAACAAACCTGCAATGGAGTGGCTCACCGCTGGGATGTTGTACACAGCAGATATGATTGTAGATGAATCCTATTTATCTACAGCATCTGACGTTATTACCGCTATTCAATCCAAGGAGGAGGCTCGGGCAAGATCAGTTACCGCTAGTCTTATTAACTCGATCGTGGTACCTAATTTGGCACGCGATATTAGAGCAGTAACAGACCCAGAAGTAAGGACCGCTGCTAGTGTAAATTTGATAGATCAGGTGGTTAAACAGATGAAGAATGCTTCACCCTGGCATTCTGACGAGTTACCTTCCGCCAGAGATTGGAAAGGAGATACAATCGATAGATACGGTAATGCTTACATACGTGGGTTGGTCCCGTTTAAGATTCGTGATCCACAAGACTCTGACCCAGCGAGTATGGCAATTGCCTATGCACGTATTCCACCAAATATACCCAATAAAACCATAGAATGGCCCAAAGGACGGGGTAATGCTATTAATCTATTTGCCATGGACGGTGGTGCTGGGTTTGTATACGATAAATATTTGGAGATAGTGGGTAAAGCCAGATACAAAGTAGTAAATACTTTAATGAAGACCCAAGCCTGGAAACGTTTGGTAGAGAAAAAGAATATTGGTCCCGGTTCAGATGGGGAAGATGCATTACGTAGAGCTTTAGCGATAGGTAGTGCCAATGGCCGGGATCAAATGCTTGCTTGGTTGATTAGACATAGTGGGGATAAAGCACAATTCCGTAGAGGCAATGGTGATTTAATTCTTATTGATCATCCGGTTAGTGTACAGGAATACATAAGGCTTCGCAGAGCAGTACGGGGAACGGATGTTCCGCTGGATATAGAGGAATTTCCACAGTATGAAATAGAACACCGTAAAGAAGGACCGGCGTTCTTTGAACCGAGGACGGAAGAATGACAGTTCAAGATGTACTAAATTTTGTTGATTATGTCGGTAATGGCGCTCAAACGTCCTTTGCTTTTGTATTTAGAGCGGATGATGTTGCTTGGGTTAATGTTTCATTTACAACCGACATAATTGGAGTAACCCTTAACGCGGATCAGGATACAACTCCAGGCGGCACGGTGGATTATAGCGTTGCTCCGCCAGATTTGCAAGATATCAGAATTCAACGATCTACTCCACAGGTTCAGAATCTGGACTATACAAGGTATGATCCTTTTGACTCTGAATCACATGAAGATGCGTTAGATAAGCTAACAATGGAGGTTCAAGACCTTCTACAAGTGGCTGCTGATTTACAGGATCAGATTAATGCCATAAGCCCTACCGTTCTACCAGTTGGTACAATAGAAGGAAGTATCCTACGTTGGGACAGTACTGGCCTTGATTGGGACGAGTTTGTTGACTATCTCTTCCCCTTATCAGATGGTTTAGTGGGTGAAGCCCTTATTACTGATGGAGCAGGTAATTTATCATTTGGCTCTGGGGGTCTTTTACCCGCAAGTACGGTAGCAAATTCCACATTACGTGGTGATGGTGCCGGTGGCTGGGTTGAACAGACTATAGCAAAAATCAGTGCTGCAGGTACAATAAATACAACTGCTGCCTTCCAATCAAGTGATGGCGTCGATGCCCTTTCATTCTCTACCTTTGCTGGTCTTACTACGTTTGTGGGCACTGGCGGAATGGTTGGGGTTGATTATCTAGGCCCAGTTTGGAACTGGAATGATATTACTATTGTACGACCACGCATCCTGGATTATTCCATAGTAGCAGTACAATTTTCAATCATCGCGAATGCAGTAACTATTGATTTAGAACTGGCTAATGCCTGTGTGATCGATATTGATGATGTTGGCGCAACTGCTGATTTCACAGTTACGTTAGCGAATCCACCAGCTGCTGGTGGTTATGGTGAGATTTTGATCGATTTCATACAAGGTACACCCGCTTTCAATGCGATCTGGCCGGGATCGGTCTTATGGCCCGGAGGTACACCGCCAGTAATCTCGGTTACTAATAACGCAAGGGATACCGTACATCTTTGGACAAGGGATGGAGGCACCACTTGGTTCGGAAGTTTCTTACAAGATTATTCATAATGGGATTACTCGTTGGCGGTCTTGGTGTTACTGGTCCCGCTGGCGGTGACCCATTGGATATAAGTGTTTCCAACCCACAGGGTGGTTCACTCTTTCATACTGTGTCGTTTGATTTTCATCATTTTTCGGCGGCGTTAGGCCCGATGGATTGGTTAAGAACAGCTACCTATCTATTTAGGCAAGGTTTTCCAATTGAGAATGTTACCGATGAACTGGTACTTGATACTGTTAATGCGGACCTTCCAATCCCCCATAGGTGGCGTGCACAAAGAATAGCTGGTAGTGAAGTTACTACTTCTTCATTTTTCCCTACTAATTTGGCCATAGGTGTTTGGTCAGTTTGGCGAGGCGGTTCTGCAGTACCAACACAAAGGGATGCATTTTCATACACTATTTTCGCCCCGGGCAGTATTGGTGGCACCTGGAAAGTACAGATCGAGGAAGAGGTATCAACAAATCTTATCTTTGATCGTGTAATTAATATACAGTTAACGATGACATAATTATGGGTTTACTTACCGGGGGTCCTACCTTTTTACAACCTGCTGGTGGCTCTCCACCTGCTACTGGGTATGTTTTGGATGAAGTATCTTCAGGCCATCCTGAAGTACCAAGTGTCGCCACTCGGCTTGATGTTTTCTGGAGACCCGATGGAACGAGAGTCTATACAGCTAGACAGGGCGCTGAAATGGCACAAAATGATGTGTCACCAGCATGGGGCATTCAGCCCGGTGATTGGACAAATCGTGTTTCTGCTGGCGGTGTAACCAATCTTCGTAGTATCTGGTGGTCCCCCAGTGGAAATGAATTATTTGCATGTGTACGAGTTCCATCAAATTTCTTTAGGATAATTGTTTGGGATCAATCAGCCACCCCGTATGATTTAACAGTTCTTGGCGCAGCTACAAATAAACTATTCAGTCCGGGTGCAGCTGGTGGGCCACAAGATCATGTTTGGAGTGCAGACGGTTTAAGATGTTGGGTGCATTATCCAAGTAATACTCTACCTGCTGGAACTTCTGCTGTACTTGAATACGTTGGTACAATACCTTTTGACCCTGTATCGCTTGGTGCAGCGTTTGTTGCATCATTTGATTTTTTCCCTGACGCCGGTTCTAATTTACATACCTTTGCATTTTCACCGGATGGGACCAAAATGTATGGGATGGATGGTCAATTTCTCGTTTCATGGGACCTTAGCCCAGCGTTTGATATCACCGGTACAAGTAATTTTGTAACTGGCCCTACTGTGGCAGCAGGAACTTTATCGATTCCTAGAGGTATTCACGCTAGACCCGATAATACCGATATTACTATAGCAGGGGATCAAGGTTCTTTCTCTATGAATGTAGCATGGTTCAGGGAGCCATAATTATGAATGTAAAAGATCAGGGTAAAGCAATATCAATGTCAGCTGCTATCACGTGGATTCCACTTATCCCACTTCTGTGGTTTGTTGGTAAACCACTGATTGCAGAGTCATTGGCTGAGGATATTAAGCAAACAGTTCAGGCTGAAGTTGCGCCGATCAACAATGCTTTTGTTGCTCTTCTCCAACGTGACATAAACGCTACGAGGAAGGATATTGCTGCATTAAAATTCCGCCAAAGAACAGATGATGGGTGGACACAAGATGATGCTGAATATTTGGCTGACTTAGAGATTCAGTTAGATGCTCTTGAAGAAGCAAAATTGGCCCTGCAGGGGGATACTACAAGTTAATGTATATCTATGGTCAAAAATCGGAATCTAAAATTGTTACGTGTACCCAGAACTTACAGCTAGTTATGTACCGTGGCATTGAGGTATCGCCCTATGATATTACTATTATTCATGGTTGGCGAGGACCAGAAGTTCAAAATGCTTTATTTGAATCTGGGGCTAGTGAGAAACAATTCCCAGACTCGAAACACAATACTGCCGATAAATCTGGTCAAGCCGTATCAGAGGCTTTTGACTTTGGCCCATGGATTGATGGCAAGATTCCATGGGGCGAAACCCACATATTTGCTGTGATTGCTGGTTGTTTCTTTGCTGCTGCCTCAGAACTTGGAGTTTTACTCCGGTGGGGTGGCGATTGGGACGCTGATGGGAACACGAAAGAACATAAGCTCCAGGATTGGGGCCATATGGAGGAGATAACATGAAAAAATTACTATACTGCCTATTATTGTGTGCGCCGTTGGTGTTTGCCATTGAATCTAAGACTTTCACGTGGACGCCACCAACGCAAAACACTGATGGGTCCACTTTACCGGACGCGGAGATTGCTTCATATAACATTTATTGTAATTCGGTGTTATTGGGCAATGCGCCTAATACTGGGGGCACAGATACTTGGGTATCCCCTACATTGCCTCAGGGTAATTATACTTGCCATGCTACAACGGTAGCAACTAATGGGGAGGAGTCGGACGAAAGTAATACTGTAAATTTTACTGTCGCGCCATCCAAGCCGGAGGCACCATCAAACTTCTCTGTCGTCCTACCGTAATACCACCAAGACCACAACCTAAACCGGGGTGCTCATTATGAATAAACCTTCAAGCACAATAACCGCAGCCGCTGTATATGGTTTCATTGCAGCAACCGCACTTACTGTCCTCGCCGTATTTCTACCTGAATACTACGATCGTATTCCGGCTGGATTCGAAGGACACTTGGTAATCGGCATCGGCGCTATTGCTGGTTACTTCAAGAAAGAGAAGGTGCTGAATGTTAAGAGCTAAACTCTATGCAATTGGAGCCGCTGCCCTCCTTGGGCTGTTAGCCTTTCTAAAGATTGTTATTCTTCAGAGAGACGCAGCCAAGGAGGATGCTCGTCGCGCAAAGAAGCATATGACAGAGGTTACGGACATTCGGAAGGCTGAGAAGGTGATAAACAAAGAGAC
>Ga0114925_10001517_pt1 | contig 11509 bp, 15 predicted proteins | sample SumtaG_2_FD_87287 | JGI IMG/M metagenome (GOLD analysis project Ga0114925, IMG submission 87287) | Deep subsurface microbial communities from Indian Ocean to uncover new lineages of life (NeLLi) - Sumatra_00607 metaG | ecosystem: Environmental > Aquatic > Marine > Oceanic > Sediment | place...
CTTTTCAAATTATGTGTGGTACAGATAGTCTAATTTATAGCCTTTATCATAGTACGCAAGGAGACGTTTGCCATATTTTTCTAGTTCATCTTCTGTCATTAGGATGTGATGTACGGCTGGTTCTTGATCTGGCTTAATTGTTCGATGAGCTAATCTTCCCACTCGCTGAAGTGCTTGCATACGGCTACCGCCTAAGAACGATATCTCAATAATGGTGTCTAGTTCGGGGATGCTGAGTCCTTCATCTCCAACTCGGCTGATTACGATGCGTTCGTTTCGCCTGATGGTCTCTATTCGCTTTCTTGTTGCTCCATGTATCCACTCTAAACCATATTTTTTCGCAACTGCATCTCCAAGATCTAGACTGTCAGAGAAGATAATCGTCTTACCTAGGTCTCTCTTTAGTAGATCATCAAGTAGAGCCATTTTGTAGCGTGGTTTCTTCACTATATGGACCTGTATCTGCGCTAGTGTGATTATTCCTTCAGCTATGAATTTGCTCCAGGCTAACCCCATGGGATATCCGGTTAATGCAAGAATGTAGTTGATGTGTCCGTCTTCTCTGTATGGGGATCCGGTTAACCCTAAGCGGTATTTGAAGGGTATGGTGCTTAGACGCATGAATGTTTTAGCTGGGAGGTGATGCACTTCATCGAAGACGCATAAGGTTAATTCTTTATATTTTTTAATTAATGCGTTGATTTCTCTTCGACCTTGATAAGTGACGACGTGGCATTCACTTCTTCTATTTAAAGGTAAAAGTTTTAATCGTTCTAACCACTGCTCTTTTAAACTTAATGTGCTGACTATGATGAGTTTCTTCCCTTTCAATCGATCGAGCAAGTCTAATCCGAATTGGCTTTTTCCTGTTCCAAAAGGCCAGTAGATCCCGCAAGCACCGTACTCCAAAAACTTTTCGTAAGCCTCAACTTGGTAATCCCGAATTTCCCACTCATCATGCCCTGCGAAACCTTTACAGCTACGCTTCCTAACATCCTGAGGATCCACAGGCTGAGGAGCGAAGGGTAATCCACCGTCCTCAAGAATTTTTGCTATGAGCTCCCATTCACTTCCCTTCTTAATCCTTATCTTGCCAGGACCCACACGTTGAAATAGGAAACTGCGATATCGACTCCAAGCCTCATCAGTAGTTTTAGGATCTGTCAATAAGAGTCCATCAACAACTTGAAGTTCAATATCTAATTTTGGAAAGCGATCTGCAAGTTCTTTAGGTATTTCAGCGAAATGATGCATATATTGGGTAACGCTAAAGACGTTATAGCTATGTGTAGCCCTTTCAAGGCGACCTACATGAAACTCAACCATTTTAGGAACGTAAACACGCCACTCAATGACGTTACCTCCTTTACCAATTCTGCTTGGTTCAACAACGTAAGGTTCTTCAATAAAATTTTTAAGATATTCTGAGTTGAATCTGCTCCACTTAAGCTCTTCAGCGTACTCATTTACGCGTTTACGCAAATTCTGTTTTCTTTCAGACAAAATTTTTATTAAAGCCTCCAGCTTATTTTCAGCCTTCGCTATATCCTCATTAACCTCATCCAGCTGACGATAAATATCGATTTCCGCAGACAATTATTCACATCCTTTTCTTAACTATTTTTATCTTAGCATGATACCTAAACTCACAGTTATGATTAATTAAATCAGCCCACTCCTTCCTAGGCATCTGAATCGGACAAGTCTTCCAATCACACGCAGTATACTCCGCATTGGGATTGAAACAAATTATCCTCCTCAACTTTTTTCACCATATTTGTGGGGAGACCAGACCGTTCTATGCGGTTCCAGTCTGAAGGGTACTTGGTGTAACCAGCAGTATATGATGCCGCCGCATTACCCTTTTCATCTCCTCTCCACCAGAACCCTCAACTTCTTGGGGATTAAAGCCAAGTAACTGAAGATTCTCTCATTCCACTTCATAATACCTTCCTAACACTCAACACTCATCACCCAGATCCCACCCCAATTATAACTCGCACGTAGACACTAGGTTTCATATTTTATTTGGCTCGCATTATGGTGGTGGGTTTCAATCAGGGGATGGCTCGCATCCAGTCCATGGGTTTCAAAACACTCGTGGCTCACAATCACGGTGTGGGTTTCATATACATGCTGGCTCGCACTTACAATATGGGTTTCAATCCTATGGTGGCTCGCATTTTGCTTTTGGGTTTCAAGCCTTCAATGGCTCGCATTTATATTGTGGGTTTCAAGGTCAGTATGGCTCGCATGTTCATGGTGGGTTTCACTATTCGCATGGCTCGCATCTCCTTAATGAGTTTCAATGCTTAAATGGCTCACATTAATAAAGTGGGTTTCAACTTTCTTGTGGTTCGCATCTTTTGTTTGGGTTTCAAATTCGTAGTGGCTCGCACCACAGTTGTGGGTTTCAAACCATTCTTGGCTCGCATTTTAACTTTGGGTTTCAAATGTTCAGTAGCTCGCATCCTCCCTATGGGTTTCAACTTTCTTGTGGCTCGCATTCATGGTTTGGGTTTCAAGACCATACTGGCTCGCACCCGTTCCGTGGGTTTCAGACAGGTGGTGGCTCGCACCAATTGGCTGGGTTTCAGATATATCGTGGCTCGCAGCTTCACTGTGGGTTTCACGAAGGCTCTGGCTCGCATATCTGTTTTGGGTTTCAAATACCTCGTGGATCACAATCATACATTGGGTTTCAAGGTCATACTGGCTCGCACAGCAATCATGGGTTTCAAATACCTCGTGGCTCGCATACGTATAGTGGGTTTCAAGAATGTTCTGGCTCGCATTTTCATTAGGGGTTTCAAATGTCCAGTGGCTCGCATTTACAATATGGGTTTCAAGTTATGTCTGGCGCGCATGCTGTGCGTGGGTTTCACAAACATTATGGCTCGCATCTCCTTAATGGGTTTCAATGCTTAAATGGCTCGCATAGACATAATGGATTTCAAAGATATTGTGGCTCGCATGTAGCCTCTGGGTTTCAAGTACTTGCTGGCTCACACCACAGTTGTGGGTTTCAAATTCTTTTTGGCTCGCATGTTCATGGTGGGTTTCACTATTTGTATGGCTCGCATCTCTTCGGTGGGTTTCAATCTCCCGTTGGCTCGCATTTTAACCTTGGGTTTCAAATGTTCAGTAGCTCGCATTCTACTTATGGGTTTCAATGTTTCCGTGGCTCGCATTTTCATTAGGGGTTTCAAATGTCCAGTGGCTCGCATCTTCAGCATGGGTTTCAAAATGATGGTGGCTCACATTAATAAAGTGGGTTTCAACTTTCTTGTGGCTCGCATTTTCACCTTGGGTTTCACAAAATGGATGTGGCTCGCACTTTGACTATGGTTTCAGATGCATTGTCATCGTTAAATTGGTTTTCAATTTCCCGATAACTCGCACAACTTTCGTGGGTTTCATGTGATTCTTGGCTTGCATCCTGTCCATGGTTTTCAAGCGAGGGGGGGCTGATTAACCCTTTCACTCAGATTTCTCTTTCTTTGCCTCCTTTTTTGTTGTTTCTTTCTCATCTTTGGTAGGGAGAGGAATTTCGGTGTGGCCTAAGATTGCAATAACGTATGGCTTGGGTGGGGTTAACCCTTTCAGTTCGTACCATTTCAGGAATAGATCTAATAGGAATCGCTTTGCAACTTTTCTTCGTGTCCGGTTCTCAATCCACCCTATCGACAGGTTTCCGTGGTTCTTTTGCTCTTGGGCTTTGAACTGGTCGTATAACGGTCGGTAATCAGATTTCCTGTTCTTCACCATTGAATCGACTACGTTGTAGCAGGTTGATTTGAGCTTGTGGTTCCACTTTGCTGGTTCACCACGTTTCCGTCGACGAGCCTTTCCATCGACAGGGTCGAATCCTGCATATTTCCAGAGGGAGCTTGGATTTGGGAATCGTTCAATGTCCATTTCTGGGCAGTTGCATTTGAAGGATTTTTCTCGTTTGCTTTCCCCTTTCTTCTTTTTAGATAGGTACTTCTCCCTCTTTTTCGTACATTCCTCTGTGTGCTTTTTTCCATGGATTAGTATGATGAGTTGCCCTGAGAGGATTTCTCCAAGTCCAACAACGTCCCTCATCCAATATGTCCACAGGGGATGATTATTTACGCATTCACGGAGAGCTTTCGCTACATCTCTTTCCAGTTTAGCTACGACTCCTACGAGTTCATGGAGGTCAAGTGCTTTGTCGCCTAAGGCATTGGCTCTCTGCACTGCTGCTATTCTAGCTTTCTGCAGACCCCAGAATAGATGAACTAGCAAGTTTAAGTGTTCAATCGGTCGAGGTCTTTTCGCTTCTCTGAACATTGTTTTATACACCTATTTTAGGTACGATTTTTGATAATGCTTTTTGATTGGCGAATCCGAGGTGTATGCACGCTCTTATAACGCTGGGTTTAGAGGTTTCAAATGCTGAGGCTAATTTGGAGGCCATCACTTCCTCTTCACGAGTCACTGTCATGTCCAATGTTTTCCAGTTATCAATAGTTTTTTGTTTTCGGAATTCAATGACCTGTGCTGTATTGACAATTTGCCCTGAACGTATCTTCTTTGCGAGAAGATCTATCTCTTTAACGCTGATTTTGACAGGTCCCTTTTTCGGTATGAAGGCATTCCAAAGACCTTCAACATCGCCAAGTTTCTTACCTAGGTTAATGACTTTGAATGCTGTAGCAGGTGTCACTTTTCCTTGTATCACATCTTCTCGTCTCTGTGCGATTTGTTTTCTTGATTCTCTTGGAACGGAAAGCCACAGTCCAATGTTTCGTGATACCATACTTTTCGATTTTGCAAGATTGTCTGCTATTCTACGGATGTATTCGTGTCTGAGGGTGCGTTGTGACCACACTTCATCGATGTTCAATCCATCCTTGGCTACTTCCTCTATTGCGATGGTGTAGAGATATCTCCCTTTCTCCATACTCGAGAAGTCCTGTCGGTCCCAGTTTGTTGCCAGTTTCAGATAGAACAGTTCAAGATCATTATCAATCTCCCACACTGTTGCTTCAACCTCGTCCCAATGGAGAATGTCGAAAACTGCTACGAGACGTCTGTCTCCATCAATGGCTTCATATTTACCGTTCGGTAAAGCTAAAACTATCGGTGGATACTGCAGATCATTCTTTTGTATGCTTTTTGCGAGTGCTATTACGCTACTGTCTTTTGCTGAGAGAGTTGCTAACCGAGGATTCCTAGGGGATGGATAGATAATATCCTCCTTTTTTATTTTTTTTAAGCCTATTTTCTTTTTCAATTAAATTAACTCCTTTAATCATTTTCAGATGTTTTATACATTTTTCATTACACGGCCAAACTTACGTTAGTTTACGTTAGTACCTATACGGTAACGGCTTTATAAATATTACTGTATGTGTACCTAAATTCCAGAATACATATCCTTCTCATCTCCTTTCCACCATTCATATTTTATTTGTAAAGTCCGCCTTTTTTGAGCCACTTATTGAATTCATTTGCATACATCAAGTCATTATTCTCATATTTTTTGTGTAGTTCTCTGCTTTTTCTATTCATTTTTTCCTTAAGTTGCTTCGCTAACTGTGGGGGGGTGTGGGATATTACAAGTAGCCCCATAGCTTTCCACATGATTATGTTGTCAAGGATGCCACAATCTGGCTCAAATGTCACTTTTCTAGGAAACGAAGTGAAGGGGTATATTCTGCATACGTATGGTCTTGCAGAATAGATAGTGCATGTATTGTCCCTAGCTAGGAAGCGGCATGGTCTGTCTCCCTTGATGCAGAAATATCCTTCTGTCGCTATGTCAACATATTGAATATAACATTGGTTAATGGAGATGTTTTTAAAGGTGGAGATTCTCTGGATGTCGATTGCTTCAAGGCGGATGGGATAACATTTTCTGCAACATATTCCACATTGGATGCATAGGTCTCCTGAATTTTTGAGGAATGATATGCCTTCGATGGGGTTGAATCCTATTGAAGCTTTTTTGATTGCTTTGTCTATTTGGCGAATCTTGAAGGGATGCCCCCTCTTCAGTCGTTTAAGAACTTTCTTTCTCAGTCTTAATTTGATTTGTTTCGTCAATTTGAAGGGTTGATTTTCTTCCAAACTTTACATTCTCCCTTCCACCATTCATATTTTTGATAAACAAACTATTGCAAGCAATAAATCCCATACGAACATGGCAATGTTATGTCCTGGTGAACCCCAGTCCTGAATTCCAGTGTAACTCATGAGGGAGGCTGCGATGTAGGTGATGCTTAATATGAGCCATTGGATCTGAAGGTTAAATAGTGTATACGAAAGAGTCCCCGTGAGACATAGAACCCAGATAGTGCCCATTGTGAACCAGGCGAATTTTTGGGTTATGAATCCCCAGTTCCTCTGAAACCTTTTAGGAAGAGGCACAGCAAAGAAATATGTTAAAGCTGTCACCCACAGAAAAGCATCTATGAGATTCATTTAGCCACCTTTTCATCGTCAGTTATAGTTTTTTTTCCTATTTTTCTTTGCATCTAACTCAACTCCTCTTGATTATTTTCAAAATTCTTCTTCAATTTTCCAGAATTTCCATTTCATTACATTCTAAATTTATTTAGGCTAACCTGTCCTAGATCCCAAACTAACCGTTTTGTCCATATTTCCGCTTTTTTAAATGCTTTTGACATGAAAAGGTAGCCTAAAGAATGATTTGTTCCATGAATCAAATAGTAAACTTTAAGATTTTTTTCTGTTTTAACAAGATATTTTTGGATGGGTTGATCATAATAAGGTTGTAGAGAATCAATGTAATTATTTACAAGGTTTTCTATATCCCACTTTGGGTTGTTCATTGGTGAGTAATATTTTATCCAATCCTTGGATCCATAAAATCTTGTAAAGGCCTCTTTCAATACTATGCTTCCACGTTTTTCTGGATGTTTGATAAGATAACTTCCCCATCTCAAAAAGGGAATCAGAGGAAAATTTAGTAATATATCACTATTTCTCCACTTTATAATTTGTTTAACTGTTTCGTACTGTAGTTGATCATATCCATCTGTACGGATTCCATCTGGATCAACAAAATGAAAATACCAAACATTATCATCTAAACTATGTAATTTATCGAGTAAGGTATTACAATCACCTAAATATACTCGAATTTGAGACTTATCTTCAAATTGTTTTCTTAGTAGTTGGAATCTTTTTTCATTTAATTCACATAATCGCATAGATATCTTTGGAAATTTTTCGTGAACGATTACCGGTGAACCTTTTATAAATGCACCAGTTTTATCTACGCATATACCACTAGCACCATGTGTTTCAATGTAACCCCAGTTCTCGTTTAATTTTGCTTGATTAACGCATCCTAAATAATAAAGTAGAATCCTATGTTTTATATGAGATGTATGTTTACTAATCGTTAAATAATTCAAAGCCCTACCACCTGTTCTTCCGAAAGAATATACTCTTGTTTGCCAAGAACTGGATTTGACTTAAACGCTCTACCTAGTTCAGCTTTCATTCTGAACAGTATACCATTCTTAATCAAATAGGAATGTAACTCACCGATGAGAAGCTGATAATCTTCAATTAATGTATCCGAATAATTATGTACCCCAAAGATCCATTCATCTACAAAACCTTTAAGCTCTTCAACAATTTTGAGGGGATCAGTATGATCTATAATCCAAGGTTCCACTGAAACGAAAGTAGGTATCCCCAGATTATGTGCTTTTTTTAGAACTCGAATTCTTTCAGAAGGAGAACTTGAATTAGGCTCATATATTCTATTTTTCTCATCATCCAAGCAGGTAATCGTAAAACCTAACTTAACATTACGATTTTTTTGACTCATATCACGTATAAAATCTAAATCTTTTTCAACAAAAGCAGATTTGGTAAGAATTAAAGTAATTATGTGACTTTTAGAAAGTAAAACTTCTAAAACACTTCTCGCCCAATCCAACTTTTCATTTAAAGGCTGATAAGCATCTGTTATAGAACAGAAAAACAGTCTCCCAGGCTCAAGTTTATCTAACTCTCCAGAAAGCTCTTTAAGATCAATTTTTCTCTTCCTAGTATCTGACCAATTTTCAATCCATTTAGTCCTCCTATTTAACAACTTTCCGTAACAGTAACAACAATTATGACTACACCCCGTATAGATATTTAAGCCGTAATCCGTCCATTCAACCTTACTTTTACCAATATACGGACCCTTCGGAACACTCTTAACTTTAATTATCGATTTGTAAGCACGAGATATACTTATTTGACCCTTTCTCACTCGCTCCTTAACCTTCTCTGGAGCTTTATCAATAATCGTTTTAGCTCGATAATAAGTCGTCGATTTTAAACCCGCCTTCTTAGCAACAATATCACGAGCCTTACCAACTTCGTGTTCATTTGAACACAATGTTTCCCCTAAATCGGTTCTTGTTCCCTGTCTTTGTTTTGCAAGTTCTCTCTCAATCTCCTCAAGAGGATAAACCAATTCAGCTTTCTGAAAGTCATTTAATTGTCTCCGCAAGAGATTCGCTTCAATTACAAATCTCTTCTCTAGAAGGGGATCTTCAAAGTACTTAACATCATATTTAGGTTCAATCCCTAACTCTTTACATGCCTTAAATCTGTGATAACCATCAAGAATTTTGCCGTTTCTATTGACGATTATAGGTTTATAGAGACCGTTTTTTTGGATAGACCTCTTGAGAGACACATACTCTTCTTTTGTGAGAGGTGATAAGAGCTTAGTATATTCATTATTGATTTGCATTATGACACCTAAAATACAATATTTTTCAGTTTATCCCCTAAATTGATCATATCTAAACCACCGCATCGAAAACAAACCACATATTTCCACTCAGTCAACGGTGAGGAAGGGATGGAATCAATACTTTGATTTGTGGGGAGATCAGACTGTTCTATGCGATTCCAATCTGATGGATTATTAGAGGTGTAACCAGTTTCGATGAAAAACCGTCGCAATACCATATTCATCTCCTTTCCACTTTTTCATATCCTCTCCACGAGAGTTTTCATATATCTGATGATTGTGATCATGTAACTGAGGAGTCTTTCATTCTGTTTCGTGAGGCCCTCCTGAAGTCGAACACTCATCATCTGGGTTTGAACCACGTTGTAAGGCGTCACACCGCCCTTAAGAAGCAGATAAATGTCCGTGAGGCTTTGAGGTTTAACTTTCACTTCAGATCGCAGGACAGGTCCCTTCTGGTAGATGCGCTCCAAGGGTCCCAAGAAACTCTTTATAGTTATACAACCCTTCCGATCCCACCGAACCCACTGATAATCCTGATTCATCTCTATGGTGGAAAGCTCAAAATCATCCAAAAGGATCTCCATATTCAAGGTTCTCCCTGACTCCCTTCGGAGAACATCTAAGACCAATAAGAGGCCCACAAAATCTAGACCCTCCTCACAAATCACATACCACATCAGATTACCATTCTTAAGACCGTATTGAATCTTCAGAGAGCAGCAACCAAACGTATATCTAAAATCTGGAATCTTTCTAGAAAAGCGATAACCTGATTTCTTCATAATCAAGTTATGGACGGTAGGAAGTTTATCCTCCACACCGTGTATTGGTTTGTTCAGGTAAAACCCACGGTTAGGCCTCGATATTTTGCCTTCTCTCAATAACTCTAGAAGCCTGGGACGGACACTATTTGATGAAATAGACAGTTTTTGGGCGATTTCACTCGGAGATATGGGGTAGCCCTTCTCTACTAGATATACGAGTATTCTACTGCGAATGTTCTGAACAATTGTTCGTTTCGAGTTAGTTGGAAGAGGCATCTCATCACCTAAAGTCTGTTAACTCAGATGCCGCATTTTTTAAAGGCGTAAATGTATTTCCACAGTTGTGGCAGTAGTTCTCACCAGTTAGTTGATTTTCACCGTTAAGTATCGATGAAACTTTCTCTGAGCCGCAACGTGGACAATAACGTTTAGCCATCTCAATCATCTGTAGATTTTGGGTAGTTCACCTTTCGTTATTCCGAATAGGTAACGTGCGTAAGCATCTATTTCAGTTTCCAGCTCAGACGGTATTTGCTTCTCGGCGAAGTGGTCATCGCAGAGCATGAGATATTTCAAAGCCACACGCATAGTAATGGGCTTTATCTTCAGCTTCACCTGTCGCCTTCTCAGATCTCTTATGAGTATTAGCGCCTTCTTCAACTCATTTTTATTCATCTTCAAACTATCCCCCCTCTCTGTTTCTTAGAATGATTTTCAGCTCAGAGTCCATATCGTAATGGGGGACGTTTCTATCTGAGAGAATACTTCGCCATCTTTCTCTTTCTCCGCAGTGTTTGCAAACTCTGAACCAGTATCTGCCCTTTTTGTTCCAAAACTCTTTTTCAAAATCATGCAAGTACATGCCAATTCTTCCGCGGCAGACATCGTAGTTTGATTGAAAAAAAAGGTCCAGATCTTTAGCTTCATCCAACCTTATTTTCATCGGTTTTAACCTCAAATTTAAATGGGATAAATTGGATTGATAGGGTAAGTTCTGAGGTGTCATAATTTTTCTTCACGCTCTGTGCTGGAATGAGGGTTGATTAGGTATGCATCAACCTATTTTATTCTCTTTTGACATAAAGGCCTCGGATCTCTTTCCCAAACAGTTGTTCTGCGAAGTCGCTCATATTTCGTCTGATTTTACTTCGTGGAATTCTGCGGTTTTGTCTTACACCGTTCTCATCAACTATCACGGTGAAGAACGCTTCCTCTTTCTGTCTTTGAGATTGAAGAGTGCCGACTACCTCAACTGTTAAGGCATCTTCCCCCCTTTAAAATCGGAGCTATGGGTATCTAATAGCTTATTTATAGCATACACGATCACGTTGGCTCTGCTCTTCCAACCATATTTTTTAGTTTCAATGATCTCATCAATTCTTTCGATGAGATGTTCCGGTAAACTGACTGATTTCCAATCTTTCCTAGGCATCTTTTTTCATCTAGTACTAGTACGAACAAGAGACTTATTAAGATTACGGTACAGATACGACAAGTATTATGCTGAACGATAAAGCTGTGGGGACCAACACAACTCAAAGTATGTGTACCGCATAATTTATATATAACTTAGTCCTAAATTAAACACTATGAAACTAAAACGGTGTGTACCTACAACTTTAAATACACGTACTACACATACTGTAACAGACACATTAAATGGAGATGAATATTATGCCTAGACCTGGATGGATATCAATTTCAATACCAGAAAAAACAATCAACAAAATAAAAGAAGTGATCGAACAAAACCCCCACCTCGGCTACAAATCAACAAGCGGTTATATAACCGATGCATTGAGGAAACTCTTCAGTGAACACACCACCTTAATACCCCGATTTCGACACATAAACATCAAAGAAAACACCGTTATGATGAGGGATAATTTGGTTGGCAGGGATGTTACGGTCCGTTTCCCTGATGGTGGTGTTGCGCATTGTGATGAATGTGGTTTGACGGATTGTTCGCACATTAACTACGCGTTAA
>Ga0114925_10001519_pt1 | contig 11489 bp, 7 predicted proteins | sample SumtaG_2_FD_87287 | JGI IMG/M metagenome (GOLD analysis project Ga0114925, IMG submission 87287) | Deep subsurface microbial communities from Indian Ocean to uncover new lineages of life (NeLLi) - Sumatra_00607 metaG | ecosystem: Environmental > Aquatic > Marine > Oceanic > Sediment | place...
ATGTTCAGGCTCTCGTGTTCCCGGGCCGTGTCCACATAAACTTCAGGGAAACTCCATTTGGAGAGGAGAGATGCGCCGATTTCGCGATGGTCAGTACCGTATATTCTGTCCTCGATCTCCTCCACCTGAGTCTTTCCTTCCAGCAACGCTGTTGCGGCGGGTTGATACTGCTCCCGGTCGGCATTGTGAAGGGCAACCTGGCCGATATCGTGAAGCAGCCCGGCAATGAAACAGTCTTCGGCGGCGTCCTTCCGATTGCTCCGGATGGCGATATGTCTGGCCAAGAAAGCCGTCAAAATCGAATGTTTCCAGAAGTACTGGAAAAAGGGATCTTTCTGGAAACTGGAAAAAGTGTTCGAAGCCGTGACCAATAGAACGAGGCTCTTCAAGTTATTGAAGCCGAGCAGGGTGATCGCCATCTGCAGGCTCTTGATCTCCCGCTGCCGGGCGTACAGAGCCGAGTTGGCGATCTTCAATATCTTGGCGGTCAGGCCGGGGTCCACTTTGATGATGTCCTCCAACTCCTTGAAGGAGATGTCCAGCTTGTCTTCCGCAATGGACAGGATCTTAACGGCTACCTCCGGAATCACGGGCAGTGTCTTCAGGTACTTTTCAAACCCTTCAGTCATGGCATCTTCTCCCTTTTCTCTCTACTATATATATCGCTTTTATCAGCTTGTATCCAGGGCATCCCCTTCTACAAATTGTAGTGCAGGCTGCTCCGCCTCCCGTGGCGCTCTAGGGCCAGCTCGATCAATCTGTCCAGAAGTTTGGGGTAGGCCAGCCCGGAAGCCTCGCACATCTTGGGGTACATGCTGATATTTGTAAATCCGGGAATGGTGTTGATCTCGTTGAGAAGGATACGATTGCTCCTCCTCTCGAGGAAGAAATCGACCCGGGCCATACTGGAGCACTCTACAGCTTTGAAAGCAGCCACGGCGAGCCGACGAACCTCTCGCTTGAGGTTCTCAGGAAGATCCGCAGGCAGCTTCAAGGCCGCGCCCTCCGGGTCGACGTACTTGGCTTCGTAGTTGTAAAATTCGTGGTTCGGGAGGATCTCCCCCGGTGCGAAGGCTTCCGCCGTCTCGTTTCCCAGGACCGCACACTCGATCTCGCGGGCATCGATGGCCGGTTCCACAATGGCCTTGGCATCGAAGCGAAGCGCCTCGGCAATGGCCGGCCGAAGCTGCTCCTCTGTATGCACCTTGGTGATCCCGACCGACGATCCGGCTGTTACCGGCTTGACGAACAGGGGAAAGCCGAAATGCTTTAGTACTGTAGCGATGCTCCCGGCTGAGCCGTCCCGCACAGTGACAAAATCCACCACGGGAAGTCCGCATTGTTTCCAGATTTCCTTGGTCTTCTGCTTGTCCATGGCCAGGGAACTCCCCAATACCCCGGCACCGACGTAGGGAAGATTTGCTATCTCTAAAAGGCCCTGAACAGTTCCGTCCTCTCCGAAGGTACCGTGGAGAACGGGAAACACAACGTCCACGGGAATCGGCTTGGAAGCTGCGAACAGCCCTACTGCGGGTACAGCCGTAACGTTGTCCACCGCCGGCACCACCTCGAGGCTCTCCCCGTAGGAGGCTGTTTGAAAACGAGCTTCTTGTTGGAGATGCCACCTGCCCTCTCTGTCGATCCCGATCAGCACCTGTTGGTATCTGTCGGGATCGAGATTGCGAACCACCGAGGCGGCGGAGCGACAGGACACTTCGTGTTCCCCTGATCTGCCGCCGAACAGGATGCAGACAGTAATGAAACCCATGGCACTACTATACGGTATTCGACTGCTCTTTGCGAGGGATTGCTGCAGTTCCTTATGGGAGCGCCCCGAGGAACAAAAGTCACAAGGGTCGGGTTCGGCTACTCGGGCTCCGGCAGGCGCAGCGTCCCGGCAGGAAAGACCAGGGGGAGTTGGAAGTATTGAGCCTTCGCCCGCTGTTCGTGGAGAAACTTCACCATGATGTTGAGAACGATACGCAGGTCTTCGGTGGTGACAGGACCGGCAGTGCTTCCCGAGAAGGGAATGGTTACGATGGCCTGGCCTCCCGGGGAAATCTGTCTGAGTGATCCCAGCCAGCGGGAATCGGGATATCCGGCGAAACGGGCTTGGACCTCAGGCTGCTCCACGATGCCTTTGGAGATGTTGCCGAGCACAATTCGCAGCTCCTCGCTCCGGTCCGATGTAAAGCGTTCCTCTGCCTCGGCCCTTAGCAGGTGTTCCGCTGTCAGAATATCTCGAACGCTGTTCCGGCGCCGGCTCAGCTCACGGATAGCTTCGGGGTAGCGGGGATCTACCGGGTCGCGGCTGCGCAGCTCCCGGTACAGGGTCAAGCCGCGGTTGTAGGCCGCTTCCGCCTCGGGAAGCCGGAGCTCGTTTTCCAACCTCCTCGCCAGATCTGACAGCAGCCTGGCCTGTTTGCTCCTGATACGCCCGGTCAGATCGGTAACCACCGGTCCTTCACTCCGGCTGCGCTGAAAAAAGGCCGCCTGAAGGAACAGCTCCTCTTCCAGACAGAAGCGGAGGATCTCGTTTTGCTGCGAAAGTACCCCCCCGGTTTTCTCGAACCCTTGGGCCAAAGTGCTGTCAATTGAATCCTCGACAAATTTCAAGATCCGATTCCCGAGGGGGTCAAGGATGAAGAAGGATGAGTCTGCGCCAGCTCCGGCTACCCGGTAAAAGGCGGGCAGTCCCTGCCGGTGCCCGGCGTTGAACTGAGTGAGCCTCCAGCGTACGGATCCCTCCTCATCGAAACACCACAGCTCCCCCGCGCTTCCCAGAAAAAAGCCCCCATCCGAACGCGCCTGAAATACCTGGGGAAAGAGTAGGGTCCCACCCGAAATATCCGGAGCTATCGAGAACAACTCCTGGCCGGTCTGGTCGTACACCCGGACTTTCCGGGTTTGGAGGTCATAGATCCACAGGCGGTCCTGATCGTCGGCGCTCAGGCCGGTGGTGAAACGGGAGGGCAGGGAGATCTCCCGGCGAACAAGCTCATTTCCCCGACGGTTGAAAATGTGCAGCCGCTGCCCGTCGGACAGGACAACCCCTCCCCGGCTCAGGCTGGCCGCCTCGAAGGGTTGGGCAACCCCTGTTTCGAAGCGTTCCGGGGGAGTACTGTCCCGATGAAAGAGCAGAAGCGTCCCGTTCTGGGCACTGTAGATCAGTGGTTCGAGCAGGGGGTTGATCAGCAGGTGGGACGGTATGAACCCAGTGGGCAGGATAGGTTTCGCCTCCACATCCCAAACGGTCTGCTCGGTCATCTCCAGGTGAAGGCCCAAGGAAACGTATCGATCTGAGAATAGAACGATCGGTCCTTCGGGAGTTGTGGCAATATCGAGGGGCTCCGGATTAGATGGAGATTCGCTGTCGGAGCTACTCAACAGGAGGGAGAGGGATCTCAGATCCACGATCCCCGCCAGGCGGGGTGCATTCTCCTCCGGGTCGTTGGTCTCCTGGGCGTTCAAGGCGAAGGGGCACAGGATCAGCAGGATTGAGAGAATCAAACGAGGCAGCCGTACCCTCATTGCTTCCAGCCCATCTCCCCGAGAATCTGCCGAGCCGTCTGCGCCTCCTGCCACGGTACCGGACCGTCGGCGTAGATGATGCTTTCCTCGTGCCCTTTTCCCAAAAGCAGCACCGTGTCGCCTCCTCCGGCCAGGGCAAAAGCCCGGGCCATGGCCTGCCGGCGGTCGGGGATTAGATACGGGTCTTTTCCCTCCCGCCGACAGCCTGCGGCAATCTCCTCCAGAACGGCTGCCGGATCTTCGCCCCGGGGATCTTCGTCGCTCAGAATGATCAAGTCGCAGAAGCGGGCCGCCAGCTCCCCCTGGAGGGGACGTTTCTCCACGTCCCGTTCTCCGGCTGATCCGAACACCGCGATCAGGCGGTTTTCGGTATGGGCGCGTACCAGAGGAAAGAGCCCGGCGAAGGATTGGGGAGTGTGAGCGTAATCCACGATCACCCGGAAGGGCTGACCGGCTGCGATCGTTTCCATTCGTCCCGGCACTCCTTGAAGATCAGGAAACAGGCGGACCAGCTCCTCCAGCGGTACGGGAAGCAGGCCAAGAACCGTCAGAGCCGCGGCCAGGAGGTTTTCCAGGTTGTAGGTGCCGGGCAGGTTGATCCGGGCCGGCTGCTCCTCAGAACCGCAATGCAGATGGAAAATCGAGCTGGACAGATCAGAGTGAATCTTCGTGGCAAACAGATCGGCTTCGGTGTTTTCGAGACCGTAGCTTCGTACGGGAGCGGCGGACTGAGCGATAAGATACTGGTGGTTGGGATCGTTGAGATTCACTACGCCGAAACTGTTCCTGGATAGGGCACGGAACAGATTGGCCTTATCCGATCGGTACAGTTCAAAGCTACCGTGGAACTCCAGGTGTTCATGGCCGATATTTGTACACACGGCGGCGGCAAACTCAACTGAAGAAAGACGTCCCGTCCTGGCGGACAGGCCGTGGGAGGTCGCCTCGACCACGGAGTAACTTTTCCCCGCCTCCACCATCTGGCGCAGCAAGCGCTGAATGTCCGAGGCCTCCGGAGTCGACTGGCGAAGGGGGTTTTTAGTAACACCGCCCTGAGTCTTAACTTGGACTGTAGAAATAAAGCCGCAGGGTTTTCCGAGCGCTTCGAGGAGCTGGTGGATCAGCCACACGGTGGTGCTCTTTCCGTCGGTCCCGGTCACCCCGATAACCGACAGCTCGTGGGAGGGATGATCGTACAAGGCCGCTGCCAGCGCGGACATGGCCTGTCTAGAGTCGGATACCTGAACATAGGCAACCTGGTTTTGGTAGGAGCTGAGCTCTGCCTGGTGCAGGACAGCCGCTGCGCCTCTTTCGATCGCCTGCTCGACAAAACGGTGGCCGTCTGTGTGCAAACCCGTCAACGCCGTGAACAGATCCCCCGCCTCGACACGTCGGGAATCGTAGGCCAGTCCACGGACCTTGACGGTGGGATCGCCCCGAACGGTCGCGGCGCTTCCCAGCACAGAGATGAGATCGGCGATCGTCTTGCCAGTCACCCTTGGTTTCCCTCCGATACTCCTGAATCGATGGTACCGTGCCCCCCGCAGATTGATCAATAGCGGCTTACCAACCGGCTGTTATCCTGGAAGCCGCCCGTGCTATAGTGAATTTTTACGATCATGAGTGCTACCCTAGAGGGATTCATCCTTCACTCCTACGCCCGCACCAAGAAGGGCCGCACCGCCCTCTACCTTCTCGGCCGTCTGCAAGATGGCTCGACCTTCGCTATCGTGGAAAACCGCTATCAGCCCAACTTCTATATCCGGGAGAGCGATTCCCCTGCTGTTGAGCAGACCGTAAACTCACTGGCTGCGGCCGAACAGACCTTCGACCGCGGGGCTGTGGAGCTGCTGCCGAGCCAACTTCGTACAATGGACGGCGAAATCTGCCTGCAGGTGCGCGCTTCAACACAGGTAGTAAAACGGAGGCTCAGAGATGCCTTGCAGCTGCTGGGTACGCGTACCTACGAGGCGGATCTCAGGGTGGCGGATCAGTTTCGCCTGGAGCGGCAGATTCACGGCCCCGTGCGCATCCGGGGGCAAGCCAAAGCGGGCCGTTACGTGGGGCGGGTGTTCGTGGATCCGGAGGTAGAGCCGTGTCAATGGCGGCCCCGGCTGTCCGTCCTCTCCATCGATATAGAGACCGACGTTCGGACCCAGGCAGTGCGGGCCATCGCCCTCAGCCCTCAGGATCCCTTCCAAGCAACCCAGGATTTGGGCGAGGTGGTGCTGTTCCTCGGTCCTGAACTGCACGAGCCGGGGGTGGAGTGCTTCAGCGACGAAAAAGCCCTGCTCCTGGCCTTTCGGGACCGGCTTGTCAGGCTCGATCCCGATGTCCTGACCGGCTGGAATGTGATCGATTTCGACTTTCAGGTCCTCTTCGAGCGCTTCCGGCGCCACGGCATTTCCTTCTCTCTCGGCCGATCCCGGGAAACGGCGGTGTATCTGCCCCAGAGCGAGGGCAGGGGAAGCCGGGTCATCGTTCCGGGAAGGCAGGTGTGGGATGGGGTTCGCATCGTAAGGGCTTCCCCTGAAACCTTCGAAGATTACAGTTTGGAGACGGTGGCCGGCGCGATTCTAGGGTATGGAAAACGAATCGAGCTGCAGGAGGGTGAGGATCGCATCCGGGCTATCGAGCGCCTGTATCGGGAAGAGCCCAGAGAGCTCTGCGCCTACTGCCTGCAGGATGCTCGGCTGGTTCACCAGATCTTCGCCAAGACCGGCTTGTTCGAGCTCACTCTGCGGCGTTGCAATTTGATCGGGGTGGCACCGGACCTGGCCTGGACCAGCATCGCCTCCTTCGAGCACCTCTACATCGAGGCATTGCACCAGCGGGGCAGGGTCGCTCCCACCTTCGGTGTCGATCATCTGCCCATGGAAGGAGCTCCCGGCGGCATCATTCTGAGCCCCCGCCCCGGCGTGTTCGATGATGTGCTGGTCTTCGATTTCCAAAGCCTGTACCCATCGATCATCCGCACCTTCAACATCGATCCCCTGAGTTACCTCTCCGATGAGCAGCCGGGGTCGGAACAAGAGCAGCAGGAGCGGTCTGGAGCCGATAGAGACATGGAAGCGCAGCCGCCGATCCGAGCCCCCAATGGGGCTCTATTTCGGCGGGAGCCGGGCATCCTCCCTGAGCTTCTCGACCGATTCTTCGAGCGCCGCGGTGAGGCGCAGGAGAAGGGAGATGCGGTTGCCTCGTTCGTATACAAGATCATCATGAACTCCTTCTACGGTGTGCTCGGAGCTCGGGGCTGCCGATTTGCCGGCTCCGACCTGGCCGGCGCCATCACCAGCTTCGGGCAGCGCATCCTCAGCTGGTGCAAGACCTTTCTCGAAGACCGGGGCTACACGGTGCTGTACGGCGACACGGACTCCCTCTTCGTCACCATTCTGGAGCCCGGAGCACAGACCTCAGCGCAACCCGAGAACGGTGTTCCGGAGATCCCTCCGGCAGGTTCCCTGGACGGCGAGGAGATCTGTCGTCAGGTGAACGAGGCTTTGGTAAAACATCTGATCGAGAGCTACGGAGTTGAATCCCGGCTTACCTTAATCTTTGAAAAGAGGTACAGCCGTTTCTTCCTGCCTCCGCTGCGGGGTGGTGACCGGCGGACGGAAAAGGGCAGGGCCAAAGGGTATGCGGGATTTCTCGCCGTTGAGGCCGAGGGGAGAGCCGGATCCCCGGATGGCGCGGATTCCCGGGATGGCGGGGAAAACCGGATAGAGATCAAGGGTATGGAGGCGGTGCGACGCGACTGGACCGACCTGGCTCACGAGTTCCAGATCCGGCTGCTCGAACTGTTGTTCCTGCGACGCCCGCTTCAGGATATCCAGCTCTACATCAAGGAACTGGTCGGAGCCCTGTACAGGGGAGATCTCGACGAGAAGCTCGTGTACAGGAAGGCTCTGAGAAAATCCATCTCCGCCTACACCCGCAGTACGCCGCCCCATGTCAAAGCAGCCGCCCTGCTGCCCCCTTCGGAGCAGCGGGGGCTGATCCGCTACCTGATTACCCGCGAAGGACCGCAGCCCGAAGGCCGGGTCAGTGCCCCGATCGATTACGATCACTACCTGGAGCGGCAGCTCATGCCGATTGCCTCGGCCTTCACAGAGGTGTTGAAGACGGACATCGACGCTCTGTTCGGCCAGGGCGGACAGCTCTGGCTTTTTTGAGCAGGCTCATAGAATCGAGAAACAGATCTCCGTACCATTGGACTTCGTTGAAATTTATTAGGAAAACTTTAGAATTTCTAGTTTGTCCTTGTCTGGCGACAGTCTGTCTCGCGAATGGGTCATCTTGTCCATCGTGTCATTCCGCCTCGTTGACCTTTTGACAAACTCGCGGTTTGAAAATGTAACCCTCTTGGCCCTGAGGGCAATTATCCGTTACTGTTTTGAGTGTGAACCAAGAGGAGAGAAAAAAGCGTGACTTGGACGATCTGGCCGGCACCTGGGTCGACGATCCGGAGTTCGACAAGGCGATCGAGGAACAACATAGAATCGATCCGGAGTTGTGGAAAATGAACAATAAAGAGCTCGGTTCAGTCCTGAAAAAGATCGCCGTGTACCAGGAATTGGCCGGGGAGAATCCCTTCAAGTCCCGCGCCTTTGAGCGGGGGGGGCGCATCGTGGAACAGCATCCGGAGAGCTTCGCTACCCTGGTAGCGGAGGACCGGCTCTCCGGTATCCAGGGCATCGGCAAGGGGATCGGGGAGGTGCTCAGAGAGCTGGTCGTTACCGGCAGGTCCACGGTCCTCGAGGAGCTGAAGTCGGGGTTTCCCGACGGATTGGAGGAACTGCTCACCCTCGCTGGACTGGGTCCCAAACGGGTTCGTCTGCTCTGGCAGAAGCTGGAGATCTCCAACCTGGGGGAGCTGGAGTACGCCTGCCGGGAGAACCGGCTGCTGGCGCTCGAAGGCTTCGGTGAGAAATCCCAGGCGAAGATCCTCAAGTCGATCGCCTTCAAGAAACAGTTTCAGGAGATGCACCTCTACGCCGAGGCTGAAGGGATAGCTTCCGAGCTGGTACAGCAGCTGACCCGAAGCGGTCTTTTCGCGAGAATACATATCGCCGGCAGCCTGCGCCGGGGAAAGCGGATTTTAAAGGACGCGGATATCCTTCTCATCCCTCAGGCGGATGCGGATCCGGCCCGCCTGCGCTCTACCCTCATCGAGCTGGCCGATACCGGTCCCGATGTTGAGGGGATCCTGGGAGCGGGGGAAACCAAGGTTTCGATCCGCCGCGGGGGACTGCAGGTGGATTTCCGCCTGGTCAAGCCGGAGAGCGAGCCGGCGGCACTGCAGCACTTCACCGGATCGAAGGAGCACAACACTGCCTTGCGCGGCCGGGCCAAATCCATGGGTCTGAAGATGAATGAGTATGGAGTGTTTCGGGGCGATGAAGCCCTGCCGGTAGCGGATGAAGAGTCCGTGTATGGCAGCCTCGATCTACCCTGGGTGCCTCCGGAGATCCGGGAGGGGGAGGAGGAGGTGGAGGCCGCGGAGTTGCGGGCGCTTCCCCGACTGGTCGAAGCTGAAGGTATCAAGGGCATGATCCACGTGCACTCGCGCTACTCCGACGGTCTGGTCGGCATCGAAGAGATGGCTCGGAGCTGTCGGGAGCTGGGTTACGATTATCTTGCCTTAAGCGATCATTCCCGCAGCGCCGGCTACGCGGGGGGGCTGTCCATAGAACGGCTGCGAGAGCAGATGGCGGAGGCAGCCGAGGTGAACGAACGGCTGGCCCCTTTTCGTATCTTCTGCGGCATCGAATCGGATATCCTGGGTGACGGCGGTCTCGACTATCCCCAAGAAGTTCTGGCCGAGCTGGATTTTGTCATCGGCTCTGTGCATTCCAACCTCAACATGAGCCCCGAGGCTGCAACGACCCGGTTGGCAAATGCGGTGAGCAATCCCTACCTGACCATCCTGGGACATCCCAGCGGGGCTCTCCTGCTCTCCCGGGCAGGGTATGAGTACGACGAGGAGAAAATTTTTACGGCCCTGAAACAGAACAACGTGGTCCTGGAGCACAACTGCAATCCCCACCGCCTCGATCCGGATTGGCCGGTTCTCAAACGAGCCGCCCGACAGGGAATCAGGATCGCCCTCTGTCCGGATGCTCATTCGCCGGAGGATCTGCGGTATATGCGCTACGGGGTGCTGATGGCCCGAAAGGCCTGGCTGGGACCGGAGCATATCTTGAACTGTATGAGCCTGGAGGAGATCGATGGATTTTTCAAAGCAAGGAAGAAGCGAGCGGGCCATTGAAATCTTCACAATCCTCGACCGGGAGTACCCGGATGCCCGTCCCCATTTACAGTACCGCAGCGCCTTCGAGCTGCTCGTCGCCACCATCCTGGCGGCTCAGTGTACCGACGAAATGGTAAATAAGGTTACTCCTGAGCTTTTCCGTCGCTACCCCGATCCGGCCGGTTTGGCCGCGGCGGATCAGACAACCCTGGAGGGAATGATCAAGAGCACCGGCTTCTACAGGAACAAGACCAAGAACCTGCTGAATATGGCCAGGGCGCTCCAGGATCGATTCGACGGGCGTCTCCCCGAGACCGTGGAGGGGCTGGTACGGCTCCCGGGGGTAGGGAGGAAGACCGCCAATGTGGTGGCCGGAAACTGTTACGGCATTCCGGCGATCATCGTGGATACCCACTTCAAGCGGGTGATCGGACGTTTGGTGCTGAGCGAGGAAACCAATCCTGACAAGATCGAGTTCAGCATGTGGGATCTGGTGCCCGAGGTAAACCGAACCCGCTTCTCCCTGGTTATCAACGAGCACGGCCGCCGGGTATGCCCGGCCCGGAAACCACTCTGCCCGGAGTGCTCCATAACCGCTCTCTGTCCCTTTCCGGACAAAACGGCCTGAGGAGGTGCGACCTTGGCAGCAGCTGAGAACCCTACACCAAAAAAACTGCAGCAGGTTGACAGGAGAAGCTCCAATCCACTAGAATTTCTCTATGTTTGACACGTCTCTGGTAAAAGACCTCACCGAAATGTTTGGGAAGAGCCTCACCTTCAAAGATATCGAGGCGATCGGCGGCTATATTTTCAAGGATCACAGCTTCAGCACCCACACAATTGCCGGGGTGGGCAGGGGGGTGAGCATTTCCCCCCTGAATGCAGCCAAGACCCTCGTCCAGGAGTGCGAGAATAAGAAAAAAATCCTGGACCTGTTCACCTTCGCCTTCGAACTGGAGGGCGTGCCCCTGAATGGGCGGAACGTGAAACTGGAGGGGCTGGAGAACATTCTCTACAGGCTGTCCCGTACCGGGGTGTTCTACGACTATCAGAAGCGTAAGATCATCAATATCAAAGAGGACAAGTCGAGCCTGCTCAACTGGGGGGCACTGCGCAACGGAAAGGAATATCCCACAGTGATCGCTTCGGTGGATATCTGCCAAAACAGCGAGCTGGTGCGCAAGTACAAACCCGGCATGATGGAGAAGGTCTACTACCGGTTGTGGGGTTTCTTGAAGCACAAGCTCGATCTTTACGAGGGACGGATGTGGAGCTGGGCGGGGGACGGGGGCCTGTTTGCCTTCCGGGCAGAGAAGAGCATCCCCGATGCGGTCAGCTGTGCTTTGGAGATCCTCTACACCATGCCGGTGTTCAACGTTCAGCCCTACAAACCGATAAAGGACGCCATTTGCCTTCGCATCGCCATGGAGTTCGGTACGGTGAAGTTCCTCGAAGACACGGGCCGGATCGTCTCCGATGTGATCAACTACGCGGCTCACTTAGAGAAACAGGCCACGAAACCGGGCGCCTTGAGCATTTCCAATGACATCTATTCCAAACTTCCCGCTTCGATGAAGGATATCTTCACGGAGAAGCAGGAGTTCGAGGGCAAGACCGCCTGGTCTACCTCCGTCGCTTCCTGACGGCTTTCCCGCCTTTTCTTCGCCGCGGATCGTCCGCCGTCCATCCACCGTACGATTGCCCCAAG
>Ga0114925_10001520_pt1 | contig 11489 bp, 11 predicted proteins | sample SumtaG_2_FD_87287 | JGI IMG/M metagenome (GOLD analysis project Ga0114925, IMG submission 87287) | Deep subsurface microbial communities from Indian Ocean to uncover new lineages of life (NeLLi) - Sumatra_00607 metaG | ecosystem: Environmental > Aquatic > Marine > Oceanic > Sediment | place...
ATAGAAATATCCATGTGTCTGCTGTCGATCCATACCATGTTGATGATGAGTTTGAGGAGATAAAGACTTCTAAGAAATCTAAGAAGGAGTCTAAGGACAGGTCCAAAGGGTGTATGTGTGTGTATAGAAGGTTCGTAAGTCCTGATATTGTGGGGGAGCAAGCTGTAGCTTTTTATACTGACAGACCTTACAGCAAACAGGAGTTTTATGAAAACTGTTTAAAGCTTGCTATTTATTACGACTCCCAAGTGTTAGTGGAATATAATGATGATGGTTTTTTAAAGTACTTTACATCTAACAAGATGACTATGTATTTAAAAGAAAGACCTACTTCTGCTGACAGTCCTTGGAGTATCGCTACTAATAGGTATGGTATCCACATGAAGTCTTTCCAGAAGAGGAGACTTACTGAATTAGTTGATGAATATATAAGAGATCACTGGGAAGATATATTCTTCATGAAGCTATTAAATGAGTTTGCAGTGTATGGAAAGCAGAACACGGATAGGGTGATGGCTTTCGGTATGGCATTGATTCATGACATGGATGCATTGAAGAAAGTCATTGATACAAAGGAAGATGAGAAGAGGGAAAAAGACTTTGTTCCTCACTTCGCTACAGATAATAACGGGAACATTATATCTAATTATTCAGAAAAAAATGATATTTTTGATAATACGAAAAGAAGTCCTAACTTTAATTACAATCTGGATGATTAATAATTAAGGAATGTTAATAGCAATTAATGGAAGATCAAAAAAATAACACAACAGTATTTCCTAGACAGAATATACCTGAGTCCCAAAAGACAGAGCAGTGGCATAGAGATTGTATTCACTACTTTCTAAATCAACAGCAAGTTGAAACCTATGTCGCTAACAAAACAAAAGATTTTGAGAATTACTTAATTGCTGCTGGTGAATTTAACAAAGACCAGTTCAAGTATTTAACTGACATGTATGGAATGACTGCTCCTGCGAGATTAGTTAATTATCCTTTAATACAAAACAAATTAGACTTGTTGGCTGGTGAATTAATCACTCAGCCATTACAGTATTCTGTTAATGTTATTAATAGAAATGCTATTAGGCGTAAGAACGAAGAATTAACAGCTATTGCTGTAGAAACTATATTAAAGCCTGAGAGAAGGAAGATAGAGAAGGTTACTGGTTCTAAAATACCTGACGAAGATTTAGGAATGGAGATTCCTAATGATGTTGAGGAGTTTATGAAGATGAACTACAGGACTAATGTAGAGAAGCAGGTTAGTGTTGGTCTTAAGTATTGCATTGATAAGTGGAAACTTAAAGGGACGTTTAAGAGAGGGTTCTATGACCTTATGATTACTAATAAGGAGTTTTATAGGGTTTATATTAAAAACAGAACTCCTTATGTTGAAAGGTTAGACCCTAGACAAATCATATACGATCAAAACAGCGACCAGGAAACTTTACAAGATTCTATGTATGCTGGTATTGATAACTGGTACACTATAAATGAAATTATAGATAGATTTGAGCTAAGTGGTTCTGTTGTAGATGAGTTAGAAGAGTTGGCTAGTCAAAAGAGTCAATGGTACGCTGATAACAATATCTATAACAGCTATATGACTCCTGACGGAACAAATGCTTTAAGATGTAGGGTAGTTGACATACAGTGGAAGAGTACTAAGATGATTAATTATAAGATTAGTCCTAATAAGTATGACCCATCTATCGACTACCATAAAATGCTTCCAGACGACTATAAGCCTAAAAAAGGAGAGAAGGTTGTTAAGAAGGCAATTGTTGAAGTTAGAGAAGCTATTAAGGTTGGTCACGAGAAACTTATTAAGTTTGGTGCTAAGCCTAATCAGATTAGATATGAAGAGAATTACGCTAATACTAAGCTAGACTTCTTTGGTGTTATCAGAAACAGATTTGCAGGATCTACATTATCTATTGTAGATACTTTAAAGAACATACAGTTGATGTATAACATTGTTATGTTCCATATTGACCAAGCATTAGCTAGGAGTGGTGGTAAAGCATTAGTTTATGATGTATCACAGAAACCTAAGAACATTCCTTTAAGTGATGTTATGTATCATGCTAAGAACTCTGGGCTTATTATGATTAACTCTAAGCAAGAGGGCGGTCAGATGAATACATTTAATCAGTGGAAGGATATTGACTTTACTTTAAGTAACTCTGTATCGCAGATGATCAACTTAAAGATGATGTTAGAAGAGACTGCTGATAAGCTTACTGGTATAACAGCTAGTAGATCAGGGGTTAATAAGACTAGCGATGCTGTAGGTGTTAACGAAAGAAGTGTAATGCAGTCTACGTTAATAACAGCTCCTTTGTTTGACATCCATTATCAATTAGTTGGTGAGACCTTACAAGGCATGGCTAACTTAATGAGATATACTTGGGGTGAAGATGGGTATATGATTAACGTATTCGGTGACATGGGATATGAGACCTTTAAGATTGATAAGGCTGTTTCTTTAGATGAATACGGAATATTTGTTCAAAATAACTCTAAAGAATTAGAGCGTAAGAATACTATGATGCAGATGATTAATAACTTCTCTAGTTCTGGAGCTATTGATCCTATTGCAACTATTAAAGCTGTTAATGCTGATAATGCAACTGATTTAGAAGCCATATTGACTACTGGGCTAGAAGCTGTTCAAGCTGCTCAAACTCAGATGGAAGAAAGAAAGATTGCAGCTACAGAAGCAGCTAATGAAATTAATGGTCAGAAAATTAACGTATCTTTAGATACGGCTAAGATTAAAGCTGAGACAGATATGGAGATTGCTAAGCTAGAGTCTGAGACCGACTTGATAATAGCTAATGCAAACTCTGAACATAAGGAAGATATGCAGGAGGCTGGTAGAAAGGCTGACTTAGATAAGATAATGCTAACAGATTCTAACCAAGCTCGTGCTGCTGAGATGTCGGCTTTACAGGGTGGGGGTCATGAAAAAAAAGAAAACGAAAGTGAAGAATAAGTAAATGAGTAATAATTAAAAGTAAAAGAAAATGGCAAACGAAGAAAAAGAAAACAATGAAGCAGCTCCAGTGTTGAACGCTGATGAAGCTAGTAATGAAAATGCAGGTGGCGAAACTTTAGCTAATAGTGTTGGTAGTGAGGTCGTGGAAGCTAGTGTAGAAACTAGTGTGGATAATAACGAAGAGGCTGAGCCAGCAGAATTTGACCCTCAAGCTTTTGCTGGAGTAGGAGAGCCAGCAGCAACAGATGAGAACTCTGAAGTAGAGGCTGAAAACACAGAAGAGAAAACAACAGAAAATGCTGGGACTGATAATGATGGTGGTGATTCAGACGATGGGGATGATTTTGTATGGCCTGACTTACCTACTAACAGTAGTGAAGAAGAGAATAAAGAGGTTTCGTCAGAGGAGAAACAAACTGAAAGTACTGAAATTAAAGATGAGAATAGCTCTCAGGAAGCTGAAGGTACGACTTTAACAGACGATCAGTTTAAGCAATTTGCTAAAGATTTAGGATTAGAAGCTAACAACTTAGAAGAGGTAAAAACTGTTTTAGATGATCTTGTAAAAGAGAACAAACAGCTTAAGGAAGAAGTTCAATATAGCGGTAATACCAATAAAAAGATTGAAGATTTAGAAAAATTCCTTAAATTAGATGATGAGAACCTGATGAGAAAGAGTTTAGAGGCTGATGGATTGACAGGTGAGAAGCTAGACAATGCGATAGAAAAGTATACTAATACTGGTTTATTAGATGTCGAAGCGTTAAAAGTAAGAAGTACATTAGACAAGGCGATCCAAAGTGAACGCCAAGCTATAGTTAAAGGCCAGGAAGCTGAAGTTGCAAAGCAACAAGAAAGCAGAATGGAATCGGTTAAATCGTTTACGGAGTACATGCAAAGCCAAGACTCTTTATTTGGATTTAAACTAACAGGTGATCCTGACAACCTACCAAAAGTCAGAGAGAACCATGTTGAGTACGTTACTAGTGGTAAGTATCTTTCAGAGATTACTTCTAGTGAAGAGAACTTAGCGCAAAGTAGTTGGTTGTGGAGAAACAGAGAAGTATTACAAAAAGCTTTCTCTAACAACGGACGACAAAGTGGTAGAGCAGAAATTTTAAATAAGATAGGAAATCCAGAAAAAACAACCAGTACCACTTTTAGTGAGCCTGGAAAACCAAATGAGTTTGACCCTCAAAAATTTATGAACGGTTAAATATTAATTAAAAAAATTTAAATTATGAAGTTTTATTCAGGAACGTACGGTAAAGAATCCGTACAATCGAATGCTTTAGTTACTGGACTTTTAAAGTACCCAGAAATCTCAAGCAAATTGATTAAGCAATATCCTCAGTATTCTCTTACTTATTTTGTTGATGGTACATCAAGATTCGCTAAGGAAGAGATTGTTGGTGATGTTAAGGTTCAATGGGCTATTCAAGGTCGATTAAACAAACCTTCTACTTGTACTGGTGCATTAACTGGAACTGGTGTTGCAGGTTCAGTATTCACAGTAGAATTTGAAGAGAATTTCTTTAACCCTAACGATGTTGTTAGATTTAAAGGAGGTATTCAAGCTATCGTTTTAAGTGAGCCAGTTACTTCTGTAGGTGGATTTACATTTAGAATGAAGTTACAAACTAATGATCCAACTTTAACTATTGGTGCTGCCAATGCTGGAGCTGGTCTTACTGCTAACACTGTTGGTTCTTCTTTCGCAGAAGGTTCTGATAGAGGTTACGAGAATCATGCTTACCCAGACTGGTACGTGAACTATTTAAGTATTACAAGAAAAAGTAAAACTATCTCTGGTTCTGCTTTAACTGATATTACTTGGATTGAAAGTAACGGTCAAAAGTTATGGTACTTTACTTCTCAAGAGCAAACTCAAGAAGAGTACATGTATCAAAAAGAATTGAAATCTTGGTATAACATCTCTACGATGGATGCTAATGGTGTTTCTTCTGTATTTGATGACTTAGGTAAGCCTATCATTGATGGTGACGGTATCTTGAAGCAAATTGATTCTTCTAACGTTGATACGTACAATGGTACATTGACTGAGAAGAGGTTAACTGACTTCTTAGCTACTCTTTCTTTGAACACTGGTAGAAAAGGAAATCATTGGATGGTGTTTACTGGTACTGCTGGTAGAGTTGCTTTCCACGAAGCTATGAAGGATTTAGTATATCCTGATGGAAACCTTATCTATGATGCTCAAGTTGGTGCTGAGACTGAAATCGGAGTTAACTTTGTAACCTACAATGCTTTAGGTCACAGAATGACTTTAGTTGACTGTCCATTATTTGATGATCCTAACTTGCATTCAAATGATATTGACCCTGTTTCTGGTTATCCAAAAGAATCTTTTAGAATGGTATTCTTAGATTTCGGATACAAGAACGGAGCTAATAACATTGAAAGATGTGTTAAGGGAGCAAACGGAATGAAGAGATCAATGATCATGAAGTACATCCCAGGAATGGTTAATCCTTTCGATCAACAGTCTATGACTTCTGCTAACGCAAGAGATGGATTTGACTGTGAGTGGTTAGATGAATCATGTATGATTGTTAGAAATCCGTTGTCTTGTGGACAATTGATATTTGCATAGTATTAATAAGTAAAAAAGTAAAAGGAAATGGACGTAAAAGAAAAGTATACTTCAACAGAAGTAGCAGAGTTATTAAAAGGTGTTCCTAAGAAAGGTAACGTTGAGATCAGAATGATAAACCCTAAAAAAACAGGAAGTGTAACAATGAGGGATTATACCATAACTGATGAAAACGGAGCTACTGATTACAGACCCTTTTTAGATGCCAATGGAAATCATAGGGTAGCGAAGTACACGAAGAAGAAGATTTTAAAGATGGACAGCAAAAACGACAGGTTGGAGTATGTTCATTTAAAGAATCATCCTCTTTATTTGACTGGAGCTACTGCTATATTTACATTGTTTAATTATGAGGATGAAGCAAGTGATTATGTTAATCTTAAGAAAGCAGCAGCTAAGGCTGATGGTATGATTACAGATTTTACTGGTCAGAAACTTCGAGACCTTGCAAGAGTGGTTCAAATAGTTGTTAGAACTGGTTCTTCAGAAACCGTATTAAAGCGAGCTTTATACGAATATGCAGAATCTAAGCTTGACACTTTAGGAAACACTGGAGCTTTGGAAATCCTTAAACAATTAGAGTCACCTGATTATGACACTAAAGTGTTATTGTTTAATGCAATGGACGCTAAAGAGGTTCAAGTAAAGGGTGGTAGGTATCTATTTGGTCAGATAGGAATGGGAACGACTTTCGATACTGCGCTACAGTATTTAATAGACAATCCTGATTTAGAATCGGAATTGAGTAAAAAGTTAAACTTTAAAGACGTATAACGATGACAATAATTGAGATGCATGCACTTTGCGATTTGTTAATAGATAAGGCAGACGCTCCTTGGTTTAATCCAGGTGAGAAGGATGACTTTATTAATTTAGCGCAGATAGAGTATCTTGATAACAGTTATAGGTTTTTTGAACTCAATGAAGAGATAAGGGAGAAGCTATTACCGCTTGTTAGGAGTACTACTTTTGTAGGGCCAATTCCTTCAATTGACTTGAGTGCGATTACGGACTTTAGGTATATATTGAGCTTAAGAGGAGACTTAACTGATAATTGTGGGGTATTGCAGACGAAAGCAATACCTCCAATTCAGTTAGATGATGAGGTTAGGAATCAAGATGATCCGTTTAATAGGAATGACAATGAAAGTCCTGGATATACTCAGGAAAATAATGGTACTTCCAATTTGGCGATTTTTGTTTCTACAACTAATCCTCAAAACTTAATATTAAAGTTCTTGAAAACACCAGTTGATGTTTTTAACGATATTAATACGCCTGCTAATAATGTAAACTGTGAACTAGCTGGTTCTAGTCATGAAGAGATAGTTAATATAGCCGTGAGGAAAATGTTAGCGACTGTTCAAGATCAGTTACAGTATCAGATGCAGAGTAAGGAGGCACAAATACAATGATTATGAAAGCAAAGGCAGAATTTAAGAAGAAGGCTGATTTAGCATTAGAATTAGACAAACTAGGCGTTGAATACGCTAAAATACAATCTGGAGCTAATGAAGGAAAAGCCACACAATCTGTAGATGAGTTGTACGAGCTTTATGTGGGTTCTCTTAATGGTGGTGCGGAAGCAAAACCAGCATTTAGAAAGACACCATTTAAGACTGGTTTAATGGGTCGCAGATAAATTAATGAATTATTTATTTTAAAAAAAGAAGAAAATGAGAGATTATTTCGCAATTTTAGCAGAGGCATACGTGCCATCTGTAACGGGTTCTGGTAGTAACGCAGTTATTAACATTAGCCCAGATTATTCAGTTCCATTGTCATGGGTATCTAACGCTGTTACTTTTGTAGCAGCAGCAGGTACAGCAGGTGACGCAGTAGTTACTTTCGCAGGTACTTACGCTATTGGAGATTTTGTAAGAGTTACATTAACTACTCAAGCTAGAAGTAGCCAAGTATTAACTAAGTCTTACACGCACACTGTTCAGTCAGGAGCAACATCTGTAACAGCTGTAGCAACTGCTTTCGCAGCTTTGATTACTGCTGACATCAATGCAGGTCTTAGTGAGTATTACGCTTCAGCGATAAACGCAGCAGGTGTATTAACTATCACTCAAGCAGAGCCAGAAAGTAAAGCTATCCAATGTGTAGCTTATACTGATAGTGCTGCTGGTACAGCGGTAGTTGTTGTTACTCCAACTGTTGTTTCAGAAGGTCAACCATCTGATTTAGTAGCTAGAGGTATTCCAGCAGGAGACATTAACTTAGCGTCTTACGACACTGTTAAGTTTATTGTAGCTGCCGATGCAGCATCTCCTTTTATTGATTCTCAAGGGAAGACAGTAAGAGAGATTTACTGGTACGGATCTAACCCTCAAGGGGCTGTATTAGCTGGTTTGATTCCATAACAGGAAGTTAAATTGATTTATAAATTAGGTGGAGCAAAGTTTGTTCCACCTTTTTTATTTATATTTATATATAAATTAGACAGTTATGACTTTAAATCACTACGCTTACAACATTAGAAACATAGCTAGGGCAGGTCAAGGTAACTCAGACGATGATTCTTTAGACATAAGACAGGTTAAGTTTTGGGTGAATGCTTGGAGGGCTGTAGGTGTGCTACAAAGAACAGAATACGGTAAACAGATTGATCCTCAATTGGTTCAAGATTTAGGCGTTATTCCATTGGAAACTGTAGATGTAGCTGACTCTAGCTGTCCTCCTGTTGAATATGGGTGTACTATTAAAAAGATTATACTACCGAAGTTAGTTGACTTTCCTTACAATAGAGGGATTGTATTTGTGGGTAAGATTGATAAACGAACACAGTTTATAATTGATTCTGCTGATACTACTATGTTTAAGGAAGCTACGCAGTTTGGGGCTTTAACTAGTAGGGTTTACATGGTAGGAAACACTATGTATGTAAAATTATCTGCTAAAGATAAAGGATTAAAGTACATTAATGTTAGGGGGGTATTTGAAGATCCAGAGAGTGTTGCAACTTATGTAGCTCCAGGGTGTGATGCTAAGTGTTATGATTCTTCTGTAGATGAGTATCCTATGCCACTTGGGATGTATGATTTTGTAACAAAGAATATATTAATGACTGAGCTTAACATGACGTTACAGACAGCAGAAGACGAACTAAACAACGCTAAGAGTGAGCAAGGAGTGGAAAGTCCAATTAAAGGATAGTAAGGGCGTTTGTACTACCTTTGCTGTTTACAGTGAGGTTGTTGAGGACATAAAGAAAGACCTCAGCAATCTTAAGAACAATAGACGAAGGGTTATTACATATAAAGTTTTTACGTCTGTTATGATGCTTTATTTTAAGCTAGTTGTAAAAGAGTTGTGGGATGGTTATTTTTTCGCTCTAAACAATAGGCTCGGAGAGATTAGGATAGCTAAGAGAAAGATGGATAGGTGGATTCCTAACACGCTTAGGAGAAGTAGTGTTGATGGTCAGGTTGTTTATACAAAGCGTAACCAGTTAGAGTTAGCTAGAAAATATAATTGGTTCTGGCATTATTTAAACTGGTCTACTTTTAAGAGATACAGAACACACGAAATAAAAGCTTCTAAGTCCTTTATAGCGGAAATGATGAAGAGAGTTAATAGAGGCGTTGAATATATTGATTACACTCCTTTAGGGTGGAGAGAAGATGGTATTATACGAAAAATAAAATAACATGAAAGACAGTCATAAAGTATCTATAAATAGTATTATTGGTAACGTTATTGGCAACTTAGGTATTAAGAATGTAAATAACAGTATTGATGATTTTGCTAGGTGGGCTATTGAGGCTGAGAATAAGATTGGAGCTACTGATTCGTACAAACATTTTGAATGTGATATAACGATCAATAACAAGAAAGCAGCACTTCCACCTAACTTTGTTTATTTAGAAGGTCTTAAGCTAGGAGATAGCTTTCTTAACGTAAGTTACAGAGAGTTTAGGATGTTTAACAACACTAGTACTAGCAATAACTTAGCTCAAGGAGCTGCTGCAAACATTAACACAGGTGTAACTGCTGAGTTTAGAAACGACAACTTAGGGTTTAACTTTGGATATAGTCACCAAATAGGCAGTACGGCAAATATATTTTCTATTGTTAATGGATTTATATTCGTTAACAGCCTGGATGATGGTAAAAAAATAGGTATATCATATCAAGGGTTTGATTTAGATGACGATGGGTGGCCTATGATCAATAGGCAACATGAGGATGCGGTGAGTCACTACTTGATGTATATGTATAAGGCAAGACGTTTCTATGAAGGAAAGTTGCCACATGTAGTTTTTAAAGAACTAGAGCAAAGATGGTATTGGTTAGCTGGTCAAGCTAGAGGAGATAGTGAATTACCTGATACTCAGGAGATGAAGTATTTAGGTAATCAGCATAATCAGCTTCTACCTCTACCTCCAAAACAATTTTTCTAAAATATGAAAAGTTCAGTAAATAAATTCTCTAAAGGTTTAATCAATGACCTTAACCCTATAAATCAGCCTAACCAATCCTATCAGGATTCGATGGGAGGAAATCTTATTTATAATGCTGATGGTAATTACGACTGGGTTGTGTCTAATGGGAATCAGTTTTCTTTTAACATTATACCTGATAGCGGTAGTACTACGAATAAGTATACTCCGATAGGTGGTGTTGGTAATAGCAATATAAAAATATTGTTTAGCGTAGATGAGGTTACTGGAGATAGTGAGATAGGAATATTCGCTATGAATAGTGATGGTATAGGTTCTTACAAAACTCTGTACAACGATATATCAGATCCTTTAACGCCTAATGTTCAGTCTTTAGCTTTTCAGGCCAATAATCAGATAGAGGCTAGGTTTTTATATGAGAATGACGACTTGATTAGAATTTACTGGTGTGATGGTGTTAAATCTGATAGTAATCCACCTAGAGTATTTACATTTAAGTATGATCCATTAATAGGGTCTGAAGATGATGTTACGGCTTATAGTGCTTTAACAACTACAGCTCACTCTATGAATATTCAAGCAGAGCATAACCCTGGTATTATAAAATACCAAGAGCAGATTGCTGGAAGCTTGCTGTCTGGTGTGTATCAGTACACTTATAGATTAATAACTCTTGATGGATATGCAACCCCCTGGGTAACTCCTACTAGAAGATATTTTGTGACTACTGATGCTGTTAACAATACTAACTGGAACTTGTACGAGATGGAGGTTAGTGGAATATCTAGTCCTCACGGAAATAGAATTGAAATTAAAGGTATTGACACTAGATATGATAAGATTGAGGTAGCGTTCTTATATTCTCAAACTGATTTACAGATAGATGAGAGTACTATATTCTTTAAAGGAAATATAGTTAAGACTAACCCTACCGATTCTATGTTTATAGATCATGTGAGCATGAATGGTACTCCTGTGATAGCTGACACTATAGCTACACAATTTCAAGGGATTAAAGCTGCTAAAACATTAGACATAAAAGATAGTCTTATATATTTTGGTAACATAGTAGAAAATCTTAGCACTATAACTGACGCTGAGGCAGAAGCTATAGTTGGCAGTGTTGAGTTTACTCCTGTATTCAAGGATATGAGGTCTGACGAGGAGAACTACAAAAGTACAGGTGTAATAGCTCCTCCGTTGCTTACACATCAAATCCCTAAAACAGGGACAACTGTTAGACAGCTACATAATGCTATTGGTGGAACTGAGACCTATCAAATAGTTAATGATTACGTTAACTACAAAGGAACTCAGATTGACAACATGTATAGTGGCTACTTTAGAGGAGAGACCTATATGTTTGCTTTTCAGTTAATTGATAAATTAGGGGTTCCTGTATTTGCTATAAATTTAGGAAATCTAAAAATACCTTAAAAAACTAGCCTAACTTATTCGTGGG
>Ga0114925_10001521_pt1 | contig 11485 bp, 3 predicted proteins | sample SumtaG_2_FD_87287 | JGI IMG/M metagenome (GOLD analysis project Ga0114925, IMG submission 87287) | Deep subsurface microbial communities from Indian Ocean to uncover new lineages of life (NeLLi) - Sumatra_00607 metaG | ecosystem: Environmental > Aquatic > Marine > Oceanic > Sediment | place...
ATTTTCTAATTCTACACTAGTAAAATTATAATGAAACATCCAATAATCTACAATATTAGATTGTGTATTAATATACTTTAGAATAATATTTTGATTATATGGATTGATTTGAATTTCCATATCTTTTTCTAAGTGAGGCTTAATTAATTCAGCATATTGAGGAAAAATTCTTGTCCACAAAAACATAGTTCGAGGTTTTTCTTTAAGATTTATTTCCTTTTCTTCTTCACCTTTCTCTTTACTTTCATCTTTAGGTGTGAATTTTTTCCTTTCTCCCTTCATAGTTTGCAACCAAGCAATTATTTTCCTTTTAGGTTCTTTTACCTCTTCAGCAACCTTTGTTAATGCTGCGGGGATATCATCTCCATCATACACATATTGATGAAATAACTGGAATGCTCTATTCATCTTCTTCTGCGTCTTAGTCAATCTTCGTGTCGTAGTGCCTTTCTTTCCCGACATTACTATCTTTCCCTTTCCTTTTTAGGTTTTTCTTTAACCCTCTCTACAATTACTGCACCTTTATGGCCTTTTTTCTGCATGTGTTTTTTCGCTAAGTTCCTAGTAGTAAATTCTTTTCCATCTTCTGGGTCAACGAATATTCTCTTTTCTTCCTCTTCTTCAGCCGCCATATTATACCCTTTCCTCTTCAACTACTTTAATTATCTCTTCTAATCCTATATTTTGATGACCTTCAGTTATATCAGATAATAATTGCTCTTGTTTCTCTGAATCATTAGGTTCTTTAATATTTACATATTCTAACAAAAGATTATTCATTTTAGGAGATTCAAAATTTAACCACATTATATTGTGTGTGCCTTCTTCAGCATCGTTTATTTCAGGTAATACATCCCTTGTCACAAAATCTATATATTCTCTAATTCTTTCTTCTCGAATAGTTCGGGCTTTCGCTTTAATGAAGACATCTGCTCTTGCATGTCCCATCATTTGATAAATATAATCAATAGGAACTTTACTTCCAAAATTAGTTAATATCCATGCTTGAAGGTCACTAATATCTCTATGGGGTATTCCTAATTCTTTTCTAATTTCAACATTATCAAGAGATAATGATAATTCTAAAATTTTAGTGGACGGGGTAAGATTAGTAGAATTTAAATAAAAACCACCTGTTTTAAATAACTCCTTTTTAAATTGATTAATGAAATTAACTGTCCAACTATCTGCTTGGTCAATTGCTGCAAATAAATTCTCTATATTGGCAGGGATTGGTTCTATAGGAGAATAAAGAGTTCCGACAGATTTTATTTCTTCTAATTTATCTCCTATTGAAGTGAGTAGAGTTATAGTATGATTAGGATTAGATGCAATATCAACTAAAGAAGTATTAAACTCATCTTTAGTTAACTTTACCCTCCAATGGGGGATTTCTTTGATATCACTTTCCTTGTATCCATCATATAATACTAATACGATTCCTCTTCTCCATTTATCTTCATCTTCTCTTTCTTCTGGTAAAATGAATTCATATAACTGAGAAATATCTGTGAATTCTTGATTAAACTTATTACCGGATAATAAATCTTTTCCTTCAATAGTTATTAATTCATCTTCCTCATTTACTACTATCGTTTGTATATGTTTTATTGATTGAAAATTTCTCTCCCACACCTCATCTTCTTTTTCAAACATATCCATAGTAATAATAATTTGAGGCCTCTCTATTAATATAGGAGAATCTACAAGGGCCATAGGTTCTCCTTTCTTGCCGATGTCTGCCCCATTATTATCTGAAGGTAAACCCATTGCTTTTTTATAAGTTCCACCTCTCCAAAATTTTAACCAAGGATAATCTGTAAAGAATGTTTGAATCACACCAAGGGCTTCATCATAGGAATATTGCCAAACTTCTTCACCATCTTGGGCCTCACCTACCACAGCATCAAAGATGTGGTCAGGTTCTAACCCCTCAAAAATATCTTCAAATTCTTCTGCCGTTATCTCAGGTCTGTAAGTTTTCTTTAATATTGCTTTTAAACCCCCTGACTTTGTGAATCTCTTTTTAATAAATGTATTAAATCTTTCTCTTTCCTCAGGGGGGAAAGTAACAAAGTGACCAGTATAATAATCAACAATTTCCTTATATTGAATAGGATTTAAATGCTTATTATTTAATAACCACAAAGGATTAATATTTAATATTTTTTCAATAAAATCTTGATTGTATTTGATATTTCCATTTTTTGCCAACGATTCATCTAATTCTGAACTTTGACCAATTAATTCAGAAACTAATTGAACATCTAAATTTGTATTCATCACTAGTGAATTAGTGATAATATCTAAATATTCACTATAACTTCCACCATACATTTTACTTATTTCTTCCCAAGGGGCTGACACCTCTCCTGAAATAGATTGACTTTCAATTAATGCTGATTGTAAATAAGATGGAATATCCTGATTTTTAACTAATCCACCAATTTGAGAAATGCCCCCACAAGCGGCCACTTGGAGAATATCAATATTTTCTGTTTCTCGATAGAATCTCATTAAATCTTTCCTATTTTTGCTATTCCATGCCTTAGGTAATTCTTCAAAGGATTGGGAGGCCCTACCTCCAAAGAAACCAAAACCTTTAGAATAATAATCTCCTATCCCCTCTTGGAAGACTAATTTTTCAAACAGTAAAAATTGTTCCGTTGTATTTAACCAAGTCGCTACATAATTATAACCGATAGCCTGAATCAATTCAGGGTCTGATAAAAGATAATCTATAGCACCTAAAGATATATCTTCCTTCGTTCTGAGAATTGAATTTTCTTGATTATAATTATATGATTCTTTTATTAATTGTATATAGTTTACTGATAATTCTTTTAGAATCGCAATTTCCTTTTTAGGAGTAATAAATCGATTAGGAACTGATAAAGAATTATCTTTATTATCCATAAGTCGACTCATAAAAGAAAGAGGGTCAATATCTAATTCTTTTCTATTTTGCCACAAAGACTCATAAGCCAATGTCACTCGTAAATTTTTCAAAAGAAGAGATTCTATACCTATGGGAGAATTGCCATCCACATTTAAAGTAACTAATTCAGGCCATATCTCTGCCGCTACCACAACAGTTCTTTTAGATTGCCTATCAAATTTGTGGTATCTTAATGCGTTATAAGTATTTCCCATACCCACATAAATACCATTATATTCTTCACAATATCCCCAATCATCTTCATTATTAAATGGTAAAGAAATTATCACCCCCATGAAATTTCTTACTGTTTTGAGACATTCTCCGAATACCCCTGGCCGTTGCCCATATTTACTATAAAGGTGCTTAAATTCAGTCAACATCTTTCCAAAAGACTTAAGGCTCAAATTTGGACAAAACATCAAATGTTTCATACCAACTAAAAATTCCCGATATCTCTTATATAATTTTTGTTCTCTGGGTGATGAATCCATATATAGAACTCTTTCATTCCTAGCATATCTTTCTAACCATATTTCTAATCGCTTTTGTTTATCTCCTGATAACTTATTGGAAACTAATTTATCTACTATGGAATCTAACATTTCAGTAGGGATAGTAGTTATCATTGGAGGATAATTATCATCACCTGTTAATGTTGAATTGGTATCAAATAAAGCCAGATACACCATTTCATCGATGCCACCCACATCTATTCCGTCGACAGTATATCCGCTATGTGCTTTTTGCATAGCATAGTGGGTTCCTTCATTACACCTTCCATTTCTTAATAATCCTTGACAAACATTACCTCGATGCAAAGGGTCACCATAATGTTCATCAAATAAATCAATATTATCAACAATTCCCTGAATAAACTCAAAATTTGCTACATTTGATTCTACTAAAAATCTTACAATTTGATTTCCGGCTTCTAAATCTAAACATCGATTTACTAATCTTCTTATGGTATTTTCATATGCCCACACTATGGGATTCATCGAAAGTGCTAATAAGGCATTTTCATTCCCATAATTTAAAATGTATCCTGAGTCCCCATAAGACATTCTTTCATCATTAGCCATCACTACTAATGCATTAGCATCGCCCACCTCTACTTCACCTATGCCTTTAAGGAAAATTTTAGAATCATATTCGATTTTAACATTTCCACTTCCTGCTTTATCTGAATATCCCTCAAATATATAAGGAGTAACACAATAATCATAATTTAATAATCCTGCATCTTTGAGTATTCTTCCTATGGCTCCCAAAATATTGAAACCCCAAGGAGATTGTGAGGGGTCCTTAGGATATACTTGTATTTCTACACCAACATCTCTTCCTATGAAATCCCCACCCTTATATGCATTGGCCCACCTAAGGATAAACCTTCCAATTTCTTGCCTGTATTCAGTATTCCCCCTTTTATAGACCCACACACAACAATTACCATATTTAAAATCAGAAACTGGGCCTCTGGCAAAACACCCATCCCAATTTTCACAGGAAGCCGATTTTTCACTCCATGCCCTTCCCGTAGATTTAGTAAGCATTTCAAAAGGGTCGGCAGTTATCCATAGGCTATATTCTCCCCCTTTAGATTGAGGCCATAATTGTCCGCCTTTTTTCTTCTTTTCAGGCGGTTTTCTTTTTTGTAAACCCCTTTTTAAGTCTTTATCTTTAATTTTTTTAAGTAATGAAGAAACTAATATCTTTTTATATGTTTCTACTAATTTTCCATCACCTGGTTCTTCTTCTAATTGTTGGAAAGGAAGTGCTTCTAATTCATTATTTAGTGATTTAATACCTTCTGTTAAAAATAATGTATTATATTCAGGTATCCATTTATTCAATTCCTCTCTTACAAAATCTATTCGTGGTCGAAATTGTTTTTTATATTTATTCATTAATTTCCCTAATATCTTTTTTTCCATAACCTCAGAAGAAGAATTAATAATATTTTCTAATATTTCTCTTTTAATTATAATTCTAATGGAAATATCATCTTCAATAATTAATTCTTTGGATTCAGATTCTAAAACCACATAATGTAAATAATCCGTATCTGCATCCCCTAATGGAAACATATATTCAATAGGCTCCATCATTCCACTCGAAGAAACTGGAGTAATGGCTTCCTTATTTGTTAAGGGGTCGTATCTTGAAATATATTCATCTGTAGCAAGTGAGTCAACAAAATATCTCAGCATTTTTTTCCTATCTTCGGCTACTACTTCATCAATAGCCTCAACATCATACCATCCAGTAATTTTTTCAAAAATTCTCCATCCATTTTTCTTATCATTAGAAAAATTTTGTAATCGATAAGTGATAGCCTTCCTTAAATCATCAGCCATAGGATTGAAATTGCCTGAAGGGGTTTCCCCCTCGGGAACCTTAATTGTTCTTTGTGATGGTTCATCATAGATGTGCCCATAATATTTATAAATAGATGATTTTTTATTGTGTTCGAATTCTTCCCATCTAGTAGTTAAATGTTGATTCCAACTCTCAATTTTTTCCTCTATATTCTCTGGTTCTTTCTTATGTCCATATATCTTCCAATCAAAATCAGGACTATCAGGAAAGATTTCTATAATCGATTTAGTCTTTTCATAAGTAATCTTATCTTTCTTAACCATAATTACTAATTCGTAATCCGACTACATAAAGATTTAGGTTTTATTACTAATCTCCTTCTGGGTGTTCTGGTGAATTATCTAAGAGATATTGATTAAATTCCGAAGGCATTTTCATTCTTAAATCTTTTATCATTCTTATAACTACCTCATGTGCTGAAATGTTATATAATGCATAGAGATAGGAGGGTGGTAAAGAAGAATAAGTAAGTATCTTTTGGTGAATCAAAGGCATCATCTCCACAGTTAATCCATATTTACTTAATTCTTTTTTAGTATGTAATAATGATACTTTTAATAATTTTTTAGTTAACGGTATATTACTTAAATTACCAAATATATTACCACCATCAGCAAACAAAAAATGAATATTAGCATTTACTAATTTTTTAGTCCACAATTTATTTTCATCAATAATAGTAAATAGGGCCTCTGCATCTAATATAGCACTATCTTTAGTTTTAATTTCACTTGAATCAACCCTATAAGGATTTTCGGCCCAAGAATTAATTAAATATTGTGGATTCTGTCTTTTAATATATGATAAAAGAATTGAATCTAACATTTTTTTATTCCATTTATATCTCCATTGAGGAACTATTACACCTTGTTTGGGGGGGTCATTATCTTTAAAATTAAATAAATTCCCAAAGGACCACTTTTCAGCCTCTCTTTCTATTTCTTCAATTAACTCGGTGCTATAATCAGTTTCCTCTTCTTCATTAACATTCATAATGAAATCTTCTACTACTTTCCTATCAGCAGATGATTCTTTTTTATGATTTTCTAACTTAATTGAATAAAGGATATAATCTTCCCCCCTTTCATCTTCTAAAATGTAATCATAAAACTCATTAATATTTATTACTTCATTAATTGGTGAATTTTTAAAGATATTTTCATCCGTATCATACTCCCAAATACTTCCTTTAATATTGTATCTTTCCCTTTCTAATCCTTCTAATTTTTCTATATAATATAATTTATTTAATGTATAATCTTGTTCTTCGAACTTAAAGAAAATAAATGGTTCCCCCACGATAGGAAGGGGATAATCACTAATTCCTCCTTTTCCTTTAAATAAATTTTGTTTCTCATAAGGTGAGAAAATTCCCTTTTTAATGCTCCCTCCCCTCCAATATCTTAACCAATTCGAGTGATTGGATAAAAGATTTTGTATTTGTTCTCTAGTATTTTTCCCCTGTGATTCTAACAAATGTGTTCTTTGTTCAGTAAATAAATTAAAAAGCCTTTCTATGTCCTCATCGACGGGCATAGTTAAGAAAGAAAAGGTAACATCCCACAAACTCATAAATACTCTATTACTAAGTGCAGAATTAGTTAATACTTCTACCGGATAATTATAATAAAGAGATGCTTGTCGCCCCCCTCCCTTATGCCCTGTTAAGAGGCTTAATGGGGTATTAATATTAGAAGCAATATATTTTTGTAAATATTCTTTATTCTGCAATCTACTTAAAAGATTAGAGGCTGCATTAGAATTAGAAGCAAGACCCTCTTCTACAAACGACAAATACTCACTATAATTTCCTTGATATTTATTAGAAATCCGTTCCCAACTTAAATTCGATTTATCATCTAATAAATTATATTGAAGTTTATCTGGTAGCCTATTATTATAAACTAAACCAGTTTTTAATTCTTTTCCACTTTCCCCCCAAACCTCGCCTATTGCTGCGGTTTGTAATATATCTAATTTGAGATTTCTGTTTGCTTCCATATATTCTCTTGGGTTTTTTCTCGGGTTTGGTAGGTCTAATAACTCTCCATCAGCCCACAAATTTCCTAATGCTTCACCCATAACCAGTTCCTCAAATACATCAAAATGCCATCGAGAATCTGTAAGCCATAGGGCCACAATACCATATCCAATCTGACTAATTCTTTCTTTTTCATTCAATAATGGTGTGATTATAGGTTGTGGAATTGAATATCTTATCATTCTATTTTCCTCATCATAAGGTAAAAATGTATATCTGAAATCTCCTATGTTTTCGTCGTCTGTTTCTTCATAAGCCCACATAATTACTTCATCACTCACTATTTCTTTAGGTGAAGGGGAAGAAAAATCTCTTTGACTTCGAGGTTGCATACAATAAGATAAAGAAGAGATATTTTTTAATTTAAGTCTATTTTCCCATAAAACTCTATGTAGGTTTGCCTTTCGTAAATTTTCAAGGAGTGGGCACCCATCACTATCCTTTGGGCCCCCTTGTATCCAAGGAGAGAAAAGAGCAGCAGACAAAACAGATTCTTTAAATTGTCTATTAATTCTAAACATTGATTGCCATTCTTTAGAAAGTGTATTTAATCTTGAAAGAGAAATGCCATAGGCTTCCCCAGCATTAAAACTTCCACTTAAGCCCTTATTAGTAAAGCCCCAATCAGATTTATGTGTTAAAGGCACTAACACGGATAGGCCTATTATCTGTTGTAATTTTTGTAAATCCACTTTATCTACCTGACTCCCACCATAATCAGAGAAATTATCCATAATTATATTAAGTAATGATAAAAATTGTTTTTTACTCATGTGGGGTGCAAAGATGATATTCTCCACCATCTTATTGAGTGCCTTTAAAGAAAGTCCAACCCTTTGCCCTCCAATTATCATAGCCCCTTGGTGATTCATCTTTTCCATCCAATTCTCTAAACCTCTTTGGGTTTTATATTCCTTTCCATCCACAGGGTCTATATATAATTTTTTACCAGATATTACAAAGTGTTCTTTAACTTCTCTTTCAAAACTACTTAAAACTAAATCTAAAATTTGGGGCGGTGCATAACAGATAGGCTGGTCCAAATAGGCCCACTCTAAGAAGGATGTGTTATCTCCCCACCCAGGATGATTCTCAACAAGCCATTGGTGAGTCTCAGGTAATGTATTGTGGTGTTTTACAATTCCCTCCAATATAGCAGTATTTCGAATCCAACTATCTTTATCAAGAGATGGCAATATTTTAGCAATGCTATCTAAGGCCCCCCCATTGGCTATAGACTGATAGGTTAATTGCCTTATTATAATCTCATCTTTTAGTCTTATTAATCTTCCTACGACTTCAGGGAATTGCCAAATTGAAGGATTTTGAGATAATTCTCTTTTAATTCTAATATCCATACTAGCCCGAGAAAGCCTGTGTAAGTCAGAATAACTAATAGTGGGGCTCCCTGCAAGATTTAATTCAGGAGCAAAAACCAATTTTTGTAAATCAATTGTTTTACCTTCCATCCTCAAACCAGCATATGTAATCTTAACACTACTATTACCCATTGTATCTGACCATCCCCCATACTTATAAGGGGTCCTACATGTTTTATAATCTAATAATTCTTTTTCTTGAAGTATCATGCCAATGGCCGTAGCCATAGGGATACCCCATTTTTTATTAGAAGGATAGACTCTTCTTTCAACCCCTACTCCAAATTGTCCTTCTTTATTATCCTTTAAACCCCACCTTAATAATGTTCTCCCTTTTAATTTTTTATTATCGAATAATATAGGCCACCCCTCATTAATTGTTTCTGATTCAAAAATATAAACTACACAATTACCATACCTAATGTCTGAGAAGGGACCCCTACTATATGCCCCATTATAATTTTCACAAGACTGATTAGCCCATACCCTTCCTGTGGATTTGGTAGCCACCAAAAAGGGGTCATTAGAAATTACTAAATAATAAGTTCCTGCGGCAGATAATGGCCAGTCAGGGCCTCCTGGTTTTAGTAAGTTGAGTTTTTGCTGAGCACTTTTATCATGCTTAAATTTTCTTATTAATTGATTAAAATCTATTTCCTTTTCATCACCATTAGGTAATTCATAATATATATTTTCAGGAGAATAATTTCCCCCTGCAAAGTAATAAACAATTTTACCATCTAATTTAATGTCCTTTTCTTTAGATTCCTTGATTAAAGAAATATCAGGGAACTCTTTTTCAATTAACTTTTGAAGATTTTCCAACCCTTCTGTATTGAATAAATTTCTTACTTCCACTATATCCTTTTTAACTATTTTCGAAATTTTTGGCATTTCTTCTTTAAATTGAGGATAGTTTTTAGTAATGTATCCCATAACTGCTCCAATTTTAATTTTTCCTTTTTGTTGGTAAGTCACGACTAATAATGCTTGCCTTATGGCTGACTCCAAACTTATTTCCATTAATTCAATAACTTGTTCTTCCCCTAAATGTCTCCCACTAGGATTGGGGTCTTGGGTAGTTAATTTTATATCTGAATTAAATATATCTAATATCTCTCCCAGTACTTTCATTCTTTTTTCAATTACTGCCATATCATCAATAAAAACCCTATATTCTCCAATAATATCTTTGAATACTAATGCACCATTATTCTTTCTTTTCTTCATGTTCATTCGATATGATAATGCATCCTCTAATATTCTTTGGTGGCCACCCTTCATAGAAGAGGGTTGTATTCTATAGGTGGCATCAGGGGTTTTCTTATATGCTCGTAATTTCCCATAAGAGTTTAAAACCTGTTTTTTCCAAGGAGAAACCGTCTTAAAATTATCTTCGGGCATCTCATAAGATTTAACCTTTTCATAACTTATATGATACGCCATAAAGATAAATTATCCTTTCTGCTACATAAAGATTAGGAACATTAACCTCTTATTACGGCTGGATGAATTTTCCTGTAATATTCAATATATTCGAAAGGTCTTTGATTTCGTATCTGTTTTGCTCTTGTAAGAATAATTGGGTTGAGACTTGAATTGATAATAGAATAAACATAAGAAATAGGAATTAAGGGATAGTCTAATACTTTAAGTTGGATAGCCGATAAATCTTTTAATTTCATATTGTGTATATCAAACACTTCTGCAAATTCTTTTTCGTTGTGGGTTAATGATATATCCAAAAGAGTTTTAGTTAATGGTAAATTTTCCAAAGAAACAAATAATTTTCCCTTATTGGTCAATAATACTCCCAAATTATTATTAACGACCTCTTTATTCCATACATTTAACGAATCCATCTTTTTAAAGACTAATTCTTGATTGAGGGTATAATTTGGAGTCACAATAGGTATTTCTAAAAATTTCAATAATTCATGAATATTTTCCTTCCTTGTAATATATGCTTCAATAATTCTTTCACAATCGTTTTGATTAAAATTAAATCTCCAACTGGGCAAATTAGCGGCTTCTTGAAATATCACTTCATCAGTAAACATAAAAATATTATCTACTTTCCATCGAGGTGATTTTACTTCTATCACTTCACCCTCTTCATTAGTAGTCTGTAAATTTTCTTCCCTTTCTACTTCAGGGATATACTCAAAGAATTCATCGATACCAATTCTTTGTGAAATCTCTTCATCTATTCTTTTAGCCTCTTCAGTCCATGTGGTGAGAGTTCCTTCGATAAACAAATTATATTTATCCACCTTTTCTATCTTATCAAGATAATATACCTTATTATCTAAATATTTGTCAGGATTATCAGAAAATTTAATGATTATAGATTTAGTAGTGGGAATAATTGGATAATCGGCAATTCCTTCAGTATATAAATTTTGATTAAAATATGTTTTGAAATTTCCTTTCTTAATATTCCCTCCCCTCCAATATTTCACCCATACATGTTCTCCAAGATAAGTTTGAAGAGATTTTCTAATAACGGAACCTTTATTTCTTTCTAAAACATTATTAATTCTAAATTTATCAAACAATCTATTAGGATTTTCATTTACCATAGTAGATAATACATCCATAGTTACATCCCATAAATTAGAAAACTCTAAAGAATTAAGTGTGGGATTAGATAACACCAAAGACGGATATTCATCAAATAATTTAAAAAGATATTTAGGAGGGGTTGCAGGATTATTAGATAATTCTTTATGATAACTTTCCATA
>Ga0114925_10001522_pt1 | contig 11484 bp, 10 predicted proteins | sample SumtaG_2_FD_87287 | JGI IMG/M metagenome (GOLD analysis project Ga0114925, IMG submission 87287) | Deep subsurface microbial communities from Indian Ocean to uncover new lineages of life (NeLLi) - Sumatra_00607 metaG | ecosystem: Environmental > Aquatic > Marine > Oceanic > Sediment | place...
ATTTGTCCGTTCTCTTTAGCCAATAGCTGAGTGATCTTTTCAACTAGCTGGAGAAATTCGTTGACATCCACTTTCTTGGCCATGTCAATTAAGTCAGAAGGTTCTTCAACGTTCATGGCCACATTCATCACCATTCGTCCGAATACGTACTATAATTATTGAGCTTCTTCAAATAGTATTTCTAAATCTCGGTTCTTGTCTGAGCATTTCTTGATGTTTTCACTTAGCGGTTCATCTGTGAACGTTAAAAGAGGGGCACTACGCCAGATGTTACTTCTCGTATGGAGTGAAGCAGAGGAACTTTAGAGTTTTGTCTCCTACGTTTCTGAAGCAGTGAGGGACGTTTGGCGGGATAAAGGTGGCATAGCCTGGGCCGACGCGTTTTTCTTGGTCTCCGCATTCAACTAAGTAGTGTCCATCCAGAATGGAGACTTCGTGTTCCCAGCTGTGTGAGTGGTGTGCCGAGTGTCCTTTTGGCTTTACTTCGAAGTAGCGCATAGCGAAGTTTTTTGCACCGTCGTCTTTCGTTATCAACCATCTGACTTGGATGTCTTTGTATCCGGGTTCTTCCGGGGACTTTGCCTTGAGACTCGATAATTTTCGCTGTGTTAATAGTAAAACGATTTCTAAACAAAAAAGAAAAAAGGGAAAGTTTAGCCAAGAATTCTTTCAATCGCGTCAGCATCTACCTCTTCGGCTAACGGAATCCCCGTAACCTCGGTAGCTCTCTTTGACAACGCCATCAAATCACCACGCTCAATCAAATTCAGCTTCCACTTTCGGGCTCCCGCCATCAACTGCTTTAAGCCAACTCCAATGCGGTCGGTAATATAGCTGTGAAGGCCCACAGCTTCCCAAGGAATTTCTTTGAATCTCTTTCCATATTTGGCTTTTAACTCAGGAACGACAATGAAGAACTTTTCCGGTGTCGTACCATAACGTTGCGCAAAAGTCTTAGGTAACTTGCCTTCCTTAGCCAATTCCATGAAATATGAAGCTTTCATCGTAGCAGTTAATGGAGATCTCCCCATCAAAACGCCTTTCACATATGGGCCGTCACCAAAGTTGCTCATAGCAATAGTCTTGAAAATCTGTGTCTCACTAATGAAGCCACCAGCCATGAGGATGTCTGGCACAAATCGGCCTTTCTTTCGCAAAATCTCTGCGCACTTCAGAACCCATGCTTCCAAGTAGACCGTGGGAATACTCATTTCATCCATCATAGGCACGGGACTCATACCCGTTCCGCCTCCAGCGCCGTCGAATGTTACAGCCTCGATCTTCGCCTCTGAAGCCAGCTTCATTGTGTAAGCAATCGCGGACGGTCTGTACGCCCCGGTTTTTAGACTGACATGTTTTGCGCCTTGACTTCTCAGCCACTCGATATCCTCGATGAAGCCTCTTTCTTTCGGTATGCCCACGCGGCTGTGTCTCTCGAAGGATTTGAACACTCCTTCTTTGAACGCCTCTTGCACTATCGGGTCTTCTGGGTCTGGAATTACGATATAACCTCGCTTTTTCAGCATAATTGCCTTGTCAAGGTTTCGAATTCGAACTTCGCCTCCGATGGCTTTGGCGCCTTGCCCCCATTTTCTCTCAATTATGTTCACTTCCAGCTTAGAAATGGCGTAAACATCCACGCCCAGTCGTTGGTCTTCCACATTGGTTTGAACTACTATTTCTCCGTATTTTCCATCCCAAAACTTTCGGAACAAGTCGACTCTTCGTTTCAGCTCCTTTGAGTATGTCACTTTGCCTCCCGTGAATTTTGATTCCATGTCCATTCCGCACACATTTTCTCCAACGGTTAGGATGATACCTGAAAGAGCGCAACCTATTGCCAAGCCCTCCCAGTTTCGTCTGCCCACTTCGGTTGAACCGAATGCGCCTGCTATGATGGGGAGTTTGAGGGGGATGCCGGCTATCTTGGTTTCTGTGTTCACGTTAGGAAAGAGCGCCACATCCGAGTCTGCTTCGATGCCGTGTACCTCAAAGACGGATGATTGAATGTTAAAGTGGGACCAGTCTAACCCAAAGTCTTTGAGCGCCCCAGCGGTGCTAGAACCGAATTGCAGAGGCTCTGGATATAGAGTTTCTCTTCCTCGGAAAGTGGACAAGCCGATTTCGCAGAGGAAGGGGCAGTCTCGGATGCATATGGGGCACATACCACTTGTTGGACTAAGGTCTTTCACTCGCGTCATTGTTCCGGTGGTGGATTTGCTGTTTAGGTATGAAGAGTTTCTTGAAACACGTTCTGGCATTTCACTTCACCTTTACGTTTGTAAACCTAGAGTATTGGAAATACAGAAACTAAGCTTTTAAATGTTACTTTCTACGACAAGTACAAACACGCCTCTACGAGAAAATTAGAATAAAATGAACATAAAAACGGTTTTAGATTAATTCTCGCTTTAATTTTATTCAAAGGGCCAATGTTTTTTAAGACTTTATAACTCCTCTCCCCAAAGGTATGAATCTCTGTATTTCTTCCAGAGGAATTTCAAGAATTCGTTTTTGTAACACCTCAGAAAATTTTTTTGCCAAAAGCCCTCGGATATGTTTTGCAAGCCCACCGCTTTTTTGGTTCCCTGGAATTAGTTCAACGTAGATGCTTGTCTGTTTAGAGATGGCTTCTACGGGGCCTCCAACAACCAGAGGGCATCCTTCTTTCATCTGAATCCCAATAGCAATCTGCAAGGACACATTCCGGATATAGTTTTTCGATCCATGAATAATAAATGCTCCTCTCTTTAGTGGTAAGGCGGCTTTGCTCACTTGTTTAGGAGAAACCCAGTAAACGTTAAGCGTGTCGAACATTTCCCTCCAAGCCCGGGAATATGAAGCTGCAAGTTGAGCTGATTCGTTTATCGTTTGTTCGGGCGGATGTTTTCCTTCGGTCTTGATCAAAACGAAGGGCGCGCCGACGACATCCGCGTGGAAAACAACATCATGAGGTTCCATGTGTTTTTTGACAAGAACTTCATTAGTTGTTGCATCTCTTCCTCCGAGCACAAGGAAACCATCCGAAGAATGAAACCATCGGAATTTTTCGTACCAATCCTTTTTTCGTCTTTCAGGTGGAAGCTTGCGGGTTTCCTTCACTAGCTTAACCCTTTGTTGTTGCAAATCCATAATCTTGGTTTGGGTTTCTTTTAGGGCTTTCTTAACTCCCTCAAGTTTCCTTTTGGCTTTTTTCGCTTTCTTGTAATAGTTTGCTGCGTTGACTTGAATGGAACGACGAATGTTAAGAGGAAACATCAAGCCGTCGACCGAAACATTAAGTATTAGGTGTTCAGGCTGAAGAGAATAAAAGTGAATGGCGGGAATATGTTCTGCTTTCTTTTCCTTTTCGATGCTTGAGACTATTTGTTTCCAAGATTTTCCATCTCTTTTCCCGCCTACGATTTTTTGGAGGAGAAACTGTAGGTCGTTTAAGTGTGTATAGATTATGTCACCAATTTTTCTGTTTTGTTCTATTTTCTCCATCGAGTCTTTCAAGGCTTTCTGTTGTCTTTTGAGGATTCTTCGTTGTTTTGCCAGCTCTTTTTCAGCTTCTTTAGAAACCTCAACTACTCTTTCTTCCATGACCGACTTTGTGTAGTATTCATCGAGAGCCCCGTTGACAGTTTTATATTGTTTTTGTTTGAAGCGGGCATATTTTTTTTAGGAGTAGGGGAGTTACATCAATCCACGCACCTCGTTCATCAACCACGATGCAAGGTTCTACATTCCCAGTTTTAATGATGGAGAGAATTTGGTGGACCTCGTCGAAAATTTTACCAGTCTCTTGTCTCGTAAGGGATTCACAAGCAGCATCTTTGTTGACGCTCGCACGAAGGAGAATTTCTTCGGCGTAGAATCCACCGATGCTCAGGAATTTCGTGAGGGCCTTTACTATTTCTAGTTGTCCTAGAGTTCTTATTTCGCTGAAGTCTGGGCGACTTAGTTTGAAAGGGTTTCTGCCGTGTGGTGGAGCGTGCTGAAAGATTTCGCCGCGCAAAATGTTTCGATCTCGCATTCTTCGATACGTTAAGGCGTGTAAAATCTTGTTTTGTGGGTCCACCAGAATGATGTTTCCTCCACCGAACAGTTCCGATATAAGTTGGAAGTCTCCTTTTCCCGTGCTTACGTAAATTATGACGGTTCGTTCAAACTCATGCTGTTGGATTCCTGTGATCCTACCGTTTCTGAGGTGTTTTCTGAGAGCCATACAAAAGGCGGTGGGCCTTTTTGGTTTTTCAAGAGCATACGAGGTTAGGTGAAGTCGCTTTCCCGCCTCTATGAGTAGATGAAGAGATGGTTGGCTTGGTTGACGAAGCTTTAAAAGCAAAGTAGTGGGATTAATTTGGTAAATGTTATTAATACGAGCACCCTTGATAGTTCGGTCAAGTTCAGGAGTAAGTGCAGTAATGTCGAAACTCGTCATCTCTTCCTTCAATGTGGTTTCCTCTAAGAAGGTGAGAAAATGAAGCCTTTAAGCGTTGTTTATTCAATCAGAGCCTGCTTAGGCATTATTGCAGCTGCAATGTGTGTTCTTCTAAGACTTGATGACCTTTTAACCGGCGTTTCACTTGGAATCTTTTTTTATCTTCTCACATATTATATTCTTAAGCATTTTTTCGTTGCCAAGGTGGAAAAACCGTCTAAAATACTTACTATGGGGATAGGTGCCTATTTCCTTACATTTGCTGTTGTATTTGGTTTATTGTTTACACTTCTGATTCCTACAGCGGTGTTCACATGCTCGCCTGATTTTTCTGTCGTAGGTCAAGAAGTAACCTTTGATGCGACGGGAAGCTATGATCTATTTGGCGGTATCAAGAGTTTCATTTGGGATTTCGGTGACGAGACCACAAGCTCCGGTAATATTACAACCCACAAATACTTTGAGGCTCGAACCTACATAGTGACACTGAACGTTACAGACAACGAAGGATATACAAGTACGTCGCAAAAAGTCGTCAATGTTACTAACAGCACTGAAACCTAAAAATAAAAATAAGCACCGTTATGTAAGCTTCGTCTGTACAATTCTTTTGAGCTTAGCACTCGTCTCAGGTTCAGTCTGTTTGGGCTTAATTCTAACCGCCTCTTCAGGTTTTTTCTTTGTTTGCTGCTTAGATTTCACGCCTTTTATGGTCTTAACCTCCGTAGACTCCTCAAGTTTTGTTAGTATGCGCATGTAGTTAGCCCAAGCTGAGAAGAAGCCCCGGTCATAATCAGCGTGAAGCTTGTTCCTAGTGTGTTTTAAGAATTCGCGTCGATAATTTTTTAACTCATCTGGGTTGTTGAAATCGTTGTTTGAAAGAAAAGCATATCGGTCGTTATTCGATTTTTTGGCTAAAAATATGCCGTGGAGCGCCTGAAAATATCCGCTGTTCCACTCGGTTTTCTGTATTCTCTGCTTTAGTCGTTCAAGCATTCGTTCTGCCTCGGCGAACCGTCTCTTTGTTACAAGTTGAAAGAATCGTGTCACGAAGGCTGATGGGATAGGCATTTTATCTTCGTCTCGGCTTATCTTCCTCGGCTACGTCTTCTACTCCGTTTTCAGTGATCTTGAACACCCTCTCACCTTCGGGTAGGTAGGAGCTTGAAACGAGGCGGGCGATTCTTACGGGTCCGCGTGCAGATTTGCGAAGGTATAAGCGGGTGCTGCTTGTATGTGCAACGATGTGACCGCCGATGGGATGTATGGCGTCGCCGAAGAAAACGTCTGGCTTGGCCATCACTTGATTTGTTACAACTGCGGCGGCGTTGAAGGCGCGAGCTAACCGTACTAGTTTGTGCATGTGTTTGTTGAGCTTCTGTTGCCTCTCCGCTAGCATTCCTCTGCCGAGGTATTCGCTTCTAAAGTGGGAGGTTAGGGAGTCTACGATGATTAGGCGGATGCCGTTTTCTTTTATTATTTTATCTGCGTTGTCGAGGAGAAACATTTGGTGGTCTGAGGTGTATGCTTCAGCGACTATGATGTTTTTGGCTACCTCTTCGGGGACTAAGCCTAGATGTTGTGCCATTTGGACGATGCGTTCGGTTCTGAAGGTGTTTTCTGTGTCGATGTATAGAGCTCCGGTGTTTAGTCCTCCTTTTTCAGTGGGTAGCTGCACGTTTACGCATAGTTGGTGGCACATTTGACTTTTGCCGCTTCCGTATTCTCCGTAGAATTCTGTGATTGTTTGAGTTTCGATTCCGCCTCCTATGAGTTCATTCATTGTTTTGCTTCCTGTCGTTAGCCGTAGGACGTTTTGTCGCATTTTTAATAGTTCGTCTGCTCGGATGAAAGAGACGGTGAGAGACGATCTTGCTATGCGGATGACTTCTAAGGCTTTTTTTTCGCCGATGCCTGCGGATTGTAGTTCTCGTGCTGCTGCTGTGCCTAGGGATTCTACTGTGTGGAAACCTAATTCGTGTAGTTTTTGTGCTGTTGCTGGTCCGATGCCTGGTAGGTCTTCAAGGTATTCATACTTTTTTTGTTGAGGTTCTTCGGTCATTTTGGCTCCTCGGTTGAAGGTTTGAGGGAAAGTTGGGTTATGGTATATTTAAATTAGTTGAAGGAACAGATAAAAGGTTCTGTGAGAGTGTTGGCTGAAACTAATGGTAATCTCTCTGAATATATGGGTTTTGTTGATTTGTTTGGATGTTGTTACTTATTTGTGTGTGTGTCTCTCTTTTTAGACCCCCCTATAGCCCCCCTATAATTTTTTGCAGTTACTCATTCTCTCTCTTATAGACCCCCTACCTAGGGGGGTGGTTGTTGCAAAGCTTGTTTTTCGTTGGTTTTCTGGAAGTAAGCTTAAAAGCGGTTTATCCCACGTTTAAAAATGCATCTGAACGTATGGAATTGTCGGAAAAAGGTGGAAAAGGTGGGAATTGACGTTGCCCGTATCAGAAACCTCGGGGTTTCACACGGATTTTGTTTTCTTCGGCATACTGAAGTTGACTGGTCAGTATGAGTGAACTTGTTCCGAGGCTGAAAATATCTATTTCGTTGAAAGAGATGGAGAAGTTTTGATTATGCTATGGATCATGCATGCATATTAGGTACCTAGAGTCTTGATGCTCTCTAGAACTGCAAATACTCCGGCAGCTCTAGCCCTCCTCTCAAGGTATTCTTGGTCTAATTTACCTTCTTGCCTAACCAACACACTTTTGACATCCTGTTCATCATTTACACCTCGGTCGGGTCTCGCCAGCTTGTTCACTATAAAATCCTCTGGAGAAACGATCCATGCTTCAATATCCATGTCTAGTTTGGCCCTCTTTCTTCTTTTCAAGGTTTCATCATCGAAAACAATTCCGTCAGGTTTCAACCACAATTCTATTTCTACCTTCTCTTTCTGATCCAAGAGTACAATAACAGGGTTTAGGGGCGACGATATGGTAGTTTCAAAGTCTATTGTTTGTAGCCAATTAAGGAGTTGGTTAAATTCTTGATCAGTTTTGATTGCTGCCGCCAAATCAACATCAATAGTTGTTCGAACTCTTCCATAGAAAGGAAGAGCATAACCACCGATTATCATATAGGAGACATTCTTGTCTTCAAATAGTTTCAGCAACCTCTGAAGAGATCTTAATATTGTTGGCAATCATGTTCAACTCCACGAAAAGTTTGAAGGGTGAATGACCATATGCAACAAGCCTCTCTGTATATAACGCGTCTTTAACTGCATGTTCCAAGTCTTCTCTTCTTGCTCTAAGCGGTTTCATTCTTAATCTTCTATAAGTTTCCAGAAAATCAAAACCTAAAGATGTGCATGTTATGTTTTTCTTGGGTCTACCTCGTTTACCAGTGCGCGCGCATTTTAACTCAATGAGTCTTTCCTCTTCCATCTTTTTCAATAAAGAAATGGCACGTGAGTTTTTCCAGTTCAGTTTCTGGATTACTTCTCTGACACCGCATGAAGCTGATACAACCGTATTAAGCATTTGGGCTTTCTGATCCAGAGACATTTTGTTTCCCTTTAGGAAACTTATTCAAAATCCAATATTTAAACATACCGCAAAAATACCGAGCATAAAAATAATAGTCCAATGCATGCATGCACAGAACAAAGCAGCATTCTTCAAAATAAAGAAAAACCTCAAAAATCCTCAAGAAGTTTTAATAACTCTTTGGTTAATGTCATATCGGAGTGTAGCTGCACCATGGCTGAGATGGGCATCAGAGCAAAAATGTTTGTGAAAGATGTTATGAGTAGTCCTACCATTACAATTGATGAGGAAGCATCCGTCCACAAGGTAGCCCAACGTATGGAAAAGTACAAAGTAGGCGGTATCATCGTAACTGGCAAGCAGGGAAAACCCTTAGGCATCATAACCGAAAGAGACCTCATCATACGAGTTCTGGCAAAAAGTAGTAGACCCAGCAAACTAAATGCCAAACAAGTGATGACCTCACCCCTCATCACCGTGAATCCAGATGAAACCCTGAGCGAGGCCGCTAGAAGGATGAGTCGCCTCAACATTCGAAGGTTAGGCGTCATGTACAAGGGAAATCTTGTAGGAGTAATCACAAGCAAGGATATTCTAGCAATCACACCTGAACTCATAGCAATCATACAAGAGCAAGCTCGCATTCAGGGAGAAACGGCAATAGAAGAGGCTCCAGAATATTCACCTCTAGCGGGGCATTGCGACCGATGCGGACGCTGGTCAGATACGCTTGAAGAGGTTGAAGGTAGTTTTCTCTGTGGGGAATGTAAAGCAGAATTTGGAGCCAAATATTGAGAGGTCGAACGTTTGCGTGTTCAAAATCTAATGAACCGAAAATATCCCTCCCTTTACAGTGATGAGCTTGCCACAAAGGCTCGTGCTATTCTTCGCAACCGAGAATTACGAGTTCTTCCCGTTGTGGACAAGCATAAACATTTTATTGGCATGATCTCCCGCAGTGACATAATGGCCATAACTTCATCGGTCTCCCCCATTCGGGCGAAGGGAATCATGTCAATGCCCAGATTCATTGCAGCCGAGGAAATGGACGTTATTCAAGTTGCACGGGAAATGATTCGTTCAGATGAATGGTATGCTCCTGTAGTAAAATCGTCTCAAGATTACACCTATTTAGGAATGCTCGGCTTAGAAAACCTCATTGATTTATTTTTGAAAAAAGGTTTTGCCAAACTTGCAAAGCCTCTTTCTGAGATTATGTCAACGGAACCTGTTACATGTTCTCCTGATGATGATGTGGATAACGTTTGGCGTTTGATGCAAGAACATTCTTTCGCTGGGTTGCCAGTTGTGAAAAAAGGTAAGCTTGTTGGCATAGTAACACAGAAGAATTTGCTAGATAGCAGGGTGGTGTTTCCGATGTTTGAAGCGAAAAAAGGACGATTCAAAGCGCCATCAAAAATATCATCTGTGATGAGAACTTCTGTTATTTCTCTTAAGCCAGCATCTCTGGTCAAGGAAGCAGCTGAACTTATGCTTGAGAAAAACATTGGACGTGTGCCTATTATTGATGGGAAAGGTAAGCTTATCGGCGTGGTTGATCGTGAAGACATCGTGAAAGCACTCCTTTGAACTGAATAGAGGTTTAAAATTTGGCAGTACGTCGTAGTGGAAAGCGAGAATCCTTTCGGCGCAGGTTACGAGAGAAAGGGGCTCTACGTTTGAGGGGCCATCCTTCCAAAAAACGTGAAGGAGAAATAATGACCATCGCAAAAAGTCCAGTGGTCACAATGGCTCCTACTACACCAGTCTATGACGCCATACAGATCATGAGTAAAGAGGGTTTTCGACGCATACCTATTGCTGATCCGGGAACCAAAAGGCTTCGCGGCATAATTGTCGCCACTGACATCATTAATTATCTTGGCGGAGGTGAAAAATTTCAGATAATTCAGCGAAAGTACGCTGGCAACTTTTTTAAGGCGATAAACGAGCCGGTCAGATCGCTCATGACTCAAAAGGTGCTTTCGGTTCCTGTCCTTGCTAAAATCAGTGACGCGATAAGACTCATGAAAAAACATAACATCGGCGGCTTACCAGTTGTAGATGAAGAAAACCACGTATGGGCTATCATAACAGAACGGGACATAGCACTGCTCTTTAGTAAAAGGTTAAGAGGAGCTAAAGTCGCAGATGCAATGTCTAAAGATGTTGTTACGGCGAAGCCTGAAATAACCGTCTCTGAAACCGAAAAAACAATGATCAAACACGGATTCAGGCGATTGCCCATCGTTTCAAACCATAAAATCATTGGCATAGTCACCGTCATGGACATATTACGCTTTTTTGGTACAGGTCAGGTTTTCAAACATCTACAATCCGGAACCATTTCTCAGGTTTTGCAGACACCTATTCTCGAAACAGCCACAAAAGACATTGCAACAATTGAACCTGACGCCGATGTGGGTCAAGCTGCGAGAATCATGCAGGAAAGAAACATAGGCTCCCTGCCCGTAGTAGAGGATGAGAAGCTCGTTGGCATAATAACAGAACGAGACTTCTTTAAACTCATTGATTGAGCAGATTTATTATTCTCAGTAACCATGAACATTTCAAATAAACTTGAGGGCAAGCGTTTGCCTGTTGACTTGGTTCTTAGCAACGCCAAAGTCTATACTCGTAGAGGAATTGTTGAGGCTGGTCTAGCTATAGATAATGGGAGAATTTTTAGGATAGCCAAGGAGACGAACCTCCCTCAAGCTTCAACTAAACTGGATTTACGAGGATGTATAGTACTTCCTGGATTAATAGACATGCATGTGCATCTTCGAGACCAGCAATTTGCGTATAAGGAGGATTTCTTCACCGGAACATCGGCCGCAGCCGCGGGCGGTGTTACGTTAACCGTGGATATGCCAAACAACAAACCGGTAACAATGAGTTCAAAATCGTTAAGAGAACGCATGAAGCTGGCGGAAAAACGGATAATCGTTAACGTTGCTTTTTACTCAGCCTTTCCAGCGACCTTGGGAGAAATACCTTCAATAGTCGAGGAAGGAGCCGTAGGATTCAAACTCTTTCTGTCGCAAAGGATAGGAGGACTAGACATCGAAGACAATGACGTGTTGTTGCGTGCATTCAACAAAGTAGGAGAGATGAATGTTCCTGTCGCGGTACACGCAGAGGACAGGGAAATACTTGAAAACATCAAAAATAAGATGAAGCAGGCCGAACGCAACGATATGAACGCTTATCTTGAAGTTCACCCGCCAAACGCTGAAATGAAGGCAATACAGCGCATCATTCAACTTGTAAAGGAATCTAAGGTTCGTGTTCACTTTTGTCATGTCAGCTCGGCTGCTGGGTTGAACGCCTTCTTGGCAGCGAAAAAAATGGGGTTTTCTGCCACTTGCGAAGTTACCCCGCATCATCTCTTTTTGTCACATGAACATTTGAAACGGTGCCGGACTACAGCGCTTGTCCATCCTCCATTGAGAACCAAGAGGGATGTCAAAGCTCTTTGGAACGCTCTTACGCGTGGGTTAATCGATACTATAGCTTCAGATCACGCTCCTCACACGATTGAGGAAAAGGAAG
>Ga0114925_10001524_pt1 | contig 11482 bp, 10 predicted proteins | sample SumtaG_2_FD_87287 | JGI IMG/M metagenome (GOLD analysis project Ga0114925, IMG submission 87287) | Deep subsurface microbial communities from Indian Ocean to uncover new lineages of life (NeLLi) - Sumatra_00607 metaG | ecosystem: Environmental > Aquatic > Marine > Oceanic > Sediment | place...
TATTTCTTAATTTCTCTAGAAAAATTCTATAATCCGAGTACTCTCCGTCTTCAAGAATCTTAATATCATCTCAAAATCACTAAGGATTAAGTATTATAAATTAAATTAAACATAAAAATATTAGAGATTTAATTTTAGTTCTATTTCTTAGTATCAGACGGATAAATATTTATATTAGGAATTTCATAATAATAATACAAAACACATATTAAAAATAATTGAGGTAAAAAATAATGCAAAAAATGGATGAACTCCTTTCCACCGGAGTGTATGAGACTATAACTCCTGATAGAGAAATGACGGTTGCTGATTTATTAAAAGAATTGAATTTGGAAGATAAATACTTTGGAATCCTTGTAAATGGGAAAAAGGCTGAACTAATTCAAAGGATCGGCGAAAAAGATTCGATAGTAATCTTGCCGCATATTGCAGGCGGTTTTTAGAAATAAATTCTTTTTTTTAATCCCTTTTTAATTATTCTTCACATACTATAGTTCAATTTTGAGAAGTTTGGTTGCGAAATTTTTTCACATCTCCATGAATTTTCAAATATTCATTTAATTGTACCAAAGTTTGTATCTTTATATTTCGATCTTTTGTTTTTTTCAATTTTCGATATCATTCTAATAGTGATTAACTCACTCGTAAGATATAGATTTTTCGAGAGATATAAATTTAATAACTAGTTTAATCCTTATTGGTATTAATGTCTTCAAAAATAAATATTAGTGATCCTAAAAAATTCTTAAAACATTATTGTGAGATCTCATTTCTTCTAAACGTCTCACTGATAATCATTTCCATAATTTTCTTTTTAGGGATTAAGTTCTCTATAATTGGTCAGTTTTTTGGTTTTCTTTTCATTTTAGTTGTTTTTTTTAGTTTTGGATTAATTTTGTTAAGTGATAAATATTTAAAACCAAAAAAATTAGGGAATAGAGGGAAGCAAACCCATTTTATAACTTATCTTTACTTAATATTCATCATTTTTGGTATATGGGCTTTTTTTAGTAGAAAAGGGGAGTTCCTTTTGCCTAACATAAATTTTATTATACTTTACATATTAATCGGTTTTTCAATACTATTGACGTATTTAAATTGGTCTTTATTAAAGGATAATCTACATCAGAGAAAATTAATTCCTTCTGGAACGGGTATTAAAGTGATTAAAATCCTAATAGGAGTTTTTTGTATATTATTTTATGTAATTTGTTTTATTATGGCATGGGGTATATTAACAGGAGGACCTCCTTTATTAGGCATGGTTACCGGGTCTGCGATATCTTGGACATCAGGTTTATTTATATTGTGTGTCCCGGCAGTGACTATATTATTTCTAAAATTATTTTCTAAAAAATACCACCCTAAAGTAAAAATGAGCATTATGATCATCGGTCTTACTTTCACTGGAATTTTTGCTTTACCATTTGCTTCGATACCTTTTACTATCATCGATGCAAACAATCAATTTTCCAAACATTTTGGATCTGATTGGAATGATTTTGATCCAGATGTAGAAAAAAATTTCTTAGATATGCAATTTGTCCTCGGTTATTATTATTTTGGCTTACCATCAAGTAACCAAGATAATTTTAAAGTTGAAAAAGATATAGTTTTTGCAGAGACTAAAGATTATAAATTAAAATATGACGTGTATTACCCTGATAAAAAGAACTTGATTGGTGAGGATACAACTATTATATATATACACGGAGGAGGATGGTCATCTGGAGATAAAGACCAACATCCCGAAATTATACATTATTTAGCAGCCCAAGGTTATGTCATATTTGATATTCAATACAGACTTTTAGACATTAACTTTTTTAAAGAATTATCTGGTATAGATTATAGCTACTTACCTCCGGACGAAGATGTAGTTGGAGAATGGACAATCGAGGATCAAGTTAATGATATTGCAAATTTTACTAGGTATCTTTATTTAAACAATGATTATGACGCAAATTTAGAAAATGTATACTTTATGGGCGGTTCCGCTGGAGGACACTTAGCAGCATTAGCATGTTTAGGATATAATGAAGGATTTTGGAGTTTTTCAAAATATTTAAACATTACAGGTGGTGCATTCTTTTATCCGGCAAATGACGCGGAATATTTCTTTTATGAATTAGAGTTTTTTTATGAAAATGGTTTTATCCCTGGAGATGAAACTCCAAAAGAGAATCCTGATTTATACAAAAGATATACACCAAGTGAATTAGTAGATTCTGATGATCCTCCTTGTATTATATTCCATGGGACATCTGATCAATTAATACCTTATGAAAATGGTAAAACAATTCAAGATGAGATGTTAAAAAAAGATCTGATTAGTATCCTTGTGAAAGGATATTTTGGTTCCCACGGTCATACAGAAGGAGCGGACTATCTGAATGTGGCATTATACTATTTAGAAAGGTTTCTCTTTTTAACTAAAGATGATTAATAATTTATCAGTAAAAATGTTTTTAATGAAAAAATACACAATAAAATTATGTCTTTATCAAAAATTAGTTTATTATAGGTGAGATTTCCAATTTTATTTTACAGATATTTCGACGAATATAATATAGAATTGAATGCTCTTGATTATTTTGAGATTTTTTTATGGATACTAAGCATGGTCGTCTTTATCATTGTTGGTCTTACATTTTATAAAGATTCTAAAAAACGTAATAAGATGTATATAAACTTAGCCCTTTTCTTTTCCTTTTTTGCTATTTCGCGCGTGTTTAGATTAATTTCAAAATTTGTAATAGGATATCAATATGGAACGACTCAATTTACTGGGACGTTATTAATTTTAGCGATTTTATTTAATATAGTTTCATACATCGGACTTTTTGCTTATTATCTGTATTTAGAAAAACGTGTTGTAAAAAAAACGCATTATTTTTTAAGCATTTGCATAATAATTGTTATTATTATTTCCATTATTAGCTACTTTGTATATGTATTCATTTATCTTCTAATTCCTTTTTATCTTATTGTCATTTTATCGATACCTATCATTTATACCATTTTAGCAATAAGATCAGAGGGAAAAGTAAGAGTGAGTGCTATTATAATAATGATAGGAATGATGTTAATTATTATCGGGAATGCTCTTGATGCTCCGGGATTTGCGCCATTTTTGGCAAGATTACCAATATTGACTGTGATTGCTCAAATAGCAGCTCCTTCGTTAATGATTGTGGGCTGTCTTTTAATAAGAAAAGGATTCCCAAGAGAACTTTAGCACTCAAATAATGTAATGTTATTTTAGGTCTATTCGCAATAAATCTTCAGCTAATACAGTATTAGGAAAGATCTCTTTAGCTTCTTCAAGTAATATAGAAGCATCTTCTTGATATCTTGATGAGATGTGAGTTAGGATTAATTGTTTCACTTGCATTTTTATAGCATCATTGGCAGCATCAATTGAAGTTGAATGTTTCTTTTCATCTGCTACGTCAGCCAAATCTTTCGCAAAAGTAGCTTCATGAATTAAGACATCCGAATTCATACCAAGTTCTATTAATGAGTCACAGGGCTTCATATCCCCTGAATAAGTTACTTTAATTCCAGGTCTTTTTGGACCCACTATTTGTTCTTTCACCGGGTCTATTTCTTTCCCGTTTAGAGTAATTGTCTTGCCATTTTGTAATTTTTTCCATAGATTACTCATAGGTATTCCTAATTCTTTGGCTCTTTCAGGATTAAATTTTCCATATCTGGGTTTTTCTATGAAAGAATATGCGTATGTAGTTACGGAATGGTCTACTAAAGCGTATTTAATTTTGTATAGGTTAGTCTCTAGAATTATGTCATCTTGAATATCATATTCGCTATTTGGTACCTCCGAATCTAATCCTTCATATTCAATTAATTTTTTATTCTCATGATCGATTTCTATTATTTTAATAGGATAATTAGACCTAAGTCCCAAAATCTTCCGATGAATATACATATATAGAAATAAATTGCGGGGACCAACAACTACAACGGGAGCCGTCCTTTCGACTAGTCTAAAACGAAATAATAAGCCCGGAAGTCCAATTATATGATCTCCATGAAAATGAGTTATTAAGATTTTAAGTGGTTTGTTAAATTTTAGACCTGCTTCATTAAATTTACGCTGTGTATCTTCACCACAATCAAATAACATTATGTCTGAGCCATACTTTAAAGCAATAGATGATAAATTTCGATTTTTTACAGGAATGGCACCACTTGAACCTAGAATAATTAGTTCCATCGATACTCATGAATTAAGATTGTCTTAATTGAGTTATCTCTAATCTTTGTTGAATATTTTGCTTATTTAAATCGTCAAGCATATTTTTTAATTCCCGTAATCTTAGAGCAACGTTAGGATCTTGAGTTTGGGCTGGTTGAGCTTGGGCTTGTGATTGTAAACTTTCTAATTGTGAATTTAATTCATTAATTTTTTGTTCTTTTAAGTTAACTTGGGCTTCTAAATCTTCACATTTTATTTTATTCTGGATCGCTTCCTTTTTAACGTTCGCGCTCTCTTGTTGTAATGGTATAACCATTTCTTTTTGCATTTTTAATTCATTTTCTAATTGTTCTTGAGATTCACCAGTAGCAGGAGCTTTACCTTTTCTTGCTTGTACTATTTTTGCTTGGAGAGATTTAATTGTAATTTTTGCTTTATTCAATTTGTTTTGTAATTCTTCCGTTAAATCCCCCATCGCACTTCCAGAAGGAGCTCCAGCTTCTGCCGCAGTTGCCCCTGACGCTTTCGCTTCTTTTAGCGTTGATATATTATTTTTTAATGTGTCTATTTCTTGTTTCTTTTTAGTTAAATCCTCTTTTAATTCATCAATTTTTTCGTGTAATTCATCTATCGCAGAATCATCAACAGCTGCCTTACCCTTTTTCTTCCCGACTTTGGAAAGTTTACTTTTTAAAGAATCTATTTGTCTTTTTGATTTATTTAATTTATTTTGGAGCTCTTCTGTTAATGCCCGTGTAATTGTAGCTTTTTCTCCCGCCTCTGCTTTAGTACCCATGCTTTCTAATTTTTCCTCTAGTTCCAATAATTTTGATTTTAAAGAATCAATCTCTTGTTCTTTATCGCTTAAAATTTGATTCATTTCAGAACTCTCTGCACTCATGCTTTTTTGTTTTAATTTCGTCATTAGAAGGCGTTGTTTATTGATTTTTGATTGCAGTTCGTTAACTAGAGCGTCAATTGGTGTTTTTTTCTCTTCTATTCTTATAACTGAGCTTTGACCTTGTTTTTTAGCTATTTTGTCGAGTTCTTGCTGAAGTTGAACCTTTTCCTTTCTTAAATAACCCATTTTATTTTTAAGTTCTCTGATTTCTCTCTCTCTTTCGTCAAGATTAATAGCTAATTTCGAATCTTTTCCCTTTTTACCTTTTTTAGAATCACCATCTGAAGTGATAGCGTCTAATCTCATAACTGTGTCTTCTAACTTCTCTATTTTATCAAGAGCGCCAAATAACTCTTGTTCTTTATTGGCTAATTCTTGCTCTAACTCGCCAATTCTTGCTTCTTTTTCATCGGGCATGTTTAAAACGTCCTTTATTAAAAGTAATAAATTTTTATATATTTTACTTTAAAAGATATAAGTAATTAAATTTTAGCCATTTAATACATTTCAAAATCTTTTATTGTAAAACGATTAATTTTTTTCATAAGAGGTTTAAGGCTCAATAAATTAAATATCAGAAGTACTATAAAAAGAATTGAAATTATAATAAAAGGCACCCAAAGCGGTGGCAGAGAGACTCTATCAAATAGTACTATTCCATTAAGTATCATTCCTACACCTAAACTTAAAAGTAATGATGGTATTATTACAAAAAATGATTCTAAAAACATAATTCTCTTTAAATCCTTATTTTTCGATCCTATAGATCTCATAATTAGAAAATCTTTAGCCTTATCCATTAAACCTGCTTTCTGATAATTATAGAGTGAAATTATCGCAATAACCGCCATGATAATTATTACAAAAAGCGGATATAAAGTTAAATAGAAGATATAATTCAGATTTGCATTAAAAGTTTCCTCCATATCAAAATGCGTAAAATCTTTACCCAGATTATTTTTTATTAAAGTATCGAGCTCTTCTTTAATATTTTCATAGCTACCACTTTCTATTTGTAAAAATATAATGTTAATTTCATTATTCGTAAGGTTTAATTCTTCTTGAAAAATATCTAAGCCTACATATCCCGCATAACCGTTGTAAAAACTATCAATGACTATACCAGAAATATGAAAAGTATGACCTTCATCTTCCAATTTCAAACTCTGATCCATCGCATAATCAAAAAAGTTATAAGCTAATCCATCTCCTATAGTCATATTATTAAATGCATCATCATTCGTAAAAAATCGACCTTCTATCTCGAAATTTTGTATAACTTTGTCAGGATTAACACCAATTATTGGAAAATTACCCGTCCTTTGTTGACCAACAGTATCATATCCCCTAGGTTGACCTTCTTCATTTTCATCATAATAATAATGAATTCCGTCTAATTCTCGTACATCACAGAATTTAATTAATCGCTCATCAATTTTTTCAATCTCTTTAATATCTTCTAAATCTGGAATGCCCGTGAGGTTAAATAAATATTTTGACTCTAAGAAATCTATGTCATCTTCATTAATTAATAAATTTGGATTAGAAAACATTAAATACATCTCTGAATAGTACTTTACAGTGTCCTCATGACCAATAATCACTATATTTTCGCCTTGGGATTTTCGTATCCACTCTTGAGATGAAGAATTTAAAACAATGGCTCCTAAACCCAATGTAAAAATAATTAAAAATATAATTGAGAAAACTATTATATAACGTCTATATTCTCCTTTTCTCCTCACTGTATTAACAACTGCAATCTTTAAATTAAAACCCAATGAAGCAAACCATCTTGGAACCGTAGTTAAACCTTTAGAGGCATCATAATCATAGGAAATATCCTTAGAAAAGGTTTTAATGATCTTTTGAGTACCAATTTTTCTTAACTTATACCCAGTTATAATAAATATACCTACTAAGCAGGAAAGAAAAAGAATTGGAATATATACAAAATCTAATTGGAAAATTAAGGGAAAATTAAAAAACAACGCAATAATCATGAATATACCAAAGGATATTAGGCCAAATATAAATCCAAGCAAAAAACCAATAAAAAAAATTATGTAGGCTTCAAGGAGATAAAAGGAATACAGTCTATTGGGTAAAGCTCCTACAGCTTTCATTATTGCAATATCTCGTTTTTTAGTTAGAATTAAGGTTGTGGTAATAACTATTACAATTGTAATAGCTAATATGATCATTAATATAAGAATTAAAACATTAAACTGTGAATAAATTCTATTTAATGCCCCTGAAAGGAAATATTCATTCTGATAAGTAGTGGGGATAATTATATTTAACCCTAAGGAAGTTGTGAAATAAACTAAAAATACAGCAAGGGCCACAACTATAGATATAACCAATACATAAGGGAAGGTTATTTCTTTTTTCCGTACAAAATCTTTTAGGGCAAAATCAAGCGACATTATCTTTATACTTATATTTTTAATTTTTCTTAAGATACTTTCTTTTCTTTCACTATTTTTCCATCTTCAAAAGTTATGATACGATCTGCTAAATTTATTAAATAATCATCATGAGTAGCAATAATTATTATTTTTCCATCAGCTTTTAGATCTTTAAATACATCTCTTATGAATTCGCTTGTTTTTTTGTCTAAATTAGCTGTCGGTTCGTCCGCTAGGATAATAGGAGGGTCGTTTGCTAAAGCACGAGCAATTGCAACGCGTTGTTGTTCACCCGCAGAAAGCTGGAATGGTAAATGTTCTCTACGATCCCCTAAACCCATTTTTTTTAATAATTCCACAGAACATTCTCTTCCTTTTTTAAACGACATGCCAGAAATTCTCATAGGAAAAATCACATTTTCTTCTGCAGTTAAAGTACTAATAAGATTATAATTTTGAAATATGAATCCTGTGTTTAATAATCTGAAACTTGCTAAAGACTCTTCTTTCATATCAGTAATTTTCACACCATAGGTATATATAATTCCTTTATTTGGTGAATCAAGCCCTCCAATTAAATTTAATAATGTGGTTTTACCCGCTCCTGAGGGACCTTTAACAACTATAAATTCCCCATCTTTTACGGTTAAGGACACATTATCCACAGCCCTAACAATAAAATCTCCGATCTCATAGTCTTTAACTAAATTTTTTGCGATTATTATTGAATCTTCTTCACTTAATTCTTTAGCAAGAATTATCTCATCTATTTCTTGATCCTCATCTAAAATATCTTTCTCCATTAAATACTCAACGGATCCTTCTTTTCAGAAATGAATTTTTATTATAATATTAATTTTTTATGAAATTAGTATTTTTTTGATTATTTAAAACTATCAATAAAGAAATTGATAATATTTTTTTATATAAAAATATTGAAAAAATTGTTAAAAATCTAAATTAAGTTTATATATCATTTTGTAATATTAAAACATGAGAGTGATTTTCGATATTCGAGAAATGAGAATTAATATCCCCTAATTTCCTTATGGTGATTAATTCGTATCCCCATATTCTGAAATCCTAAAGTTAAGTTTTTAAAATTATTAATATTCTCGGCTTTCTCGAAGCTCTCATTTTCTTTTTTTTCATCTTGGGATATACAGCTAAAAGTAATTTCTAATTATAGAAAATTAGTCATTATAGTTTAAATTTAATTGAATTAATAAAAAGCTTAACACAATTATAATTATAAATAATAAACATAATATAATATTAAATTAAAAAATATTAGGTAATTTTAATGGATTTTGAAAAATTAACCGAACTTATTATTGAATTGGAAGTTGACGATATTGCAGATGCCGTGAAAGAAGCTCTTGACGAAGGAAAAAGAGCTTTTGATGTTTTAAATGCATTAACAAAGGGGATGGATGAAGTAGGTAAAAGATATGAGGAAAAAGAATATTATTTAACTGAATTAGTTCTAGCTGGCGAAACTATGAAAGAAGCATTTGTAATTTTAAAGCCCGCATTAGCTGCTGAAGATAATTCTGAAATTAAGACAAAAATAATTTTAGCTACAGTAAAAGGAGATAATCACGATATTGGAAAAAACATCCTTGGTTCGCTTCTTTTAAGTTCTGGCTTTGAAATGTATGATTTAGGCATGGACGTTGACGCAAAGACGATTATCGAAAAAATAAAAGAAACTGGAGCAACAATATTAGCATTGAGCTCGCTTTTAACAATGACAGTTGAGCAAATAAAGGTAGTTCATGAAGGTCTACAAGCTGCGGGGTTAAGAGATAAAGTAAAATTAATTGTTGGTGGTGCCCCATTAAATATGGATCTTGCGAAAAAATTAGGGGCTGACGATTTTGCCGAAGATGCTGTTGATGGAGTTAAGCATATTAAGGCATTAGCAGGTCAATAATTTCTTTTTATATTTTTTTATATTAGATTTACTCTTATATTTTACAAATAAAAAGAAGGATTGAGGATATTTTGACAAGATCTCGAACTAGAGGACTCTTTAAAATTGTAGAAAAGGATGAATTTAAGCATGAATGGCGTAATTACCCAGAACATCATAATGAAAGTTGGTACTTTAATTTTATTGATTTTCACACAAATACTCATATGGTTACGCGTGTTGGATATCGCCTTGGAGCAAAGGAAATAGAAATTATGCTACTTCTAGTGGTTGATGGGGATAATGAAGAATATTTCAATCGATCGAAAGTTGAAGGTTTCCCCATAGATGACGCTTATGGAGACAATAAATTGAAATATAAATGTCTGGAGCCTATGAAAAAATGGCAGATCACGTATGACGATGAAAATTTTGAAATAGATGTAATTTTTGAAGAACGATTTAAGCCGTATATCTATATGAGTCAAGAAAATCCATTGGAAGCATTGAAGAAATACGGCGAGGAAATCTTAAAAAAGTTATTAGCAGTTGCTGCTTCGAAACACTACGAGCAGGGTATGAATGTGACTGGAGTCGTAAAAATAAAAGAAAATGGTCAAATAAAGGAAGAACGACAGATAAATTGCTATGGTCACCGTGATCATTCATGGGGGTTAAGAGATTGGATTTTAATTGATAAATGGAATTGGATTGCCTGTCAATTTGACGATTGTACCATAAATTCTTCTCGAGTGGAAGTTTTTGGTACAGTAATTACCCAAGGATTCATATCTACTACTGATAACCAGGAACCGGTAACTGATGTAGAAGTAGAAACTGAATATGGATACGAAGGAAACGATTCTATTCCAAAATCTTCCTCGTTTAAGATCACAACTCCAACACGCAAATTTATAATAGTAACGAACCCCCAGAAATCATTGTATATTCAACGTCCTACTGAACGTGGATTAACAGAAGTCCATGAGCAAATAGTTAAATTTGAAATGGATGGAAAAAAGGGTTATGGGATTTCGGAGTATATGAAATCAACACGCAATTAAAAATAATTTTAATTAGTGATAATAATATGGTTTGGAAAAGTAAAATTTCTACAGAAGAAGCAAATGAATTGATCGCTATTATAAGCGAAAATGTAAAGGAAGGATTATTAGGTAGGACTAATGTTGAATCTCAATTATTCCCCGTGGCTGCTTATATCGGCATTGCGTGTAACCAACTCTATGATCAATCCTATCAATATAACGCAGTAAAAAATATGGTCCAAAATGGGGAATGCGACCCTCGGAAAATAGGACCAAAATGTAAATCTCCTGCAGCTATTTTAAATGGATTAGGTTTTCAAGCTTTTGCAATGCTATATCTACACGGGCGTGCACAATGCCTTTAAGATTTGGGAGGACCAAAAAACGAATCAAAAAAAAAAAAAGAAGAAACTAAATTTCTATTAGATTTTTTCAGACACCTAAATCCGAATTATAGAAATGATGGGTTACTATTAGTGGAACAAAGTGAAGACCAAAATATGCGGGTTATAGATAAGGATTTAGTAGAAAGCTTAAGAGGAGATATGTTCAACCCAACAAAGGAGCAGATTAAAAGGTTTAGACGAATTATCGCTTTGATCATGAATTATGGCTTTTTAGATAAGTGCGAGTGTCGGATGGGTATATTTGAACACGGTCCATATAAGTTAGACACTGGAGAATCCTTATTATTTAAGGAGTTTCAATTTCGTCTTAATAAAATCAGAGGAACACCTATTTCAAATTTAGTTTTAGCATATAGTGTAAAGGACATGAATTCTCTCAAGTTCAATGATTGGGGGACTTTATTCGCCGATCCTCCTAATTTTACAGATAATATCGTTGAAATGGGGATGTGGACTCATAAATTCTTAATGCCTGCTAAAATTGAATATCCTAATAAACTATGTGAAAATACTCCCATTTCTTGGGAGACCTTTGAAAAAGTTGGTCAATATTCCAAAGATGCTATAAAAAAATTATATGTCA
>Ga0114925_10001525_pt1 | contig 11481 bp, 18 predicted proteins | sample SumtaG_2_FD_87287 | JGI IMG/M metagenome (GOLD analysis project Ga0114925, IMG submission 87287) | Deep subsurface microbial communities from Indian Ocean to uncover new lineages of life (NeLLi) - Sumatra_00607 metaG | ecosystem: Environmental > Aquatic > Marine > Oceanic > Sediment | place...
CGCGACGGTTCTCAATCCCATGCCGTCGCTCTATCCGGGGCAAACGCCCTTTGGCTCGCCTGACATCTGGGAGGATATAGCCAACTTCTTCTCCAACATCCTCTACTGGGTGAACCCTGCCAACTCCCTGCCCTGGCTGTGGAACAGTGTCGTCTATCCGGCTATCACCTGGCTGAAAGACAACATCTGGAACCCCATCATGACCTGGATGTGGGACCGGATCGCCGAGATTGAACGCTGGTTTGGCACCCTGTGGAACAGCATAGTCGATGGTATCGCCGGTGCCTATGATAGCGTAAAGTCCTGGCTGCGAGACATTGCCAACTGGATGCAGCTGTTTCTGGGGCCGCCGATCGAGGTCATCAAGGCCACGCTCGGCAACGTCTACTCCTGGCTTTACAATACGGCGGCTTCGCTGTGGACTGCAGTAGTTGACATCTGGGCCTCGATCCAGCTGTGGTTGCAAACTACCTTCTCGGCGATGATCACCGGCATAGGCGATCTTGTCGCCTCCTCCATCGAGCGCGTCAAGACCGCCCTGGGAGCCGTGGCTGACAAGATTTGGAGCTCCATGCAACAGTTCTGGTGGTGGCTCGGGGCGCGCCTCAACTCGCTCTGGACCTGGCTCGGCACTATCATGGGCAAAGTCACCAGCGGTATTGGTAACGCTATCTCTCTGGTGCGCATCTGGGCCGAGAGGACCGCGGGCGATATTGTCACCTGGTGGAATGAAAAGTTCTGGCCCTGGCTGAGCAACGTCTTTACCTCCATTGTGAACCTGCCTCGGACCATCTGGCAGTGGTTGGTAAAGTCCCTCAAGGCGGTCTGGGAAACCGTCGCTGGTTTCGTCATCGAGGTTGCAGACAAGGCCATTGCCCTGCTCAAGCCGGTCGTCGAGCGCTGGGCTGGGGCCTTCCAGAACCTGCCCGCTACATTTCTCAACTGGGTGGCCATGACGGCGGGCACCAATTTGGCGCTCGAGCCGCATCGCGCGCTCAGCACCACGGGCTCGCTCTACATGATGTCCATGGTCGCGGGCACCGGCGCGCACGTGCTTGCCACGGCTCTCAACGCCATTCCCGGCACCGACTGGGTTGGTGCGGCGCAGCTCTCAGCCTATATCGCTCAGGCGGCGGGCTTTGAGGAGCTCACCAGAGCCACCTACGGCGTGCTGATCAACGAGGCGCTGACTCAGCCGCTTCGCTACTATTGGAACGCCCAGCTCCGTCCGCACCAGCCGACCGAGGGCGCGATCTTTGCCATGGGGCGCAAGCGCGGTCTGACCCGTGGCGAGTTCGGCGAGGCAATGGCCAAAGAGGGCCTACCCGAGTGGTGGATCGACAAAGAATACCAGTTCTTCTGGGCTGACCCGTCGCCCTACTGGCTACTGCGCATGTCCGAGCACTCTACCCCCGAAATGCAACCCTCCAGCATGTATCTGCGATGGTTGCAGGACTGGTTGCCTAACTGGCGTGCCGATCCCTGGGCCTGGTTCAAGATGAAACTCATGCTGGCCGGTTTCGAGGATACTGACATCCCGGCCTTCATCGAGGGATTCCAGACGCGGCGTCTGGCCTCGGCTGTGACGCAAGTAAAGACGTCCGTGCGGGCCATGCTGCGTGAGGGCTACTGGGATCAAACCGACGCGGCGCAGGCCCTCACTCCCTTGCGGGTCCGCCCGGAAGAGATCACCTATATGGTGCTCGCTGAGGATCTCGACTACCAGAATCGCTATCTCGATGCGCAGGTGCAGTTGTCCCTCGAGTCGTTTCGCAAGGGCGAGCTGTCGCGCCAGGATCTATCCATGACCCTCTCTCTGATGATCGTCAAGCCCGAGCGCGTGGCGCAGTTAGTGTCCCGTGAGGAGGTCCGCGCCTTGCCCAAGCCCAAGAGCGTCGTATTGCCTAAAGAGGATCCGATCGTCAAGAGCCTGGTGCGCCAGGCTGTCTCTTCTTGGACAAAAGCCTACCGCGACTGGACCATCGTCATCGAGGATCTGCGCCTGGGCCTGACCATCGTGCTCCAGAACATAGCGCTCGCGGAGCAACTGGTCACTGTTGAGCGTACCCGTTACCGGCCGCCGCTCGCGCCCCCGCCACCAGTGGAAGAGGCTCCGATCGTAAAGAGCCTGGTGCGCCAGGCTGTCTCTTCCTGGACAAAAGCATACCGCGACTGGCTGATCACCCTCGAGGATCTGCGCCATGGGCTGACCATTGTTTTCCGGGATCCGGTCCTTGCGGAGGAGGCGGTCATTGTCGAGCGTACCCGTTACCGGCCAGAGCCGCCCTACCCGCCGCCACCTGAGGAGGACCCGATCGCGGCGGCCAGTCGCCGCTACGCTATCGCCTCCTGGATACGGAGGTTCCGGGAAGGCCGGATAGACGCGGAGGCCTTGGAGCTCGGGCTGACGGAGCTGATCGACAACGAGGAGCTCGTGCTCCAGGTGCGTGAGATCGAGGAGCTGCGAGCCGTTCCCGCTGTGGAGATCGTTTTACCGCCTGAGGAGGACCCGATCGCAGCGGCCAGTCGCCGCTCCGCTATCGCCTCCTGGGTAAAAAGGTTCCGGGAAGGGACCGTCTCGGCTGCCGAGCTGGAGCTCGGGCTGATCTCGCTGATCCCCGACCCGACGCTAGTGGAGCAGATCCGCCAGATCGAGGAGCTGCGAGCTCGCCCCGCGCCGGACATCATCCCTCCCTGGGAGGAGGATCCTAGCGTGGCCGCTATCCGCCAGGAGACGGTCCGAGGTCATCTAGAGATGTTTCGCAAGCGCCTTATCAACGTCGGCGAGCTGTACACCTACCTGGTCACTGACGGCCTGGTGGCCGCCCTGGCCAGGAGCACGGCGATCACTCAGGCGCTAAAGCGCATCAAGACGCCGCCACTCGAGTCGCCCTACTTCCAGAAGGACCGCCTGCGAGAGGTCATCGATACGGCGGTAGAAGCCTACACTCGTATGCTCGATGAGGGCGAGATCTCGCCGATAGAGTACACGAGCTATCTGGCCAGCGTGGGCGTCGATGAGGACCTGACTATCTATATAGCAGACACTCAGGCACTACGGCGATTCTGCGAGCCACGCATCGCGGCCTAAGGAAAGGGAGGCAGTAGCCCGAGCATGACCAACACAACGACCAGGACCAACACACACACCGCCAGGAATGCCAGCACTCCTCCGACCGTATACAACACGAGCCAGCCTTCCATTATCTCTCCTCGTCGTTCTCGAATAGTGACAAGTCCTCAAGGGCTTGCTCCGGCGCCTCCTCGGGCTTGGCTAGAATTGCCTCCAGCGCCTCGGCTGCCGTCAGTAGTAGCTGGTGGTTCCTGCCCCACTCTCCCGACGTCTTTACTGCGCTATCGACATGTAGAGCGGCATGCACGTAAGCCGCCGCAGTCCTACAAAAGCCACGTACCTTTTCCGGGCTATTGGCAAGGATCTTCATGCTCCGCTCCCTCGCGGCGCGTTGAACGGCACCAGCAGCCGAGGTTGCAGGCGGGTGCGCGACTTGTCACCGGTCCAGCGGCTCAGTGGCCAGTGGCCGAACTCCCAGACCTTGCTACAGCTGCGGCACCTGACCAGGGCGCCAGAGACCCCTTCGCCATGGGGCAAGATAGCGCCGCACCGGCACTCCCACCACCTGGCGGCCCTGTTCCACCCCGTGTAACCCTTTGCGTTGATCTTCATCGTTCACTCTCCCTTCATCTAAAACGGCTTCTAGCGTCTCTCTCTCCTGCGAATCGTCCAGCGGCTCCGACCTTGCGCTCCAATTTCCGCAACGGTGGCCGCTCAGACTCGTTTCGTTCCTGCAAGCCGCGTCACACTTTGTCAGTTATCTCTGCATAGGCCAAATATGTCCGACTCAGCGATCGTAATCAAATCCTATCCCGAGATCTCCCTGGAGGTGATGAATCGCCGCCTGGAGGGCCAATACCGACTGTGGCTCCTGGCTCGCCACCTGGACGATCGTGGCACGGGTTGGGTGACGCTCTGGCAACTCCGTCGGTTCATCCGCAACAAGGGCCTCTTTACCATGAAGACGGTGGAGCGGGCATTGGCCAATGACTCGGTTTTCTGGGTGAGGGACGGGCGCAGGATCTATATCACGGGCATCCTCAAAGTCGCCGACGCTCTCGATGTCACCCTGCGCGACCGGCCCACCTGGCTACCGATCGAAGACTTTGCTTCCATGCTGACCTTGCGCCAGGCCTTCGTCGCCTCCTACTTTGCTCATATGCCCAAGACCATAGCGATCGCTACCCTGGCCGCTCTGACCGGCCGCACCAGGCGCGCCGTGTCTCGCTACCTATCCTCGCGCCATATCATCAAAGCCAAGAATGCTATGCTGTCTGTCCGCAATCCTGCCAACGATCTAACCCCGAGCAGGCAGCCCAGGGTTACTTTCACTCCAAGGTTGGGGGCCGCTATTGCCTGCTCAAGCGTCTGCCCAACACGTATGATACCGATCTCGAACCTGCCGCATTTGGCAAGGTGAAGGCTCAGCAACGGGAACCCTCATTAGACTCCAGCGGGGAACCCAGGCGTCGCTACTTCTCCAACCCGAAAGCCGCATCGCGCGCCGTAAATTCCCTAAGTCCTGACGAGACCATCTTTGCCCTCAAGCCTGGAGCCCGCGATGTTCGAGGGTTCCGGCTCTGGGAAGGGTATACCTGCGTCGACGCCTCGAGGGATGTGGTAAAGTGGTGATGGCCATATGCGACATTTCCAGCCTATATTATCCCTCCCTCTTGGGAGAAACTGCGCATCATGGCGAACTCAAGGGATATCTGTATCCTGGGGGACCTCTCGTAGCAGGCGAGGACCCTCCTCTGGCAGTGTCAGGCGCGCGAGTTGATGGCCACGATTGCCGTTGCGACAATCAGGCCAATGAAGACGCCCAGCGCTGTGTTCTCCAGCAGCGCTACAGCCAGTCCAAACCCGGCGCCTATCACAATCGCTATGATCCAGACTGCAATTCCGATCCGTCGTTCGTGCCTTCTGTTCTCCATGCTCACTCCTCTCCCGAGTTGGCCGCCACGACCAGGGCAACAGCCAACACTCCGGCGATAGCTCCCAGAATGACACCAAAGGTCTGCGCTATGGCAAAGCCGACTCCGAGGCCCAGTAGCCAGGCTACGATCCAGACCGCGCACGCGTTCGCTTGTTTGTGCATTTGATCTTCGCTCCCTGGTCCAGCCATAGCTCGTACAGATAGCGGCGCCGCAATGAGCGACTCGTCTGCAGCTCGAACAGCTCTCTGGCCATGGCCATGTTGGGGGCATACACGCTGAACACGTGCGCGCCGCCGCTCAGTACTGCTGTATAGCGGTTCATTCTACAGCTACCCAGACGGGTAGGCACCCGGCCTTGCTGTCCAGGGCCTCCTGAAGCGTCACTTTATTAGCGTACGCAAGTACAAGTACTACCATCCGAGGAGCGAGCTTGAGCCTGGCTATGTGGGCTCCTTCTGGAGGAGGCCCACCCGTCGCGGACTGTCCTACCCAGATACCCACATTAGGATTGCACGATTGCCCGTGGACCGCCCTACACACAGGACACGTCCCCCAAGTAGCCCGCGCCTCGACTAACAACTCTTCTGTCATCTTTGGCATGTTACTATTCCCCTTTTGCTTTCGGAATGCTCCACGGCGTGGAGAGGTTCTCCAGCGCATGCACAACCGCCCCTGCGAGAAGGTATGGGTTCGGACCGTATTCGACTGCCCCGCGGCTCATATCCAGCAGCAGCTCCTCCAGTGACTTTCCGGCCAGGTACGTGATCGACTCGATCAGCACACCATAGTAACGTTGGGTGGCGGGGATATGTTGTGTCATGTCGACCTCAGCTCCTCAGGCAGCCAGGCAATGCTATAGTGGGTCCGTGGCGCTCGCCCGATCGCCGTGATCTTGACACGACGCCTGGCACCACGATGCACTCCCAGCGCCGCCTTCAGTTGTGCCACCAGCCTGCCACTGGTCAGGTCCCAGTAGTGAGGAAACTCTGTCTTCTCAGTCATCGGCACGTGTAGCCGTAGCACGCTGATCTTCTTGGGGGGACGGCCGTCTCTCGGGTGAATCTCCAGCTCGCCCTCTTCCCATCTCTCGATGGTGAACAGCCTGGTCTCACCATCACTCCACTCATAGATCTCATACGGTTTCGTTAACTCTGGCATGTCACTCCTTCCCTGCCCTGCAAAGGTTCGGTACCGTCCCCGCCCGCGCCGTACCGAAACATCGCAAAGCTCCCTCTATAAGAGAGATGTTAAATAGGTGTTGTGGGGACCCGCCGGTCCCGGGGACGCAAGTGCGCGAACCATTCGTTAAAGAATGATGGAACAAACTGGATAGGCAAAATGTCCTTCCTTTTACACAGTATTAGCAGTGCAGGGTCCTCAATGACGTAAAGGAGCACTTTTTGGATGCGGAGGTGCAAATATGGCTGCAACTCAGGTGTCTGAGGTATAAGAATCTCATACAGCTCGAGTTGGCTCAACTTTCCAGGGTCTGACCGCATCACGGACTCAACGAGTAGTAGCCGATCCGGGAGGTACACAAGAGCGTCAACACGACGCCGCCATACTCCCAACAGGCGCAGTTCGTCTTGCGTGAATCGTCCGTGGCCATTCCTTGGCGTCATTGGCCCGAGTCTCACATTGGTCCCCCACTCGACATCCGGGAATGTTTCGGCGACCCACTCGCCGATCATCATGATCTCCCATGGAGTATAAGTCCTGTTCTTTGCCATTTCAGTGCCTCCACCCTCAATTCTACCATAGAATTGCACGGCTGTCAAGGGCCAATCTGCGCATAGTTCTTGACTATACGCAGCGAATCGGTTATAATAGAGCTGAGTCTTGATGTTGTGAGGCTCCCCAGACTGTACCTATTGAATTTGAGGAGGTGTGTCGTGACAGATAATGGATTGCCTTATCTCCCCACTATTGAGGACATGGAGGAGGCGATTGCTCGCAAGAAGGACCAGATCGAGAGTGATGAGGAGTACCGGCACGAGCTAATCGAGGGTCATACGTCGGGCAACCCCATGACCCTGGGTCCCCGGCTCCCGTCGCCCGAGGAATGGACCGCGCTCCAGATCAAGGGGGCGCAGGACAATGCTCAAAAGTGGCTCGACAGGGTGACCAAGCCAAAGAAGAACTTCAAAGAAGAGGCGCTAAGGCCCGATAGCGTGGATCGCTATCATGACTCCATGGCCAGGGTCCTCAGCGAAAAGAGCTGGGAAGGCGGTATGGCCAACGTCAACGAGACGGAGACTATGGACACGATCAAGCGCAGAGGCGCTGGTGTCTACTCCAAGGGCGTCCAGGACCGCGAGCCCAAGATACTACGTGTCAACAAAGAGATGGCTGCGGATCGACTGGCCCTGGCGGCCACGATCGACGGCCTCTCAGTGTCTACTGACGCCGACCGTGAAGCCAAGATGATCGCCAACAAGCGCGGCTTGCAGGCGATCGGCAAGGCGCGGCGAGGTGGATCCTAGCATAGTAGTCTGTAGGAGGTAACTAAGGACTATGAGAATAAGAGATGTTGTGATGCAAAACCGGATCGCCCAACTGGTTGACGCGCGGGTGTGGACCTTTAACATCGACCTGGTGGACCCGGTGACCGAGTTCAAGGTCGACCTGCGTATCAACAACAACGCGGTCGGCCCCAACGATCTCGGTTGTATTCCCTACTGTATACGGGAGATCGCCATCATCGACGGGTCCGAGGTGATTGCCAGCCTCAACGGCCCCGAGTCGTTTGCCCTGAGCTGCTTTGATGAGGGCTACGCGCCCATGCACTGGCACCAGGAGGTAGCTGGTATGGAACAGCACTGGTGTATGCCTCTACATTTTGGGCGATCGCTGACCGATCCCAACTGGATCTTCGATCCGACCAAGTTCCGTAACCCCCAGATGCGCATTGATTTCGACCTGGGGCTCAACGGCGGTGTAGGCGCTAACAAGTGGGCCACCGGCACGGCCGAGATCACTGTCTGGGCCAAGGTTATGGAGGAGGGAGCGTCCCCAGTTGGCTATCTCATGAGCAAGGAAATCAGGTCCTATACGTCTCCTGGCGGCGGGGACCAGATCACCTGGCTACCCACCGATTTCAATCACCGCAAGCTCATGGTGCGCTGCTATAAAACCTTCGGCGATATGAACGCGCCTTCTGAGCGCCTGAAGCTCAGCCAGGATCAAGACAAGTGGATACCTTTCGACCTTTACGGTAACGATTTCCAGTATCTCATGCGCGACTGGTTCCCTGAGTACGAGTTCCACCTGAAGCATTGCGTGGATGACCTGGAGCGCCGTGAGCACTACCAGGGCTCTGGCGGCGGTGGCGTGGCAGTTGCCGGCCAGGCCGACTTGATGGTAGGGATCACCGACTGGGCCACCAACACGGTCATCTTCCAGTTGATGGACAACGCTGGCGCGTCACCGACCGAGCAACAGGTCTGGACCTATGGCAAGACGCGCAACCCGTTTGATTGCTACTGTTACCCATTCGGTGACCAGGAGGATCCGGCCGACTGGCTGGACGTCTCAGGCATGGGCAATTTGCGGCTGATCCTGACCGAGGCCGCCGTGGCAAGTGCAGGCTACCAGGTAGAGGTTGTTTGCCAGCAGGCACACCCCTACTAGACCGATGTGTTGTGCGTCGTGTTCTCCTTTCTGACTGCCAGGGCTGGGTCCCCCCAGGCAAACCCGGCTCTGGCAGACTAGGACGGTGTTTCTATGCCTCAACAGCGTGATCCCATTGTCATAGAGATAGTTGACATTCTGCGCGCCGCTCCGCGCAACCTTCTGATATCGCCCAAGGCGTCGCAACCGACGCGCTCCTCAGGCGGCATCCAGGCCGTGCAGTATATCGATAACGTCTCCGTCATGGACGAGACGTCCGCGAGCGTTATCGTAGATCTGGGCTTCATGGTCGGTAGCCATGTCTTCTGGACAAGAACCTTCGTTTGCACGACGGCCGGATACTGGTATCGCAACCATGTCCACTGGACGCTGACATCGGACTACCAGGTAGTCGCCCGATTCCGCATCACCAGTCAGAACGGTGGCGGCACGCTTGACGATGTCATTCATATGAACATCAACGGCTACTACCTGGAACCCTATAGCTCGCCCTAGAGGCCAGGGGGGCTTATGTTCTATAAGATCGACCTGACCATCCCGCCTCTCACCTCATACCTCTCGCCGGTGGAGACAAAGGTCAGGGTTTTTCCTGGCATGGTCAGACGGGTGTGGGTCATGTTCCCGCCCGGCCCCAAAGGGCTGGCACACGTCACTATCTACCACTGGGGCTGGCAGGTCTGGCCCTGGGCACCTGGTACGGATTTCGCCTGGGACAATTTCGTCTATACCTTCGAGGATAGGTACCCGCTAACGGCGGAGCCGCTGGAGTTCGTTATGAAGGGCTGGTCTGACGACGATTTCTACCCGCATACGATCAGTTTCGCCGTCACCGTGGACCCGGCCCCCAAACAGACGGAGCTCCTCAAGCTCCACCGCACGCTCGAGGCCCTGGGCCTCGTGCAGGGAGGCTTATAGTGCCTGAGGTGATCCCCGAGCACGCCCCTATGCCGCGTTCCTTCCTGGCCTGGGATGGCACCGCCTACCGCGTCTGTACTGTAGACGCGAACGGTCACCTCCAGGTAGACGTTCTATCTAGCGCCTTGCCCGCTGGCGCGGCGACGGCCTTTACCCAGGCGCTGATCTATAGCCGCCTGGCCAATAACTCGATGCGATTCTCTGATCGGCTGGTTGGCTCGGTGATTGACAACAACGTTGCTGCGGGCAACATCACGGTCTATGGTACGACGCCGGGCCCGGGCGTTTGGTGGTTGGTGCAGCAGATAGGGGCTACAAACAAGGTCAGCGTTTGCACCGAGATCAATGGGGGCATCGAAAGCGGGGCAACGGCCTATTTTGTGCAAGGGATAACGAATCCTCTCGCTTGGCGGGTTGTCAACTTGCCGGGGCCGTTTCTCCTGACCGGCACCGATCGCGTGCGGGTGGCTTTCCGTGGCTGCACACTGAACGATGATCTCCAGATATGGTGGACTGGCTGGATAGTGGACATAACATAGAGGTAGCCATCGATGCCTCACGGCACTCCTGACTGGGGCCTGGTAGGCCCGAAAGAGACAACCTACGGCCTGGACGATCTAGGCGAGCACGCTGTGCGCCTCGGGAGCCCGCACCTGTGGGATCGCCGTGGAGACGCTATCTGGCTGACAGTCTTCGAGGAGGGCATGGGCGGCGTTGTGTCTGATTCCTTTGGCGGTGGCGATGCTGTGGCCTTGCATACCAGCTTCGGTCGCCAAGGCGCTTATGAGGTGCGCTTGCTCGCCGGTAGCGGTGATCCCGGCTATGCCCGACTGTGGAAGGACTTTCCGCTGCCAGTATCCTCGGGCTATGGTGGCGAAGTCTCGTTCTCCAGGGACCCGTGGACACTCTACCTGGAGATCATGCTCCGCTATCACGACGGTGCTCGAATCTGGGAGGGGCGCTTGCAGTACAGGGCGCAGACACAGAACTTGGAGTATGTTGACGCCCTCAATGCCCCGGTGGTGATTGCGGACGTGGCTGGTATGGCCTCGGGGCCTAACGTCCAGCATACCATGAAGCTGGTGGTGGATCGCACCACAAACCAGTACGTGCGCGCGATCTTGAACGAGCAGACCTTTTCCTTGCTGGGCATAGGCTTGCGAGATACCGGCCCCACGGCCATGCGCTACTTGCGTTTCTACGTGGAGCACCGTAGCGTTCCCACACACAACCCCTATGCCTATATTGACAGTCTGATCGTCACCCAGAACGAACCCTAGGAGGAAACCATGACAGTAAAACAAACGTTCTATGATCTATTCAAGACGTCGGCCGTAATCCAGGGCATCATGGCCCTGGCCAGCCTGGCCGCCGTGATCTACATGGAAGTCGCAGGTCTGGGAGTCTCGGAGCTCCTGGTGAGCGTCCTTATGATCACGGTCGGGTTCTACTTTGGTACCAAGAGTCGTTTACAGTCTTAAGGAGGCACGAAATGGCACGCTACACAAGAGTCGCACGACAAGAGTTCCCTTCCACGGATCCCGGTCGCACCGGCAAGATGGACGTCGCCTACGTCTACATGGACGAACGCTTCCAGACCATCACCGTGCGCCTGCCGCTTGAGGAGGACACAGAGACAAGGGTCGCTGAGCTGCTCCGCGAGCGCGTTACCCATGCCGAGGGTGCCGGTCCGCCAGAGATCGACATCTAGCTCGCCGTGGCCACCGCAAGCGAACCGCGCAACTGGGGCGATCCCTGGATAGGGCTCCGCTACACGGCCGTTGACTGTCTGGCCTTGCTAGACGCGACGGTTCTCAATCCCATGCCGTCGCTCTATCCGGGGCAAACGCCCTTTGGCTCGCCTGACATCTGGGAGGATATAGCCAACTTCTTCTCCAACATCCTCTACTGGGTGAACCCTGCCAA
>Ga0114925_10001527_pt1 | contig 11477 bp, 8 predicted proteins | sample SumtaG_2_FD_87287 | JGI IMG/M metagenome (GOLD analysis project Ga0114925, IMG submission 87287) | Deep subsurface microbial communities from Indian Ocean to uncover new lineages of life (NeLLi) - Sumatra_00607 metaG | ecosystem: Environmental > Aquatic > Marine > Oceanic > Sediment | place...
CACGATATCATTACTTTGGATGATTCGATTAGATGGACGTGCATGAATATTAGAAGTATTTTTACCTGAGCCGACAAGTAGAGGAAACCCTTGCCGATAACCTCTTTTTCTACAGAACTTTCTTATCGTATTTGCTGCGCATTTTTCACTTTTCCCGATAAAATCCTTAGCGTTTTTTCTAAAATAATTAATGGCTAATAAGGAGACGATACAAGCCCTCCTTAAATTCTTAAGTTTCTCTTGAATATTAATTAGATCCTTTCTTCTTTTCCTTTCGTAATTAATTAAGGGGAGCAAATGAAGCATTAGAAGTTTTTTCAAGAATTTTGATGGATTCATATTTATTTCTAAAAACTATTAAATGATATTAAAGATTACAATTTTTCAATTGGTTCTTTTATACCGCTATTAGAAGATTTATATAACGCATTAGTTAGCCTCAAAACCCTTGAGCTTTCTTCCACGGTATTCAAAAAAGGAGTATCATTTAGAACCCAATTACCAAATGCTTTTATGCATCGGCCTATATGAGCTAATCCTTTCGTATTCTTTTTAGATTTAAACTTTTTTACTCCACTCCAATTTAATTTTGAAAAGGGCCATGGTCCTTTATAACTACAACGGCCTTTCTCGCCAAAGATCTGTAATTCTACCGTATCATTAAATTTTCTTAGTTTGGGCATAATAATCATAGAATCATTAATTTGAGCATAGGCTCCGCTCTCGAACTCTACAATTCCAAACCCAACATCTTCTACTTCAATTTCTTTAAATTTTAAAGTATCAATCTTCCCAATAACGGTAGCGGGTTCCCCTAAAGCCCATAACAATACATCTATTATATGGGATCCATGAATTATAAGTGTTCCTCCTCCAGCAGTCTCTTTCTTAGTTCTCCACGGTCCTTTATTGAAATAATCTAGTTTTCGACTGAAAAATACATTACAATTAGCGTAATAAATATCCCCTAGATGCCCATTTTGAATACCCATTGCTAATCTATAGCAGTTATGGTCATATCTATAGTCGTAATTGAATCCAAGCTTTAAATTATTATTCTTATTATCCATTTGTTTAATCTGGCGAGCATCCTCAACTGAAATGGTAACAGGTTTCTCACAAAATATGTGCTTACCTTCTTCAAATGCTTGTTTAATCATTGGCTTATGTAGATGATGAGGGGTAGCAATATAAACAACATCAATATCTTCGTTCTTGTACATTTTATCTACATCGGTATAAGCATGATTTTTACCAGCTATATTAATTGCATTTTCTAAAATAAGGTCAGTACCAGCAACTATTTTTGTATTTTTTATTAATTTCGCCATGAATTTATAAGAATTAGCAATCCATCCACAGCCAATTACACCCACTTTTATAAATTCTTTATCTGCCATAGTTTAACATCTTTCTTAACCTTCTAATACCCACTTAACAGAGTTTCTTATAATTTTCTGAAATATTGGATTTTGTAATGATTTTGCTTTATGCCCTAAAGCACAATAAAATATTCTGCCTTTACCATAAGTTTTAGCCCACATAATAGGTTCAGGTTGAGGATCATTCTCAACATGATAATCTGCTTCGGCCAAGACATGCATATCTCCCTTCATTGAGAAATCATGCCTATAAGGTTCATCTATAAAACTAAAATCCTCTAATTCTTCTGTAATAGGATGATTTTTATCGATTTTAATATCTATTTTTCCTATCCTTTTATGATTAATAAAACGACCACCTAACATTTCATAATATTTTTGATGAGCCTTAAATGATGCTGTTGCCCCATGTAAACCAACAAAACCTTTTCCACTGGCAACAAACTCAAGAAGATTTTTTTCTTGCTCTCTGGTAAATTTACCAAATTGAGTGAAAAAAATGGTGGTATCATACTCAAAAAAATCCTTATTATTAAAGATTTCTACGTCATCATACATGTCAATAATATATTCTTTTAGAATTTCCTTAAGATATCCATAGGTCTTTTGCCGAAAAAAATACCTTCCTCTTTGGTTTAACAATATTTTACGCATCATAAGAAAAAATGTAAATTTCTTTATTTATTTATACTAATTATATATTGATGAATTCAAGCTCATCTTATAAAAAATTTGAACCATTTGCGTACAAATCTCTTACTGATCTGAAAAAAAAGATAAAAGATCTAGGTTTAAAAATACCAATAAACCCCGAAGTGGAAATATTACAACAGCGCGTTAAAATTAAAAACAATTTTATACCTAACCGGCTTTCAATTCAACCTATGGAAGGTTTTGATGCTAATTTAGATGGAATGCCGGGAGAATTAACATTTAGAAGATACAAGAGATATGCAAAAGGTGGAGCAGGTTTAATTTGGTTCGAAGCGACAGCTATTCTAAATAGTTGCTGTACTAATTCGCATCAGTTAATTTTATCTAATAAAACTTCAGATAAATTTCGGGATTTGGTCTCACAAACAAGAGATTTCTGTAATAAAACATTAAAAATATTAGGTTTTAAAGAGGAATGTCTGTTAATTTTACAATTAAATCATTCGGGAAGATATTCTAAAAGAAAAAATAAAAGATTTCCTTTAAGAGCGTTTCATAATTCTGAATTAGATCGTGCTATCGGGGTTTCTGATAAAGATGGAAAAGTACTTACTGATGAAGATTTAGCAGAATTAGAGGATATTTGGGTTGAAAAGGTAAAATTAGCACAAGAAATAGGGTTTGATGGGGTAGATATAAAATCTTGTCATGGCTATTTAATAAACGAATTATTAAGTTCAAGAACTCGAGAAGATTCTCAATATGGCGGGAAATCTTTAGAAAATAGGTCTAGATTTCTTCTTAATATACTCAACAACTCAAAAAATGCATTAAATAAAAATTCAAATTTTATTATAACATCGCGCCTGAGTGTTTATAATGGCATATCTTATACTAATGGATTTGGTGTTAAGGTAAAAGAGAATGAAAGTTTTCCTGCACCAATCGACCTTCAAGAACCTCTACAATTAATTAAAGATTTCTATAATCTCGGCATGAGGTTAATAAATATTACTGCAGGTAATCCCTATTACAACCCTCAAATCACAAGACCTTATGATACACCAATTAAAGGAGGGGGCTTACCATCAGAACATCCACTCTATAGTGTAGATAGAATAATCTCCTTAGCTTCAAAAATTAAAGCAGAGATTCCAAAAGATATGGTGGTTGTAGGGTCAGGATACTCTTATTTACGTCAATATGCTGGATATGTCGCTGCAGGATTAGTTCATCAAAATAAAGTTGACATCTGTGGATTTGGTAGAATGGCTTTTGCGAATCCAGAGTTTCCCAAGCAAATCTTTCAAGAGGGCACTATAGATAAGAAAAAAACTTGTATCACTTGCTCAAAATGCTCCCAATTTATGAGAGAAGGCAAAAATACAGGATGTGCTATAAAGGATCCCCAATATAAATAAATATTTACCGGAAGATATCTCCGTTAGAGTATTTCTTCCAAACAGATTCAAACCATCCTAAATTTTTAGGAATTTCTCTAACATTCTCCATTCTAGAAATAAGAGAGAAGATAAATACAGAACCCTCTTTCTCTTTTATAGTATGAACTTTATCAAGGTAATTATTATCACTCATAATAAATTTATACCTTATTAGCTTTTCATGAGGGATTAGATATCGCTCTATATCTTCATCTTCATCATATAATTCATCCCTAATTATAATATAGGAACCTCTACTTCCACCCTTCATTCGATGGTATTCATAAATCGAGTCCAAAATGTAATATTGAGTAATTAAAGCATCTCTAATTCGAAAATAATCAATAATTTCACTGTTGTTGTTTAAATTAACTGTTTGCCAAATTCCTGAATATTGATTGATTACATCTCGAATGGCTTGACTAAGGTCCTTTAATGGTCGAATAATCGAGCCGAATTTAGACATCCTCACATGAATCTGATCAAGTATCTCTTGGCAAGTGATAGTGTTCCTTTTTAAATCTTTTTTAGGATTAAGAACGGTTTGGACCTCTTTAAATAGAAAAGAGATACTACTTCTTGCATTTTTTCGGAACTTTTCATCATTAATTAATTTATTTTTCTTATAATAATATCCAATTTTTTGCGCAGCCCTCAATCCTCCTACTTGACCCGAGTTTAGGGCAGCACCTCCAGGTCGATGAACTCCATGACTTCCATTTGCTTCACCTATGGTAAAGAGATGTTTAATCGATTCACATTCCCACCAAATATCACAAGAAACTCCTCCATTTAAATGTTGATTACAAACAGCTATTTCTAAAGGTTCTTTATCTAAATCTATTCCGTGATCTCTATATAATATAATTGCTTTTTCATTAATCTGCTTTAAACGGTCAATAGGTTTTTTCCCTATCGCAAGCGATTTTTCTAAATATTCTTTCACATCCGAAGGGAGCTCTTGAAAATCGAAATCTAAAGGGTTTTTTGTGTAATCTAAAAACACTCTCCGTCCAAAATATTCTCTCTCATGATATACAGCTAAATCTATTAAAGAAGAACCATAATTTTCAATCCTTTCTGAATTGAAAGGCCATTGGTATCCTTTTAAGAAAATCGCTTTTGATAATTCAGAGATCGATGGGAAATAGATCCGTAAAAACTCCACTTCATTATTATTTTCATCAATAGAAATATAACGAGGTATAACTTGTTGATATGAGCCTGAGACATTCCATCTAAATTTAATAGATGCCAATCCAAACTGCGATTCCGTAAGGTTTTGCAGTTTGCATCCTGTATTTATTGCTAATCCTAGAGTTCCTTTTTGGGATTCTGGGTAAACTGTGTTCTTATAAAGAATTGATGGACCGCCGGTAGCGATTATCACATTCTTAGCATTAAAAACTGTGAGGGTATTTCTTATTTCTTTAAGGTCTATCTTTTCCGATAAATTTTCTGTCTTAATTCCTATCAAACCGATAGCTTCTTTAACACTGTTATCATTATCAGTTATTATTTCTACAGCATAGTGCTTATCGAATATTTTAATGTCTAGTTCTCGAACTGCTTTTAAAAGGCATTCGCACATTTTTTGGGAAGTTAACGGTCCAATTGAAGTCGCTCGTTGCCGAGGATCATTATCAGTCTTGTAGCCTACGTACGCTCCATATTTATCATGTGGAAAAGGTACACCAAGTTGAACCAAGTGAAAAAATTCTCTTATTGAATTTGATGCTTCAATTAACGCAATATCTCCATGCATTGCACCACCCGCACATAGGTCCTTAGCCATTTCATAAGGAGAATCTGATTGGTCTCCGATAATAGACATTTTATAATATGTTTGCTTATCAGAACCCGCATTAAAAGAGGTTCCGCCACCTAAATTCTCAGTAACTATAGCGATTTCAGCGGGCTTAATCCCCACTTCCACTAAATGGAGGGCACAATTTAAACCGGCGGCACCTGATCCGATAATAACAGAATTAAACTCTTTTATATCAAATTGATCAAGTTCAATTTTAAAATTTTCCATTATATTTCCCATTTAATTAAAGACGATGTATATGAAATCCACCATCAATATCAAGGACAGACCCTGTAGAAAAGGATAATAAGCCGCTTACTATAGCGACAACGGGTTTGGCGATATCAATAGGTTTTCCCCATCGTTTCATTGGAGTTAGTCCTTCTTTTATTAATTTATCATATTTTTCATGGATTGGATCTGTTAAAGGCGTTTCAATAATACCTGGTGAAATCTCATAAGTAGGAATTTCATATTCAGCCAATCTCACAGCGAATAATTTTGTCATCATCGTCATTCCTGCTTTAGATATGCAATATTCTCCTCTGTTAAGAGAAGCAGTATATCTATTGATTGAGGAGATATTAATTATATATGGTTGATAATTATCTTTTAAAATATCTTTTAACTTTATCATCCATTTAGCAATAGATTGAGTAAGGAAAAAAGGCCCTTTAAGGTTTACTTCCATTACTCTATTATAAGATTCCTCTGTTATGTTTAAAATATCTTCTCTTTTAATCGGTCCTACTCCCGCATTATTCACTAACACATCGATTCTATTAAAATTATTCTTAATACTACTAATTAACTTCTCACGATCTTCCTTTTTACTAATATCCGCTTGAAAGTATATATATTTCTCTCCAGCATTTTCTTTATAAATATCTTTTAGCTCACTTTGATAATCCTCCGATAATTCCTTTGTAGATGAACCATTAATCACAGTTGATAATCCAAGTTTAGCCAATTCCAATACAATTGCTTTCCCAATACCATGAGTACTGCCGGTAATTAAAGCTACTCTCTTTTCATTCATTTTCATTGTTAATATGAATTAATTTTAGATATTATTATTAAATTATACTTAGTCAAATATGAATTAATTAGTTGTTTATGTTTATTACAAAATAGCCATGACAACTAAAAGTTAAAATACGAAAAAAGGTATTTTTATAATAATCATTTTAGTTAAATACTTTTTTGATCAAAAGTTTATAATTGTTGAGATATATGTCAAAAGAAATCCCCGAAAATGCTAAGGCAAGCTTACGTGCAATCGGTCTAACTGATTATGAAATCTCAATTTATATTACATTGATCTCAAAGGGACCAATGGATGCTCGAGAATTATCAGAAGCTTCGGGAGTCCCCTATTCACGTATTTATAATATACTTACGCAGATGGAAAAGGAAAAAATGTGGATTTTAAAAGAAGCCGAAAGTCGCCCATCAAGATATTTCGCCAAATCCCCCGATGAGGCATTAATAATTGCCAAGAAACAGTACAACGATAATTTTGATGGACACTCTGATAAAATCATACATAATCTTACTCCTATTTATCAATCTCATGATACACCAATTAAGATTGCGATGTATGTTCATCGGGGCAGGGATGCATGTATGGATAGATCATTAAGTTTAATAAAAATGGCAAAAAACTCAATTTATTTGGTTTTAACTGATTACGATTTCTTGGACACATTCTATGAAAATGTAAAGAAGGCAAGAGCTCGGGGGGTTATTGATATAAAATTATTAGTTGAAGATAAGACTCTTGAAGATAAAAAAAAGAGAGATCTCTTAGAAAAATATTTGGACATTTGTGAGATAAAGTCTCGAGACCAAGTTTTTGGGAATTCTGTAATAATTGATGAGGGTGAGGATGCTTTCATTATTTTAACGCAGAAATTTTTTAAGAAGATCTCATTCTTCGGAATTACCACAGACCATATAGCCATGGGTCCCGCAGCTATGATGTATTTTAGTTATTTATATGATACTGCAAAATTGGTTGAACTTTAACTTATTTAATTAAAGGACATTCTACTTATTTTAAGTTTTGGTATAGGATTATTAAGAAGAGAAATATTTTGTAATAAACTTTTTATGAAAAGGTTCTGGATCTTTTCCATCTTTAAGGACAAAATTCTCACATTTCTTATAAAGTTCTAACATATCATTATATAATGTGATATACTTTTCTTCAGGTTTAATTAAAATAGTATCTTGAATAGCAATAAAATTTTGAATTATCTCTTGCCAATCTTTCTCATTTTCAATTGAATCATAATATGATTTAGCACTTCTTAAAGCAGCACCTAAAGCTGCTGATTCTGTTAATTCAAATTGACGGATTTTTGCGTTAAAAATATTTGCTGCTATTTGTAGAATTTCTTTATTTGCTGAAGCACCCCCAGTTGCGTGAATCTCTTCGGGTTTTTCTTTAATCCATTCAGAATGTAGTCTCATAGACAAAAACTGGGATTCTATTATTGCCCTAACATTGCCTTCTAAATCATCATCATCTAATCCAAAACGATACACCTTTGGGTTTAGAACTAAAGGAACAATCTCTGGAAAAAAGTATGGTAACATTATTTTTCCATAATTACCTGGAGGTGTTTTATTTAAAATTTCAGAAAAATTATTCCAATCAAGATTAAATTGTTCTTTAATCTTTTCTCTTGCCAATGACCCATTCTTATAGCAGATTAAACTCATATAATCCCCAGTTGGCGCGCCAAAAACATGACCCTCTCCATTTAAATCTAAATATAAATCTTTCAAATACCCAAAATACGTATCACTTGTACCTAAACTAATGGCAACTCTTCCCTTATCAATCAATCCTACTCCAATCAAGCTATTAGGATTGTCACCAGACCATGCAATTAGAATTGTTCTTGGGTCAAAACCGTATTTTTTTACTAAATAGGGTGAGATATTTCCAATAACATCGTAAGAATTAACCAATGATGGTAATTTTTCTTTTAAATTCTGTGATGTTGCTTCTAAAGCATGGCCATCCCAGATTTTTGTTTTAATATTCATTAAATTCATTCCCGCTCCATCTCCATGGTCAATTGGAGCATTTTTCCCCAGCAAAATTGAGGCCATAAACGAGCTTACGAGGTGAATTATGGTTGTCTTCTCATAATTATGTGGATCTTTCTGGTAAAACTTACGAATTTGAGGTCCAGAGAAACGCTCAAATATATTTGAGCCTGTTATTTTAATAGTTGCTTCTAAACCACCTAAACTGTTACGAATTTCTTCGCATTGTTTAGTAGTGCTAGAATCCATCCAAATAGGGCTGGTTTTTCTGCTAAAGCAACCAACTAATTGATTAGAGATTGAGTCATCTGGAGTTAAGTTTTTTAATGTGGGTTCAAATCTTTTATTTAAATAAACAGTTCCATGTTGCTGTCCTGAACCTGAGATTGCTTTTATATTCTTAATCTGAACATTCTTTTTAATAAATCTGTCAAATAATAATTCTAAAGCTTCAATCCACATTAAAGGATATGAATGAACGATTTTTTCATCATCTAAAACAACAATGCCATTCTGAGTATTATAGTGAGGAAGTTCTTTATTAAAGTTGATACTTTCTCTATAAATAACTTTACTAGAATCAAAATCTATAATAACTCCAGTTAAACTCTGGGTTGAACAATCTAAACCAAGAAATAAATTGCTCATAAATATTTTACAATTTAAGGATTAATAAAATTAATAAATCTCAAAAAAGAGAATTTTATCATATTGACATTTCTTAAAAATTGTCCCGAATTTTGGGGTCCTTGGAATCACGCTTCATTAACCTCAATTTCTAAAAGAAATGCCGAAATTAAAATTGGCATCAGAAAAGGGTTTTCAATTAAAGGAATTTTTTCATTAAGAAAAAATTATAATTTAAATAATGTTAAAAGAAAAGAAGACTATAGAAACCCTGGAACTGCAGGTGTTTTAGTAGGGAATTTACTTGGATGGATGTGGCTGAAAAGTAAAATCTTTCCTAAATACCTTAGATGTCTAGATCCATACAAGATAAGCCATCCACGACCAATTGGACCATCATTTAGCAATTTTTCATGGGAAGAAATGATAAAAATGGGACTTTGGACATTAAACCAAGGAGATGTTGTAGTTAAGCATAAAAATACCATAATTCACTCTAAATGGAAGATTGAGAATAGTCATGTTTATGGTATTGCCCGCAGAGTAAAAGGAAACGGAAGATTACAATTAGAGATGATCGGGGTAAAATGTAAAACTTTTCCCGAACCCATCAAGAGTAATAAAGAAAATTATTATGAGATTAAGCTTTTTGAGGATTCAATCCATTTTTCTACAAATCCTAAAACAAATAAATCTGAAATTGAAGAGATCATTGAAAGAAGGGAATTCATGCCAACTAGCACAGGAGACATTAAAGATTCGGTGGAGGCTCTTATAACTATCATAGGTGTAAATTCATTAAAAACACCCGACCATGGCTGGCTGACATCTTTAACGAGAAGAGGTAGTGTAGCATATAACGGATGGGTGAATTATCTCTGGGATAATAGCTTCATTGGTATGATGTCAACAATCTATTATCCAAAATTAGCAAAAGGAAATATTGAATCAATGTGTTCTGAACTAACAAATCACGGGTTTTTACCAAATCAATCAAACCCTATTGGCAGAGCCGAAACTATTTCACAGTTGCCGGTAACTTCCTATTGTACGCTAAAAGTTAATAAAGTTCTAAATACTAACATGGAAAAAGTAATAACTACCTTAGAGAAAAATAATAATTGGTGGTTAAAAAATCGAGATCCGAATGGTTTTCACCTCCTTTCCTATGGATCAGAACTAAAAAAAAGATGTGCTGCAGCATCAAGACAGATGGCTAAATATGAAGCAGGAATGGATAATCATCCGATGTTTGATAAAGTACCGATGGATTATGATAGCGGTTGTATGGCAATGTATTCCGTGTGTTTAAACTCAATCTACGCTCTAGATTGCCTATCCTTATCAGAATTAGCTATGCTCAATGGAAATTATGGGCTAGCTAAAAAATTAACTATTCGATATAATAATATGAAAAATATTATAAATAAACATCTATGGGACGGTGAGACTTATCGTAATAGATATTGGAATGGGGAATTCCAAGAAGATTTATTTCCAAATTTAATTTTGCCTTTAATTTCTGGAATTCCCTCACAGAAACAAGCGAAATCAACCGTGAAAAAAGTGTTTAAAAGATGTTTAACTCCTTATGGAATTGCCCCTTCAGCAATAGACCATCCCTCTTTTAAAGACCAATTAACTTGGAGGGGTAGAATGCTCCCTCCAATGCAATTTTTAGTATCGGAAAGTCTAAGAAGATATGAATTCGATTTAGAAGCCTCAGATTTAGCTAGAAGATGCTATAGATGTTTCTATCAAGAATGGAGCAATGAATCTCATTTTCATGAGAGTTATAATGGATATAATGGAGATGGAGATGATGTTTCAATTACTGGAGAACCTAATCATCCGTGGGCAGGATTATTTCCTTATTTGAGTATTCAAGATTTGATAGATTTCGAAGTATGGAATGGAATTCGATTAGGGCGCTTGGAACCGATTAATGCATCGATTATTAACATCCCTATTCAGGGAAAAAAGTATTCAGTAATCATTTCAGGGACCGAGCAAACCATTAAATGTAATGGCAATATCATTATTAGCTCTACATATCCTACAATTATTCGAAGAGTTCAATATGAGAAGGACTCTTTATCTTTTAAAAATAAATCACTGAAGCCTATTGAATTTAGCGTGATGCTCACATCTGGTGACTATCAAGTAAATATCGGTGAGGAAAGTTTTACAGAACAAGTAGATAATCGAGGAATAATAACTCTTTCACTGAAGAATTTACAAAACGATGTTAAAATTAAAAAAATCTAAAGTTTTATTAGAAATCCTAAAAAATAATAAATTAGCACTAATCAAATTGCTATACTGAGTAGATATTGTATCAATAGTTCGTTGAATTTCTATAAAAACTTATAAAATCTTATAAAAATCTAAAAAACTCCGTCTCTCTCTTGTTTAAAATAGAGTTAAAACCAATATTACGATTAACTAAGGAAAGAAAAAAAGGTGATTTATAACAACTACAAATAAAATGCTTCATCTTCC
>Ga0114925_10001528_pt1 | contig 11475 bp, 8 predicted proteins | sample SumtaG_2_FD_87287 | JGI IMG/M metagenome (GOLD analysis project Ga0114925, IMG submission 87287) | Deep subsurface microbial communities from Indian Ocean to uncover new lineages of life (NeLLi) - Sumatra_00607 metaG | ecosystem: Environmental > Aquatic > Marine > Oceanic > Sediment | place...
AACAGATTCCAAGCTAATTACAAATTAACAGTAGGAGTTGATATTTTGACGAAGGATGTAGAATTCAGACCTGGTGAAATAGCAACTTTAAGTATTTGGGACATAGGTGGGCAACAAAGGTTCGAATTTATACGTAGCACTTTCTATAAAGGAGCTGCAGGAGCGTTATTAGTTTTTGATTTAACACGAGAACAAACATATACAGAAACAAGGAAGTGGCTCACTGAGATAAGACAATTCGCGGGTGAGGATATCCCGTTTGTATTTATTGGAAACAAAGCGGATCTTATCGAAGATGTAGGCTTAGTAATAGATAGGGATGAAGCTCGGGCTTATGCAGAAAATGAAGGAAGTATATATATTGAAACATCTGCTAAAACGGGAGTAAATGTTGATGAAGCATTCACTGAGCTTACAAGACGAATATTAGATTCCAGAATTTAGAAATCGTAATCTATTTTCAGTACTAATTCTCCTAACATTTTATATTTATAATGAGGAAAACATTATATAAATTGGATTAGGATTCAAAATCTTCACATAAATCATCATGAATTACATTAACTGCGTCAATTAGTTTTTCCCTTTCTATGACTAATGATAGATTTAACTCATCATAACTTTGAGCAATCGCCTTAACTTGAACGTTTTTTTTATCCAATGCAATGAATATTTCTGCTTTTGTTTTAGTTTCAAGGATTTTTAATCCTGTTATATTAATAACTGCAACATCTTCCCATTTAATTTCAAAAAATTCTGAAAAGAACTTTGACTGGTTCAATGCTTCAATTGCCTCCTCTGAATCATTGGATTGAACGATAAATGAAGTGCTTATTTCAGAAGAGCTTTGCGCTACTAACGACACACTTATTTTATTCTTGCTCATGACTTTAAAAATTTTTGCTAAAACACCAGGGACGTCTACTAAACTTCCAGAGATTACAGTTATAATGGTTGCAAATTCCACTGCTGAGATTCCTTTTATTTGTTCTTTATCTGAGTGATCTGAGATTTCAGTAAAATTATCATCTAAAGGCTTATCAAAATTTCTAATTTCTAAAGGTATTTTATACTTTTCTATAGCTTCTAGACACTTTGGGTGAAGGATCTTCGCACCAAAATTAGCAATATGCTTCGCTTCACCATAATCTAAATTCTTTATAAGAGATGATCCGGGAACATATTTAGGATTTATAGCTAATAAACCATCAACATCTTTCCATAAAATAACTTTAATATTTTTATCACTTCCGATATTATAAAGTGAATGAGCTAAGATTGTTGCGGTATAATCTGAACCCCCTCTTCCTAATGTAGTTATATATCCAATTTTATTTCTACCAATAAATCCTGTCAAACACATTACTACATCTTTTTTAGGATTCTCAATAAGGGGGATTAATAAGCTTTTAACCCGAGTGTCTGTTAACTCGTATAAAGGATATGCATTATTAAATTCATCACTTGTTATGATGATTTTATTTGCAGGGATATAAACTGAATCCAAACCACAACTTAAGAGGTATTGATTTAAAATAAATGTTGAAAGAATTTCCCCAAAACTGAGAACATAATCTCTATAATAAGGTTCTAACCCAAATTCTTTTATATCTGCAAAAGCATCATCTAATTCGCTTAACTTTATGTCAATCCAATCCTTTGCTTTAATATATTGTGCAGAATCCTCTTCAAATATTTGTTCAATTACATCCAGATGCTTTTTTTCAATTAGTGATATATTTTGATCTGTTATTTTTATGTCTTCTAATCCTTGAGCAGCTTTTAATAGCAAATCTGTTATTCCCTTTAATGCTGAAACAACAAATATCTTTTTAGCATCTTTATAGATGTTTGCAATTTTCAATATTTTTTTAAATGCGTTCTTATCTGTTAAACAAGAACCTCCGAATTTCATAACAATTATGGGCATAAAATTTTTTTTTTCCTTTTTGTAATTTTTAATTATTGTATATTTATATTTTTTTCAGCGAGATTTATAACAATTTAAAGAAAAAGTAAAATTTCAGAATAAATTTTCACAACATGTGATCGACTTTCATTTACACTCAACTGGTTCTGATGGTTTAGACACCCCCTCTCAATTAATAGACAAAGCAGTTGAACTTAACTTAAAGGCAATAGCTTTAACGGATCATGATACTATTATAGGGTTGGAGGAGTTTTTATCCTATGGAGAGGAAAAAGATTTAATTGTAATACCCGGTATAGAAATTTCAATTCGACACGAACCTGAGAGAGATTTGATAGATGTACATATTATTGGTTTAAATATAGATTACCAATCAGCAAAGTTAATTAATTCAATTGATGATCAAATAAAAGGTCGAATAGAGCAGAAGAAAGCCATATGTGAGCGTTTGAGAAATGAATTAGAATTTGATATCACCTTCGAAGAAGTAAGGGCTATAGCTGGAGGAAAGATTGTTGGTCGACCTCATATTGTAGAGATCATGATTAAAAATAATCCCAACTTAATCAAAGGAAAATCTAAAAATGATCTGTTTAAGATGATTAGTATTGGTGGCGCGGCTTATGTTGATCGAAAAATTGAACTCAACTTCGAGGAATCAATTGATTTGATTAAAGTTGCTGGCGGTGTTCCAATTCTTGCACATCCTGGAATTTATGATGTATCAGATCGAGCAAAATTTATAGAATTTTGTGCGAATACAGGAATTGAAGGTGTTGAAATTGAGTATACCTATTCAAAAAACAGACCATATTATGAAACAAATAAAGCCAAATGGGCACAAGAGTTTTTCCCTAATTATTATCGAAAAATGGCAGAAAAACATAATTTAATAATGTCTGGTGGTTCAGATTACCATGGAGGGAGAAAAGGGATAAGAATAGGGGATGCTAATGTTCCAAATGCATATTTAAAATGGTTAATTTAAACTAAAGTTAGTGATGTTAATTTTCTAAGAGTTCTTGTAATTCTCGAATTTGACTCTCAATTTTTTCTTCATATCCCGTAATTTTCTTCTTTTTTTCTTCAAGTTCTTCGGCAGAAATTTCTCCATTTAATTCTTTCATCTCAAAGTCTAATTTCATCTTATATAAGTCTGCCTTCTTTAATTTTAATTCGATCAGTGTTTTTTTAGCATGTTCTGCTTGTTTTTTGTCAATAACAAGTGGTGGTTTTTCTAATACTGCTGGTTCTTGTGAAGATTTTTCTAATTCCACAGGTTCATGTGCTTCAATAGACTTCTTTATTTTTGAGGTTACGGGTGGTTGTGGAGGTGTCATTTGGTTGTTCGTATAAAAGAGTTCTGAAGGGCGAGCAGGTGGTTTTACTTTTGATGAATTTTCACTAACTTCAATTTCAATCGGTTTTTTGGGTTGATCTAAATCTACTTTCCCTATTTGTTTAGGTATATTTTCAACATGACCGTAAGCAGATGTTTTAAGTTTTGATTTAGCGTCTTTTGGGACTGTTACTATAGTTTTTGGTCTGATTTTCACCATAAAATCTTCTGGATTTAAATTTAATCCAACATTTAAACCATTAGTTTTGATTTCCTTTTCTTTTATTTGATTTTGTATTCCTTTACTAGACTTTATCCATTGTTTTGAAGTTTCTTGCTTTACTATTGGCGTTTCTGGTGTTTTATGATCTAGATTTTGTTTTTGGGTTGATGTTGATGGTGGTAGTTTCGGTGTTGGGGGTAAAAGTATATCTGAGGCTTCATTTGGGATTGAAGGTTTGGATATACTAACTTTTTCTGATACTTCTGCTTCCTGTGAAACTACATATTTTTCAGATCGATCGGATTCTATTGGAAATGCAGGGGTTGGCTGAGGTGCACCAACTTGATCCAACATTTTCTTAATTTTTTGGGATTTTTCAAAAAATTCTTTACCTAGCGAATCATCTCCTAATTCTATACATAAATCACTTATTTTATCAAACAAAAAAGCTGCTTTTTCAAAATCTGCACTTTTTAATGATTTTGTAGCTTCCTCTATTAATTTGTCTCTCTCTAATAATGGTTTCAATAAGGGAGAAACCTCAGCATTCATTTCTAATATGTCTGCAATAATTTGAATCATTTTGTCTCGGTTTTCTGGTTCTTTTGCTATCATTGAGTATGTTTTTAAACCTAAAATTCTATCGATATGGGTGGGACTTTCTGCTCCTTTTAAATCTTGTTTATTTCCAATTACTGCTATATGGGCATGGGGTGCTTGTTCCTTTATAAGTTCCAAGAAGAATTTGCTTTTTTCAATATTTTCTAAAGTAGAATCCGTAATCAAAAGTACTGCATCACTACCTTTAATGAAATTATCCCAAAGATAACTAAATTGTTCCTGTCCTGCAAAATCCCATAAATGAAAATGTAGTTTCCCTATTCTAACAGTAGCAATATCACCTGTAATTGTGGGTATATGCTGCACAGGTATTTCTTCTGCTCTTATCAGCCTTGTTATAGTTGTTTTCCCGACTCCTGAAAACCCAACTAAGGATATCTTTGGACGAAGGTTTTTGTGGATCACATCTACTATCGGATCAAAAACTTCAAAAGTTTTTGCATCAACGCGGTGTTGTAAAATTTCCTCAAATAGATCTATAAATTCTTTCCTACATTTTACTAATTCCTTTTTTATATTATCAAATTTATCCGTTAAACCGCTAACAAATAGAAAAACTAAATTTAAACTCTTTTGGGTTATATATGATACTCTATATTTATAGTAATCATGGAATTCTACAGTATCTTCCTCTCTGACAGATTCGTCTTCCAATATTTCTGTTACGAGGTAATTTAACGCTTCTTGTTTTAAAGCTTTGCCAAAATGTCTATAGTATAAAAGTTCATCTCTCCTATATATGAAAACTTGTCTTAAAATTATTTTTCACCAACAAAATTTAAATTATATTCTTCTAAAATTCGCTCGAAATATATCTTACTAGATCCTTTATAATAGAATACTTTTCTTTTTTTATTTCTTCTTGTTTTTGAGTATCTGCTATTCTTGTCAATTCTTTAGAAAAATCAAAAATGGAAAATTCTTTAATCTCCTCCTCTTTTGAGCTCTCACTTAATTTCTTTAAGAACAAGCTAATACTAGGCATAAATTTTGCTAAATTCACATTTAAGTCAAGTTTTGAGATCAAAATCAATTTTTTTGTGAATGAAAATAAATAATGATGTTCTTGAGCTTCTAAAGCAAATGAATTTATCTTTTCTAAATTTAACTCACTAGCAATTTCTTTAGAATTTGAAATTAAGGAAAGAAGTCTTTGAGGAATAATCTTTCCTTTAGAAAATTCTTTAATCTTTGATCCCAATACAATTCCATACTTATTTGCTATTGCACATTCAGCGTTTAAATCAGATTTTAGTTGAGCGATGATTTCCTCGTAATTAATTTGGCTCATAATTTAGAAATAATGTTTTTAAACACATAATGGAAACCTATTTATTTATATTTATTTTGTTATTAATCTCATTATAAGCCTTAGAGTTTAATAAAACCAACAAAAAAAGTGAAGATCTATAAAACCCATTTTGTGGAAAAAGAATCAGATATAACTATAATTTCAGATTCAAAAACTGCAATTTCAAGAGCACAATTAAGTTTCCAATTTCATAGAGAAAAATTAGAAGAATATGTTGAAAAAGATTCCCATTTTCTGAAATCATTTTCACCAGTAAAAGTAGATACCGACTATGAAATTATTAAAATAATGGCAGAAGCGGCTGATATTTGTGATGTGGGGCCTATGGCAGCTGTTGCAGGAGCCTTAGCAGATTTAATGTTGGGAAAAATGAAAATAACGAAGGAAATTGAAACTGCTAATGTAGAAAACTGCAGGATTGCCTTAGTTGAGAATGGAGGTGAAATAGCAATAGATTCCGAAGAACCCATGAAAATCGCATTATATGCCGGGCAGAATGAGCTGAATTTAAACATTGGTTTTTTAATCAAAAGAGAAGATTGTCCAATCGGTATAGGGACAAGTTCGGCAACCGTAGGACATGCAATTAGTTTAGGACAATCTGATGCTGTAACAATTTTCGCAAAAAATGCCGTTTTAGCAGATGCTGCTGCTACAAAGGTTGGTAATGCTGTGAAGGGAGAAGATATTGAAAAATCAATTAAAAAGGGATTAGATATAGCTAATGAAATAGAGAGTGTAAGAGGTGCTTTTATTTCCAGAGAAAATAAAGTAGGTCAGATTGGTAAATTGCCCCAGTTAATAAAGATTGAGGGTGATAAAAATCGTATTTTAAAAAATAAATTAGATGACCTGTTTGAGGGTGATTTTGAAATATATAAATAATTTAAGAATAAGAAATTTCTTTAATCTCTTATTTCAAATTCTCTTTCTGCCATTCATAAGTTTTTTTTAATCCTTCATCTATGTTAACTTTTGGATCAAATCCCAATATTTTTCTAGCTTTATCAATTTTAGAAGATGTTATCTTTACGTCTCCTTGTTGTTTTTCAAGGTATTGGGTGTTTCTGGGTCTATCTGCAATTTCATATATTTTTTCTATTAACTGGTTTAATTCTATTGGGTTTGAGCAACCTAAATTAAATATTTCACCTGAAGATTGCTTAATTTCTGAAGCTAAAATTAAGCCATCAACAATATCAGATATATAGGTAAAGTCTCTAATTTGACTTCCATCCCCAAAAATTTTAATCGGGTCATTTTTCATTATTTTACTGAAAAATATCCTAATTGCCATGTCAGGTCGTCCCCTGGGACCATATACTGTATAGAACCTAAGTGAAGTAACAGGTAAATTATATTCCCGAAAATAATAATCTGCGTACATTTCACAACATAATTTTGAAACTGCATATGGAGATATTGGGCTTTTTGGGTGATTTTCATCAACAGGTGTATAAATAGGATTACCATATACAGATGATGATGATGCTATAACTACTTTCTCAACATCACTTTTTAAAGCTTTTTCAAATACATTTACAGTACTTAAAATATTATTTTTTGTAACCTTCGGAGCATTCTGAATTGAAATCCGAACTCCCGGTATTGCTGCTAAATGAAAAATAATATCGATATTAGAAGTTGCGTTTGTTAAAATTGAATAATCTGCTAGATCACCTCGAATTAAATCATAATCTTTTTTAATATCATAATTTTTCGTTATTTCTAAAAAATTTTTTTCAGTCTCAGAGCTGCTAAAATTATCTATGACTCGTACATAGTTAGAATTTTTAATTAATCTTTCAAAAAGATGAGAACCTATGAAACCAGCTCCACCGGTTAATAATATCTTCTTATTTTTTATCATAATATCCTATTATTTATTTTTTCTTCATCAACCTATTCTAGTTTTTTAATACCTTATCGATTATTATATTAGTAATTCTTTGAGACGCTTTCCCATCCCACATCTCAATGAGTTTTCCCTTCTTATATGTATCTGATAAGATTTCACCCAAATGTTTCTTTAATTTTAAAATATCATTTCCTAATAGAGTATTTGTTCCTTCTTCGATTGTGACAGGTCTTTCTGTATTATTCCTCAATGTTAAAATCGGAATTTTAAGGTAAGATGCTTCCTCTTGAATTCCACCTGAATCTGTCAGAATAAATTTAGAATTAATTATCAAGTTTAAAAATTCTAAGTATCCTAATGGCTCAGTAATTACAATATTGGGTTTGTTTAATTCTTTCTCCAAATTGTATTTAATTAGACTTTTTCGAGTTCTTGGATGAATTGGAAAGACTATCTTAATTTTAGACTGAATATAATTTAAGATCTCGATGACCTTTTCTAGATCTTTCTTATCATCTACATTTGAAGGTCGATGGATAGTCACTATTCCATATGAGCCATTTAATAATCCCAGATTTCTAAAGTAATTATTTTTTCGAGCTTCTTCAATATTATTAATTAAATTGTCAATCATAACATTTCCTACAAAAAAAATCTTACTTGAATCTATTCCTTCTTTTTGCAAATTCTGTAAACCACTTCTTTCTGTTATGAATAGGTAATCAGAAATCTGGTCTGTTAATCTTCTATTTATTTCTTCAGGCATCTTAAAATCAAAACTTCTTAATCCTGCTTCAATATGAGCAACTTCTATTGATCTTTTCTTAGCTACTAAAGCACAAGCTATAGTTGAATTAACATCACCAACTACAATCACTAATCTTGGTTTTTCCGTTATTATTACTTTATCAAACTCAATCATAATTTTTGCCGTTTGCAAGGCATGTGTTCCTGACCCAACGTTAAGGAAATAATCCGGTTTTGGTATTCCTAAATTATCCAAAAATATTTTTGACATGTTATAATCATAGTGTTGTCCAGTATGAATAAATTTAAATTTAATTTTTTGTTGTTTAAATTCATTAATTAGAGGTGCGATTTTCATGAAATTGGGTCTTGCACCTCCTATAATAAAAATGTTATTCGTCATTGTTTATCTTAAATGAAAAATTCTTTATTACTTTATAAGATCTTTTCGCTAAGCATAAACTCAATAACTAAAAGAAATCTTAATTTTAAAAATGATGAACAATTTAATATCCATTGATTTTTCCAAGAAATATTATATTATTTAAACTACCCAATAATAAGGAGTGCTCTTCCCTTCTTCACTTTTTGAAACACAGATTCTATTTAAATAAGCTAAATTATAATACATCTCAATCTCTTCATCAGTTAATTGACCAAATAATTCAAATCCTGATACTAAAAGATAGTTATCAGAAACTATCAAGAAAACTTCCTTTCCTGAATCATCTTTTAGTTCAATAAGTATATTCGTTCCATTTTGAATATGATACCGAGGATTTAGATAATTATTTGAAGCAGTATGGAAAAAAATAACAGTATTGAGTGGAAGAGTTGCATTATTTTCATTAAAAGGATAATCATAATAGATGAAAATTGAACTCCATCCAAATTCTGCAATCATAACATTTTGATTAGAAGTATAATTAGAATACCATTGTACAGTACTCACTTCGCGTCTTTCTAAGCTATAAAAATTAAAAGATGAATAAAGCTCAAAGTAGGTTGCCAATAAAGAGAAGGATGTTACAATAACCAAAAAAGCTTTTATTCTGAGTTTTTGAATTGAGTTTGTTTTAATTAACTTATGAAAATAGGATACAAATCCAATTGTGATTAATATAGAGGATAAATAGAATATTCTTGAAAAGAAAGTGAATGATCCCGAAATTAAATCAAACGAAATCCCAGCCAATAAAATAATTCCAAGCACAAATCCCCATAATAGTAATGGTTTTCCTTTGGGTTTATATTGAAAAATACTTAATCCCCATATCGCAAAAAACAAAAGAATCAGAATTTCAAATCCAGCAAAGATAGTAATAAAATTAAAATTAAACAAAAAGAAATTAGCAATGGCAAATATCAATATCAAAATTATCACTAAAGCAAAAACCATAGGAAAAATGTATTTATCTTCTATCTTTTTAAAAATTTTGTGCTTTTCCCCCCGAATAATCAAAGAATATTTACCCTTCGTGAAGGTCATTGACTTTCGGTAATGTAAAAGTACTAATCCTTCCAATATTCCTATTAACACGATCCCAAATAAAAGGTAATACCAAGATATCGATTCTAGTCTAGTGAAAACAATGAAATGCCCTGTACTTATATCTAAGAAATAGAACATAAAAAAAATGCACAAACATATCCCCAACAATATAAAATCAAAACCCCTCCTATAACTCTTAACAAAATAAATCAAGTACACCCATAAATAGGAAGCTAAAAGAATTATAGCGATTAAGGAATGAATTAATAGACAACTAATAAAAATCACGATAAATAAAAGATATGAGAAAAACATATTAGAAAAGATTTTATTATAATTTGGTTCTTTTTCTTGAGTGAATGATTGTAATCTTATATATAAGAGAAAAAATAATGTCAAACCAAGTATTAAAGCTAAACTTGAAGGCCAAAACTGGTACATCATATTTAAAAATCCCAATGATGAAATATTCAAAACAAAAATGCCCAAAATTGCTAAATTTTTCTTTCTAAAGATCCTTTTTAAAAGAATATAAGTGATTAAAGAAGAAATTGAAAATGTATAAAAAACGAAAAATTTGGGGATTAAGAAGATATCTAATCCTGAAAAAAAATGGATTACAGCCCCAAAAATATGAAATCCGAAAGTACCGAAATAATCACTTACAGGTAAATAATTAATGTCAGTTATAAATTTAATTATGGAGATATGCATCCAGGGATCTGTTCCTATAAATATACTAGTCCCAAAAATACCCAAAATACAAACTAAAAACAAAAAAATAATTAATAACACTGAGTTTGATACTCTAAATTTCTTAATATAGGTAAAAACAGAGAATTTTCGAGTAAATTTTTCTTTATAATCATGAGTAAATTTTAATCTAAATATCGGTGATTCACCTTTTTTTAAGTTGAAAATTATGCTAAGTAGAATAAACAGAAAGTAACTGAGTACTAAAATAGTGAAGAAAAACCACTCTGTTATGGCAAATCCCAGATAAAATCCTAAAATTCCAATGATGGTATAAAACGATAAATTAGTTACAATCGTAATTGTTAATCTTTCTAAGAAATTCAAGTTTCTATTCTTAGCTAAAATAAAAATAATCGGATAAATCGGTAAAAATAATAGGGTAAAAATTGTGCTGCAAAATACACTAAAATTAAAAATCCAATCGAAAAATATGATTTGTGATAAACCAGTAAAAATGTTAAAATTTATCATTCCGAGGAATATTATTAGTAAAGAGATTAGAGAGATTAGGATTATAAATAAATGAATTCTGATTTTTATATAAAAAATTATGTTATTTAAGCTTAAGTTCAGATTTTTCATTTCAATATAGTTTTTTACTCAATTTTTAAATCGATTTGATATTTATTGCTATACCATTTCAAATAGTTCCTTAAACCATGCTCTTGAACAAACTCCGGTTCGAATTTTAATAATTCCTTAGCTTTAGATATATCTGCATAACTATGTAGAATATCTCCTGGTCGAGGATCGGAATGAATAATGTTAAGATTTTCTTTATTTGTAATTTTTAGCATCAGCTTTGCAAGATCAATTAGTTTTATTGGCGAATTTGCTCCAATGTTGAATACTTCACCAGGATTGTCATACCTTGCTGCTAAAATATTTGTTTTAATTACATCTTTAATGTACGTGAAATCTCTTGAATTTTGTCCATCACCAAAAATTATCAAATCTTCATTTCGAATTATATTTCCAAGCCATATTGCTATAACTCCACTATAGGGGGAATCTTTCTGTCTCGGTCCATAAACATTAAAATATCTTAAGATGGTAGTATTTAATCCATACAAGTGATTATAGACCTGAACATATCCTTCACCGGCTAATTTAGATACGGCATAAGGTGATTTTGGTTTTTTTTTCATATCTTCTTTCTTAGGTAAGGATGGTTCATCTCCATAAACAGAAGAACTT
>Ga0114925_10001529_pt1 | contig 11475 bp, 20 predicted proteins | sample SumtaG_2_FD_87287 | JGI IMG/M metagenome (GOLD analysis project Ga0114925, IMG submission 87287) | Deep subsurface microbial communities from Indian Ocean to uncover new lineages of life (NeLLi) - Sumatra_00607 metaG | ecosystem: Environmental > Aquatic > Marine > Oceanic > Sediment | place...
AAAATAAAAATTTATATGTTCTTTTATTATTATTCTGCGGCTTCTTCCGCAGCTAATTCTTCTTCAAGTTCTTCTAGAGGAACAGGTGCCGGAGTAGTAAGCATGCTATATCCAATCCAAATCGCTATGATACAAACCAGAATTACTAGTAACCACAATGGAAGTACAACGAATAAGCGCCACGAGAAGATATCAAATGGTAACACATCGGAGATGATTGGCATTGTAAAACCTCCAGGCACACCAATTGCTTCCATGAATAGATCTACGATAGAACCTAAAGTATAGAGTATAGCAATGAGGATGCCCACAACCATAATAATGAATCCGATTACTTTATCTTTGGCCATTTTTAAAACCTTTCTTTTATGTTATTTTTTATTTTTAATTTAAAGCTATATTTGATATTTTTTTTTAAAAGTTTTTCAAATAAAAACCATTTGGTTTTATCTGATTATTTACTTTATTCAAAAATAGGTAAAATATTATGATGATTAATTATTAGTTAATATTGAAATAAATTTATCTTAAACCCATGGAATTAAAGTGTTGAGATATGTCCGATAAAAATGGGTATGTCCTCGTTATTGGTTCGAGTAATATGGATCTTAATATCTATTCAGAGAGATTTCCAAAACCAGGAGAAACTGTGACTGGTGGCACATTTAAACAATTTTTAGGGGGAAAAGGTGCCAATCAAGCTGTAGCGTCAGTAAGAGCTGGGGCTAAAACAATATTTATTGGTAAAATTGGAAATGATTTTTTTGGGGACCATATGCATTCTCGCTTAACAAAAGAAGGCATCGATACGAGCCATATTATTAAAGATGCTCAGGAGGCAAGTGGAGTAGCATTTATAATGATAGATAACAATGGAGAAAACATGATTAGTGTAGCTCCAGGAGCAAACGCAAGATTGAATCCGTTGGAAATTCGAGCCAAATCTGATATTATTAAAAATGCAAAGACATTAGTCGTTCAGATGGAGCTTTCAATTGAAACTATTGAAGAAATATATAGAATAGCTTCCCAGGGGGATGTAATAAAAATTTTAAATCCAGCACCACTAAAACCGATTCCTATTAGTGTTTTAAAAAACATTGACATAATTATTCCTAACGAAGGAGAATTATTCCGCTTACATTCTCTTTTAGAATTTAAAGAGTTATCAGGTAAACAAAAAGAAAAAATTATCCAAGCTTCAAAAGACATAGAAAGTTTAGGTATTAAAATAGTGATTACAACATTAGGAAGTAAAGGTTCTTTAATATATAAAAGAGAAAATGACAAAGTTAAAGAGATTCCTGCGTTTAAGGTTAACGCTGTAGATACTGTAGGTGCTGGGGATTGTTTTAATGGAGTATTAGCAAGTCAATTATGTAAAGGCGAAACAATTGTAAATGCGGTTAAATATGCCACTGCTGCTGCTTCAATAGCAGTGACAAGAAAAGGTGCTCAAGAATCAATGCCATTCATAAATGAAATTAACGAGCAATTTAAGAAATTTAGAAAGTGACTTGAAAAAATGACAAATGAAATAGTAAAGGAAATAATTTTTCCAGAAAAAGGAACTTTATTGAGAAGAAATGACTCACAAGAGTTAAAAATATCAATAAATCGGGAGGACATTAAAAGTATATTTATTATTAATGGAACGTCGTTTATTACTAAAAATGCTTCTGAATCAGATCTTATTATAAAATCAAACGATTATTATATGATAATAAATAAGGGGGAAAAAGAAATTGAAACAAAATATAGTTATAATATATCTAATCACCAGATTATTTACGATCCTTACAGATATTTAGATTCAGAGAGAATAAATTTTAAACCAGAGGATTTTAAGCAAATATATGAAATTCCTGATGGTTATATAGACATGCTTCCTAAATGGTATAGTTTCAAATTTACTTATCCTAATTATAATTTAATCTTTATTAAACCAGAAATGGGGCTTTCAATTCAAACTCATCAAATCAGAAATGAATCTTGGGAAATTTTAGAAGGAAATCCTATAATAATTAGTAGTAATAAAGTTCATTATTATGTTAAACAAGGTCAAAAATTTGAAATTCCAATTAATACGTATCATTCTGTTATTAACCCAAATAAAGATCGGGAAAAATTTGTGGTCATCAAAGAATTTTGGAATGGAAAATTCGATGAGGAAGATATTAAGAGGGTGTTTAATCCAAACGAATACAAATAATTACTATATTCCATTAAAAGAAACAGTCAAATCTTACGACGATATTTAAAGTTTTAAGGCGTTAGAGATTCTTTTCAAAAAATCTTCTTGCTTGCTTTTAAATTTTGTGTTTTTTTCCACTCTTTTTCTGCCCTCTTATAATAAAATTAAAATTAAATCTTTAACTTAAAGATTTAACGTAATAAATTCTATCGGAAAAATAAATTACAATATATAAATTGAATTAAGAAACTGGTGGAAAAATGGCTCCAGATGAAGAAACTGAAGATGGAGAAGGAGAAGAAACCGAAGAAAAAGAAATTACTGAAGAAGCTGACGACCAATTAGACACTGAGGCTGAACTCGAAAGATTACGATTCCATTATAGAGGTCATACCTTAGACGAGTTGAAGAAAATGAATATGGATCAATTTATCCAATTATTACCAGCAAGGGCAAGACGCTCCTTAAAGCGAGGATTACCGCCAAGACAAAAGAAGCTATTGGAACGATTAAGAAGAGCTTATAGAGCGAAGAAAAGGGGTAAAGACTTACTCACCAGAACACATGTACGCGATATGCTCGTGTTCCCTGAGATGGTTGGTCTTAGAATTGGGGTCTATAACGGGATGAAATTTGAAGTCGTTGAGGTAAAACCAGAAATGATTGGACACTATTTAGGTGAATTTTCCCTTACTCGAAAAAGAATTCAGCACGGTTCTCCCGGAATTGGAGCCACAAGAAGTTCAAAATATGTTCCACTAAAATAATCAAAAATAAAGCTAAATGAGATGGTAAAAAATTCCAAACTGGGGATATTCCTTTACTGAGGAACGCTGGGACGTTGATCGCATAGCAAAGGCATCGGGCAGGGATTTAAGAATAAAACCTAAACATGCGAGAGAGATATGTGCTGTCCTAAAAGGTATGAGATTGGACCAAGCCAAAACCTTTTTAGAGGATGTAATTCAGCTAAAACAATCAGTACCGTTTAGGCGTCATAAGAAAAAACAGGCTCATAGAAAAGATTTAAAACAATTTAAATGGTATGCAGGGAGATACCCTCAAAAAGCGGCGTCAAGAGTTTACGAAGTTCTTACAGCTGTAGAATCTAACGCTGAGTATAAAGGTTTAGATGTTGATTTATGTAGAATTATCCATATTTCAGCGAATAGAGGAAGAATAATAAAAAGATACATTGAACGCGCACACGGAAGATCGACACCGAAGGATAGACATTTAACTCATCTAGAGGTTGTTTTATATGAATTACCTAGTTAGGAAATATAAAAAATAAAAATAATAAAATTAAAAAAATTAAAACAAAGGTTAAGAATTGCCACTTTCCAAACACTTTATAGAACAAGGTATTAAGTTAATGCAAATAAATGAGTATTTACGGTCTGAATTAGTCCGAGCAGGCTTCGCTGGAATAGATCTTCAAAAGACTCCTCTTGGCGTAAGGATAACCCTTAGAACAAGTCGTCCAGGACTTGTAATTGGGAAGGGAGGTAAGCGAATACAAGAAATTACTGATGTCCTGCGCGACAAATATGAACTTGAAATGCCACAGATAGAGGTTGAAGAAGTTGCAAACCCAGATCTTGATGCACAGATTATGAGTGAACGTTTAGCCTATTCTCTCGACCGTGGTAGACATTATAGGCGCGCGGGCTATTATATTTTAAGAAAAATCATGGATGCAGGTGCTCGTGGTGTAGAAATAATCATTTCAGGTAAAGTAACTTCTCAACGAGCCAGAACCCAAATTTTTAGGGCTGGGACAATAAAGAAAAGTGGAATGCCTGCCCAAGAGGCTGTAGATAAAGGAATCTCTCAATGCATTCAGAAGAGCGGAGTTCTCGGAGTTGTAGTGAAAATTATGCACGCCGACTATAAAATGGGCGACGAGGTTAAAATTAAGGAAAAAGAATTGGAAATGGCTCAAAAACAAGAAGAAGCTAAATTAGCTAAATTAAAACCAAAACCACTGTCTGATGAGGAAATTGAAGGAGAAGAAATAGAAGGAGCCGTACCTGAGGAGATTCAAGAATTAATAGAAGAGGTAGACGAGGAAGATATTAAAGAACTTTCGTTGGAACCCTCTGAGGAGAAAGAAGAATAAATATTTTTAAATTATATAAAACAAGAAATAAAAAATGAACATAATTAAAGCCGAACAAATCCGGAATATGGATGATATGGAAATAGAGAGAAAATTAGTTGATTTAAGAGAAGAATTAATGTTACTTTATTCTGCGCAAACAGGTGGAGGTATCACTGACAATCCAGCAAAAGCGAAGATGTTAAGGAGACAAATAGCAAGGATTTTAACTGTTAAGAACGAAGAGAAAAAATGGCAAGAATGGGCTAGAGAATAATGAATATCAATCCAAAATATTTAATTTATCATGATTTAATAGGGTTATACGCTTATGCAAAACTTATATCAAAACCAAAAAAGAAGAAGAATTTCTCAGATATAGGCATGGTTATTGACGAGTCAAAAAATATGTTAATTACGGAAAAAAACAATACGATAAAAAAATATATCAAAAAAGATTACATCTTTAGATTTCAATTTTCTAACGAAAATGATAATATATTGGAAGTATTAGGCACGAAAATTGTTGGTCGTCCTGAAAATAGATTAAGAAATTTGCGAAAAAAAAGGTGGAGAAAATAAAATGAGTCGGAACATAGGAGTGCCGGGTGTACAACCTCCAAAAGTCAGAGAATGCTCAGATCCGGTGTGCCCTTTTCATGGGAGTACACGGATAAGAGGAAAAATTACTAAAGGAGTTGTAGTAAGCAAAAAATCAAGGAATACCGTAATTATTAGAAGAGATTACATGCAATTTATTAGAAAATATCAACGATACGAACGTCGTAATACTCGTCTTGCTTGTCATTTACCAGAATGCTTATGGCATGAAATTGAAGTTGGAGATATGGTGAGAGTTGGTGAATCTCGAAAAATATCAAAAACAAAAGCGTTTATTGTATTAGAGAAAATCTCAAGTTGAGGTGCGAACTAAATGGGAACTCGAAGAAAGTTAGGAAGGAAAAGGGTGGCAAAAGCTCGAACAAGCTATGGTTTACAAAATGGTTCAAAAGTGTTTATCACAGATAATTCGGGTGCTAAAATTGCCCAAATTATTAATGTTGATCATAGTAAAACGCGATTAAGGAGATTACCTAAAGCAAGTATAGGAGACATAGTTACTGTTACCGTAAAGCGAGGCAAACCAGAACTTAGAGGCAGTATTCTCAAAGCCGTAATTGTCCGGCAAAAGATGATTTATCGCAGAATAGATGGCACAAGATTATGTTTTGAAGATAACGCCGCCGTTCTTGTATCAAAAGAAGGCGATCCAAAAGGGACAGAAATTAGAGGCCCAATTGCTCGAGAGGCAGCAGAAATGTTTCCTAGGCTTGCTTCAATATCAAGTTTAATCATTTAACATTTAAAAAGTGCAAAAAAACATGAAAGTTAAGTCAAAAAAACCTAACAAACAAAGAAAAGCGCTATATAAATATAAAAATCATCAGAGATCTAAATTATTAACTTGTCGATTAGCCGATTTTCTTCGAGAAGAATTTGGAATAAAGAAAATACCCTTGCGTGTGGGCGACAGCGTAAGAGTGTGTTCTGGCGAGTTTTTAGACTTTGAGGGCGAGGTGTTAGAAATCACTAAAAATTTAAGGGTTAAAGTCAAGGAATGTGTCTTCGATAAAGCGGATGGGACACAATTTCATCCAACTATTCACGTTTCTAATCTAATTATTACTAAGTTTAAAAGCATTGGAAAAAAGATGGACGGGTGGAGATCAGCGATGATTGAAAAAAAGGCAGGATTTATATGGGAAGAGGAATTAGTGGGTCCAAAGAAAGGAAAAAAGGAAGAGGGGAATAAATAATGACAAGGCATGGAGGGCAAAAAGTATTAAAACGATTGAATACACCAAAATTTTTGCAAATAAAACGAAAACATGGGAAATTTTTCGTAAGGTCATCTTCTGGGCCTCATCCAGCTAGATTTTGTTTACCGCTCTTACACATAGTAAGAGATCTCCTTAAAATCGTTGATACTCATCGAGAAGCAAAAAAATTGATAGGTCTTGGTCATTTTAAAGTCGATGGTAAAGCTATTCGAGATAAAAATTATCCTGTTGGTTTAATGGATGTTTTAAGTATTGAAAAAATTAATAAACATTACCGAATACTTCCAGATTCTCATTATGGTTTAATTTTACACGAAATACCAGAAGTGGAAAGTACTTTCAAATTATGCAGAATAAATCAAAAAACTACTGTTAAAGGGGGACATGTTCAATTAAACCTACACGATGGAAAAAATGTTTTATTAAGAGTAAAGGATCCAAGAAATCCCAAGGAAGATATTTATAAAAGAATGGATGTTTTAAAAATTTCTATTCCTGACCAAGAAATTATTAAAAATCTGAAATTTAAAGAAAATAATTTAGCTCTAATAATGTCTGGTAAAAACATCGGACAAATAGGTAAAATAACTAATATTAAAAAAATATTTGGACCAAAAGCAAGTACGGTTTCAATTGAACATAATGGAGATCATACTGAAACTTTGTATGATTATACATTTATCATAGGAGAGGATCAATCAGAAATAAATTTACCTAAAATTGAAATATAAAAAAAATAAGTGAGAATTTAAATGTCATCCAAAGCCAAAAAGACTCAAAAAACTGATTTTGAGGATATATGGAAAAATCCAATGAAAAGACCATATCTTGAAAAGATTGTACTAAATATAGGTGTTGGTGCTGGTGGCGAGGAACTAGAAAGGGCGACAACCGTTTTAGAAACTATTACAGGTAGAAAAGCTGTAAAAACAATATCAAAAAAAAATATTAAAGAGTTCAATTTAAGAAAGGGGCGCCCCATAGGGACCAAAGTAACAGTTCGAGGAAATGAGGCTGAAAAATTATTAAAACGATTATTGATTGTGACCAACAACAAGATACTCAGAAAAAGCTTCGATAATTATGGAAATTTTGGCTTTGGAATAACGGAACATATTTCGATTCCTGGCATCGAATATGATACAGAAATTGGATTATATGGTTTGGATGTTTGTGGAAGAATCGTGAGACCTGGAATGAGAGTAAAATATCGTCGAGCAAGGCGTTCTAAAATCCCGAAACATCACTATGTTTCTCGTGCGGAAGCACAGGAATTTTTAAAAGAGAATTTTAATGTATCAATAGTAAAAAAATTAGACTTAGAGTTCATCTAAAAGAAAAAATAAGAGGAATCAAAAAATAAGAATGCCACAATCAAAAAACTATGGAAAGGGTCAAAGAGAATGTCGTCGTTGCCATACTCATAGGGCTATTATTAGGCGCTATGGATTAAATCTCTGTAGAAGATGTTTTTATGAGATTGGAAAGGATATTGGATTTAAGCGGTATGAATAAAAAATAAGAGCGAATAAAAATGGTAAATACACTAGCTGATGCATGTAATCAATTGAAAAATGCTGAATTCGCAAAAAGAAAAGAAGTAATAGTTAGGCCTGCCTCAAAATTACTTCAGAGAGTTTTAAGAATATTCCAAGCACATGCATACATAGGTGAATTCGAACGTTATGACGATGGAAGACAAGGTAAATTTAAAATAGCTTTGTTAGGTAAAATTAATGAATGCAAGGCTTTGATGCGTTTAAATTATAAAACAAATCAATTTGAAGCCTTAGAAACAAAATTATTGCCTGCTCCAGGATTAGGAATAATTATTTTAACAACAAATCAAGGAATAATGACTTTGAAAGAAGCCGAAGAAAAAGGTATAGGTGGGCATGCATTATGTTATGTATATTAAATAAATTATAGGGTTAAGGAAAAATGGTAAAAATTGCCTATTTTAGTGAAACATTGGAGATTCCTGAGGGAGTGGATGTTGAAATTAAAGGGAGTAATTTAATTATAGTAAAAGGACCTAATGGAGGACCAATTACTAAAAATTTTTCGCATGCTAGAGGTATAAAGATATCAATTGAGAATAATTTTATCGAGTTTAATTCACATTTTCCAAAAAACAAAACTCTTGCCTTGGCAAAAACAATCATGAATATTATTTATAATTTAATTGTTGGTGTACAGACACCGTATAAGTATGTATCAAAAATTTGTTACTCACATTTCCCGTTTACTGTTCGGGCTGATGAAAGAGCTCGAATATTATATGTTGAAAATTTTTTAGGAGAAAGAGCACCGAGAAAAGCAAAAATTGAAAAAAATGTAAAAGTAAAAGTCGATGGGGATGACGTCATCCTTGAGGGCTCTGATAAAGAATCTCTCGGTCAAACAGCTGCTAATTTAAAAAGATGTTGCAAAATTCGTAAAAAAGATCCAAGAGTATTTCAAGACGGCGTTTATTTGTATAAGAGGCAAATTGGAAATGAAATAATATGGCAAATTAAGTAAATTATAATAATAAAGGTAATAATTATGGCACAAAAAGAAAGATTATTGGAGATTCGAAAAAGGATGAAAAAAAAACGCCCATCATTTAGACGAGTTGAATCATGGCGATATGTTAGAGTTAAGGATTCGTGGAGAAAAGCACGAGGCATAGATTCACAAACAAGAAAAAAAACTAAAACAGGCGTAAGATCTCCTTCAGTTGGATATAGAAGTCCTAAAAAAATACGAGGTTTACATCCATCTGGATATCAAGAAGTAAGAATAAATAATAAAAACGATATGGAGATGTTAAATTTAAGTCCTAAAAAACATGCTATAAAGATTTCTGGCAGGTTAGGGTCAAAAAAACGATTAGATTTAATAGATTATGCTCAGAAAAGAAATTTTCATGTACTTAATCTTGGAATTTCTCAAAAGGAAATGGAAGAATTTGAAACTATGCTCGAAGACAAAGATTTTCTTGATGAGGAAGAATTAGAAGATGAAGATTTTCTTGATGAGGAAGATCTTGATATAGACGAATAAGAAAATTATTAAAAATAGAGTGATGACAAAATGAATTTAAGCGCTCAGAGGAGAATGGCAGCGGATATATTAAAGTGTGGCGTAAATCGAGTATATTTTGACCCATACCTCGGGGATGAGATAGCTATGGCTATCACGAGGGAGGATATTCGTAACCTAATTAAAGAGGGAATTATTCAAAAACACTATAAAATAGGGATTTCAAATTATAGAAAAAAAATTCGGCATCAAAGAAAGATAAAAGGAAGAGGGAGGGGGTTTGGAAAAAGAAAAGGAACTAAAAATGCTCGGTTTCCTAAGAAAAGAGCCTGGATTCGAAGAATCAGACCAATTAGGTCGCACTTAAAGAAACTAAGAGAGCGAAAAATGATAACGACAGCCATTTATCGAAAATTATATAAAAACGCTAAAGGTGGTATGTTTAATAGCGTGTCTCAACTAAATCGTTATATTAAAGACAAAGAATTATTGAGAAGAGGGAGATAAAATGGCTCACGGTCCACGATATAAAAGGTCTTTTAGAAGACGAGAACAAGGTAAAACAAATTACCATAAAAGATTAAAATTATTAAAATCAAAACAGTTGAGATTAGTTATTAGAGCCTCTAATAATCATATCAGAATTCAGTTTATCCGATCTAAAAGAGGTGGGGATAATATATTAATCTCCGCTTTTTCCAAGGAGTTATCTATAAATTTTGGATTTAACGCCAATACTGGCAATATTCCAGCGGCATATTTAACAGGTTATTTAGCAGGTCTAAGAGCAAAAAAAGCAAAAATCGAAGCTGCCATACTCGATCTAGGTATATTTTATCATAGAAATCGCGTTCTTGCTGCCATTAAAGGAGTTTTGAAAGCAGGTATTAATATTCCTCATAGCGAAGAATTTTTCCCAGATAGTTTAAAAGAAAGAACAAATGGTTCTCATATTGAAAATTACGCAAAATTATTAAAACAAAACGAGCCAGAAAAATACAATCAAGTTTTTTCTGGATACTTAACTAAAAAGAAAATTGATCCTCTAAAAATGAACCAAATCTTTACAAATACTTTAAATATGATTGAAAATAACGCTTAATTCCAAAATGATAAAGATGAGTCGAATAAGAGTAGAAGAAGAGTGGATTCCAAAGACTAAGCTTGGTGAATTGGTAAAAGAAGGTCTAATAGATATAAATAGAATTTTCCAAAATAACTTAGTGGTTAAAGAAAAACAAATTATCGATATTTTATTACCACAACTTCACGAAGACGTGGTGACAATAAAAATGATTCAAAAAATGACCGCATCTGGACAAAGATCTAGATTTAAAGCTGTTGTACTCGTGGGTTCTGATGGTTTTTTAGGTGTTAGCGCAGCAAAAAGCAGAGAAGTAGGACCAGCAATCAGAAAAGCAATAGATAAAGCAAAACTTTCCGTAGTTCCAATTTTAAGAGGTTGTGGTAGCAAACAATGTGGATGTGGTGGAAGCCACAGTATTCCTTTTAAAGTTAAAGGAAAATGCGGAAGCGTTAGGATTCAACTTATTCCTTCTCCGGCGGGAGTAGGATTAGCATGCGCAGATAAAGTTAAACAAGTCTTAAAGTTATGCGGCATCGAAGATATCTGGAGCAAAACTTTTGGAGATACTCGAACCAGCGAAAACCTAGTAAAAGCTACTTTTGACGCGCTTAAAAATGCTCATAAATTTAATTTTAATATTTAATTGAGTGGTTGAAATGTCTATGGCAAAAAAAAAGCTAAACTCAAAGGAAGATATTGATTTCACTCCTAAACTTATTTTCGCTGTTCGAATAAGAGGTGCTCCAGGTATGAAAAGAAAGATCTTGGATACGTTAAAAATGCTCAGAATGCATAAAGTAAACCACGGAGTTCTGATATGGGCTGAAAAAAGTTATAAGGGAATGTTAAATAAATGTAAAGATTACATCGCTTATGGAAAAATTGACGAGAAAACTTTAGTAAGATTATTGAGAGTCAGGGGAAGAGTTGAAGGAAATAAACCACTCACAGATGAATATATTAAAAATTTAACCGAATATAAAAATATAAAAGTTTTTTCTAAAGCTTTATTAAATGGAAAAATACAATATAGAGAAAAATATGTGTATAAACTTAAACCCGTTTTCCGATTACATCCACCAAGAAAAGGTCATAGGGGTTCAATTAAAAAACATTACGCTGAAGGTGGAACTCTTGGCAATGTAGGAGAACATATTAATATATTAATTCATAAAATGATGTAATTAAGAACGTGAGGAAATATGAGAAAATATCCTAAAAAGAT
>Ga0114925_10001530_pt1 | contig 11470 bp, 12 predicted proteins | sample SumtaG_2_FD_87287 | JGI IMG/M metagenome (GOLD analysis project Ga0114925, IMG submission 87287) | Deep subsurface microbial communities from Indian Ocean to uncover new lineages of life (NeLLi) - Sumatra_00607 metaG | ecosystem: Environmental > Aquatic > Marine > Oceanic > Sediment | place...
ACGCCGATATTATGCCCCGCCGCTGATTGGTTGTTCGCCTTCAAGATGGCGACAACGTATGAATTTAGGCGGGTTGCCCCCGTTGGGAATGTCGGGGTGACTACAGCAGGTGCAGCCAGCGACACCTCTGCGGCGTTGGAAACACTTTCGTTCGTTGTGACGAAGGGATACCGGCGTAAGAATGCCCGCTCGTGAGCCTCTTCTACATCAGTTTCAAGACCGTCTACGAAGTTATCAATTGTAAGTAAATCAGCAGAGATAGATGCGCCAGCAGGTGAACCCAATCTTGCACTTAAATCGAAATCCAATTCATCCAAGTATCCAATTCTTGCAGCAGAAAAGTTGTCCAAGATAGTAGCCAAAGCAGCATCCCAACCGTCTGCAACTGTAGCTGCGCTGTCCGTTCCACGCATGGCTGTGGTTGGAATTGCATCCAAGAGAAGATCAAGTCTTCCACCATCAGCCCAGTCGGTTTGGAGTTCACCCGTATCAGCAAGAATATCGTCAACAATTCCGTCAACTGTAGCAAGAGTCGCCTCAAGCGCCACGGTGTCAAGAATTAAATCAAGACGGCCGCCGTTAGCCCAATCTGTCTGTAATTCGCCCGTGTCCGCCAGAATGTCATCAATATCTGATGGAAGGTTTGCCGCAGCAAGTTCATCAAGATATCCGATTCTTCCAGCACTGAAGTTATCTAAGATTGTTGCTAGTGCTGCATCCCACCCATCTGCAACGGTGGCAGCACTGTCAGTACCTCTCATTGCAGTTGTAGGAATGGCATCTAATAGAAGGTCTAGTCTACCCCCATCTGCCCAGTCCGTCTGAAGCTCGTTGGTGTCTGCCTCAATATCGTCAACGTTTGTATCAATGATGTCCTGTTTTGCTTCAGTGGCCAACAGACCATGTGCAGTGGCTATGTCAGAAGCATCGGCTGGGTCAACTGGAAGGTTGTCTGTCTTGGCCTTGATTGCATCGATAAGCAAATCTGTAAATCCGCCGTCTGCTAGAGACACTTGTAGTTCATTGGTATCTCCTACGATGGCAATTAATCGTGTTCTAATGTCCTCGACATAGGCTGCTAAAGTAGCATAGTTGGCTGAAGGAAATACACCAATGTCCGCAATGATGTCAGCTATCTCTGAGTCAAGCAGTGCGATAATGGTGTCTTGCTTTGCTTCGGATGCGTCTCCTCCGCCCATTGCCGCAATTGCTTCACTAATAGCTTCTAGGCTGTCAGTGTCGGCATCATAAGCTGGAGCCGTATCCTTCTGTCTAGTTGTAAGAAGAACTGAAGCCAAAGCTACGTTTGCTGTGATTCTTCCCATCTCAGTGTCATATTCACCTGATGGTGCCCTCGTGCTCATATTAGCGTCTAGCTCGGTATCATACTCTCCAGAGGGAGCACGGGTATCAATAGCTTCACGCAACGCTTCTAGAGAATCCGTATCTTGGTTGTAAGCGGGACCCGTAGCCTTCTGCATGGCATCTTCGAGAACTGAAGCTAATGCAGCATTATCTGTTCCACGCATGGCTGTGGTTGGAATTGCTGCTATTGCTTCTTGTAAAGCAAAGTCTAATTCATCAAGATATCCAATTCTTCCTGCTGAGAAGTTATCTAGGATGGTAGCTAATGCGGCATCCCAACCATCTGATATGAGAGCGGCACCGTCTGTTCCACGCATTGCCGCACCAGCAATGCCAGTTACATCAACCTGAATTACTTCCAACCGTTCAAGTATAGATCCGTCCGCGTTCTCAGAGATGTCCGGGTTGGCACTTGTATCTGCACCTGTAACCAAATACTCGTAGAATGAATGGTATGAGGCTGTGTTAGGTAATCCAAGCCACTCTAGGAGACTGGTCTTACCCAGTGTGGTATATCCAGGAAACTCCCCGATAACGTCATAGAGTGACTTGGAGTTGGGGAGTTCAGTACCCACCCCACCAGAGTTCCCGACGAGGAATGCTGCTAGAGGTACGGTGTTTGAAAGTTTTCCACGCACGTTACCGAATAATTTCTTCTGTACCTCCTCAATTATGCTGGCAAGTGCTACAGGGGCACCAACGGTCTGCTCATGAATTATACGCTCACAGAGAAGCCGGAATGCTGCCTTTCCGAGTGTAGTTAGCTTATTGAACTCATATCCACACCCGTAAAATGCCATTGTTGCGTTAACTTCTACACCAATCTCATCGATTCCCGGGGTTCCATCTGGAAGAACCCTAGGGATAAGTCCGAGGACGACGTGGGTGTTGGCATTTGTCGTTTCATAGGCGAACCATACCTCCGTGATACTCGCACCACTCATGTTGAGAAGGTGGTATGTTGCCGAGGATGAAACTGTATTTGCTCCAACGTCGAGGCCAACTATATCATGGAATCCTGCACCAAGAATGGAACCTTCAACGTTTGCCACCGCAGTGATAACGGTCTTGGTTGTTGCATCGGTTTGAGCCGTACCTAGTTCAAGATAAGCTGCTGCAACCTTGTCAACACAAATTATTGGAAGGTTTGGCACTAACTTAATGTCAGCTAGGTTGGAAGTTGTCCATGGTGTTCCATCAGTTGTCGTTCCGAGAACACATAAAGCAAGTGAGGAAAAATCGGGATATGTAAGTGCGTCGGCCTGTGTAATTGTGATAACCGACCCTAACTTTTCGAGTTCGGTTTGAAGTGTAGTGTTATCGGTACCTATCCCGGCAACGGTCTCAGGGATGACAAAGAGAATTGTTGTAACTCCGTGATATCCGGCAATTATCTGGGCCAAACCTGCATGGCTGAAGTCATGGGAGATAATATCTGATCCCGTTGTTCCTAGAGCTTCCTGTAAATTAAAATCCAATTGGTCTAAATATCCTGCCCTTGTAGCAGTCAGTCTGCTCTCCAAATCATCTACAAAGTTATCTATTGCTGTAAGGGCTTCTTGAAGATTAAAATCTAGTTGGTCCAGATAACCAATACGTGTAGTTGATAGTGAGGAAATATCGGGAATGGTTGATAGGTTAATGTTGTCGATATAACCAATTATTGTAGCAGTTAGGCTTGAAATATCTCCAATTGTAGATAAGTTAGTGTTATTAATATTATCAAGATATCCCGCTCTTGTAGCAGTAAGCCTAGTCTCTAAATCATCTATAAGGTTGTCAATGGTAAGAAGGTCGGCTGCCAGTGAAGCTCCAGCGGGAGAACCAAGTCGTGCATCTAAGTCGAAGTCCAATTCATCGAGGTATCCTGCTCGAAGTGCCGTTAATCTTGCTTCCAAGTCGTCTACATATGCCTCAATGTCGGTGATGTCTCCTCCTCCTACCTTGAACTTGTTTATTGCGCCGTAAATAGTGTAGCCACCAGATATAGACCATTCCGTACCCCAAACTTCAGCGGAGTCTGGAGTAAAGGAGGCCTTGTACCAACCGTTTCCTACCTCAGAAACAGTCAGGGAGGTCCTGGTTCCGTCGCTGGGCTTTATGCTATAACAGGTTGGATTCAAACCAGTTGCGGCGACGCCGCTTGAATCCACTATATAACATATGTCAGTAATTGTCTCGTTGACTTGAAGGTCTCCCATAATATTCACTATCTACGTACGTCGAATATATATATATAAAGTTCTCCATATTAATCTTTTGGAGGCCCGTGAGGGAGTTGCACCCTCCTCCACCGCTTTGCAGGCGGGCACCTACCTGGTCAGTCAACGGGCCTTGCGAATATTCCGTGTCTCCTGTATACATATATGGCGATACAGGGCCACAACCACCGGCACTTCAGGCAATTCTTCGACATCGGGCTTGGCGTCTTGACGTAGCAGTCCGGTGGTATCTCATCATCCATCATGGTGCTCTTGGCGGGATTTGAACCCACGTCGAGGGGTCGAAAGCCCCCCATCCTTGACCGCTGAACGACAAGAGCGTTGGCGGAGACCTCGGGGAATGAATTCCGGGACGCCTTAACCGCCTCCATCATATATATAAAAAAGAAGTATAAAAAGGTTTTTATTTTAATACTATGTCCTTCATTATTCTATCTTTAAATACAAAAAAAGCAATAACGAGCCCAAAGGTTACCCCGGCGGCGAACATGGAAAACATAAGCCAAAACATATTATATCACCGTATCAATGAGGCCGAACTCCAATGCCTCCTCAGCCGACATCCAGTAATCCTTCTTCTTGATAAGGGTTTGGATCTCGTCTGCGGTCTTGCCAGACCTCTCAGCGATTATCTCGTTCAACATCCTATTGACCTTCTTCACTTCCTTGGCGTGGTCCTCCACCTCACTTGTCTTCCCATAGGTCCAAGTCGTAACCTCGTGGATGAGGAGTCTGCTGTGCTTGGTCGCAATCCTCTCCGTTGCAGCCTGAACGAGTATGGTCCCCATACTGGCAGCCAAGCCCCTGACCTCGATACGTACCTCAATACCACCATTAACGAGTCCCCTTATGGTATCATAAATAAGGAGACCAGGATATATCTCTCCACCCACGGAGTTCAGTATGATGTATATCGGGTCCTTACTCTCCAGACTCAGATAAATTAACTGACGACAGAGGGTAAGCATTGTGTCCTGACAGACATCACCATGGAGGACAAGCATTCTGTTTTGTATCAATTTATACATGATGAGATCATACATGCTGTTAAACTTGAAGGATAGAGACGGCATGATATCGGCGGGATCACACGTACATGGTTCTTCATTCGAATACATGTTATGAAATACATCACGTCAGAAGTATTTAAAGATTTCTATTCGATCAGCTCGCTCTCCCTGAGTCTGGTGAGGGCCTTGGTCACCCTAGCGTGGGAGAGACCAGTCTTCTCCCGAATATCGGTCTTGGTCTGTGTCCTCCAACCCTTATAGTTCTGGGAAACCTCATATACCTTCACGGCATCGGAGTCTAGGGACAACACCGCCCTCCCGAGACGGTTAGTATTCATCAACTCTCCCTTCGGTGACATGAAGACCTGTCCGAGGTCGATCAATCCTACCTCCTGACCTAGGAGGAACACCAATCTCTCCAGCTCCTCGTCAGTCTCCACGACCCCGACCTCCCTCAACTTCCGGTCAATCACGAACCACCTGAACCTGTCACCTTGGTCGGCGATAATTACCTCGTACTCTAGGTTGTGTGCCTTGATATATTTCCGGTCTCCTTCGCTTGCCACGGCCCCACCTGGATGTGTGTGCATACTGCTGACCAACGGAATCCCTATCATTTTCTCGAACTCCGCAGCCCAACGGGAGCTATGGCTTCCCTTCACGAACTCCCGGTGAGGGGTGCTCGAATAGTTAACCGCCGGAAGGAACGCCTGGAACTTGGACTCGGTCCCGAAGAAATACCCACCCTGTTCCTTCTTACGGTCCGTTTTCTTAATGTAACCTTCAACCAGAATTCTCAGTGACCTTGGAATTATTATCATTTTTAAAAAGAATGTCGTGGCCGTATTTAAAGGTATTGGTGTCAGCGAAGATTCGAATTCTTGTGTATAATCAAGAAGAGGTAGAAGATGTCAGTCTTCCAGACCCTCTGCTCTTGCCATGACAACCGGTTGTCTTCCAAAGATTTATAAATATCATCGAGGTACTGGAACGGGTGGTTAAGATTTGAAGAAAATGCTTCAACTTGTCTCCCCCTGAAAGCAATAGGAGTACTAAGAAGTATAATCCCGTCATGTCTACAGACCCTAGCACACTCACTTATCAAACTAGGTATCTTCCCCCGCGGAATGTGTTCTACTACATCATACACGATAACCGTGACGAAGGACTCATCCTCAAATTGTAGGTCTGTTCCATCTCCAACGAAGAACTTGACACTGGGTTTAAAATTAGGAGGATGACACCAATCTACCAACCCCATCCTGATCCTGTGTTGCATTCTCTTAGCTTCGTCTATAGCCTCTGGGATGAAATCGATAGCGGTGACATCAAACTTTTGGGAAAGAAACATACTTATCCCTCCCGTATTACATCCAATGTCTAGAACATTGCCACGGGCATGTGACATCGCCATGTCCATACGATAACGCATTGTGGTATCTGGAAACTCATGAAATAAAACCGTATCTAAAACGTATCTGGCACCAGATACATCCCCACGTCCCTTTAACCACCCTTTCCTTTCGTGTTCGTACCCAAGTACCATGTAGTTCACTTCTCTTGATTGGTGCCCATGATGGGAATCGAACCCACATACACTAAAGACTGGTCCTAAGCCAGCTCCCTAACCATTCGGGATACACACGGGCGTAAAGAGGAGACGCTGGCTACAGGGTCCGCCTTCCCCATTCCATCCTCACGGTCTGGACATCTCCCCCTCCTAGTTGGTACCTATGGCGGGATTTGCACCCACGAACTCCTACGAGCAACGGGTTTAAACCGTCTTGCTTTGTCTACTTGCATACACAGGCGTGACCGTGGGAAGATTCGAACTCCCATGCACTACTGCCGTAAGGTTTGAACTTACTTCCTCACCACTCGGAAACACGGCCGTAAATATAAATGGTAAGAACCTATATATAAATCTTTATGTCGGTAAAGTTTATAAACTCATCTCGATACCGACGTATCGAAGAACCGATATATTTATTCTGGGACGATGATTTCCCCTGGACACTGTAACTTTATGGTCGGACAGAGACATGTATAATAATACCCGTCCGGATAGTACGGACTCTCCATCCGCCCCTGGTGTTCACACCCACTCTGTTGATATATACACTTCACTTGTCCTTCATCTCTCTTTTCTTCTTCAATCTATCCGGGTGGATACAGGATATGGCACTGTGTTGAAACGGACTCCGCCCTAGGGAATACTCACATTTGGTAGTCTTGGTCTCGTAGGGGTACTTATTCGTAAACACCATACAATGGTCAATGGACGTCCACTCCTCACCCGTCACTGGACAGCCCTTAACATATGTGACCGTCTTTGTCTCTCTCTTAGCAGGTGGGCCACAGTCCGGACAGTATGGTCCAACATGGGGATCACGAGATTTGTTGCCGAACATCAGGGCTCCCGTGAATCGTCTTATGACACCAATCCCGCTGAGGTCGGCCCCGCACATCACACATGTTTCTTTTGGTATTATTTATCCCTCCGGTATGAACTCCACGATCTTGTCCTTGGTCACATGAATTACCCGACCATCGGTGAAGTACACGTTAACCTGTTTGGCATCCCTGGATTTAATACCCTCCAGATGAATCCAGACCTGATCGACCACACGATCCAAGAACTCACTGTTGTCCATTATCCAGTTCTCCCTAGTATGTGGTGTAATAGGTTTATCTCCGCATCCACGGCTATGTGATACATGGTACCGGTGAACTCCAAAGTATCATACTTGCTCTCCTGTAACTTATCCAACATCGCCTTCACCCGGTCATAGACCTGTAGGGCATAGACGATCCTCGACTCATGTTTCTCGCGCCACTCCTGTAAATCTGCTCCGAGACAGATATATTCTGCCGATTCCGAAGCGACCGCCTCGTCGAAATCTATCAGTTCCGGAAATTCATCAAACGGATTCATTCTAACCTGTAAGAAACAGAACTGATATTTAAACGTATCGGCGTCTACCTAAAGAGCGAAAATACATCCCCTAGCCATGTCATCGCGAGGCAAATTATCTAGTTCGACCATGGTACCAAACCCAATGAACCGATGTATGAGTGCATGTAGTTCTTCGTGATTCAAACTATTGACGACCCAGATAAAATAGAGGGAGAACCTCCTATACTCTACTTCATTGGTTTTCTCGGGAACGTATATCTTACCGTCTTCGTCCTCATAGGTGAACGTATCATATCTCGGGTTCTCTACCTTAACCGATACGATGTCAGTCATTATACCTCACCTTTCCAGTTGATAGAACTAATATTTAAGGGTATCGATATCTTTTGAACACTCGTTCATTTTTTTACATATACTTTTTTAAAATACTATTTAAGCAGTTGTCGTTTTCCATATGTGTTTTGACATCATATGTAGTCTAAATACCCTACGAGGAAAGGATCGTATCATGAAGTATCATCTTCATCCCTTAAAGGTGGTTGGATGCCGGGGTGGGATTTGCACCCACATACTCAGGGTCATGAGCCCTGCGAGGGAACTAGATTCCTCTACCCGACATTGGCGCTCGTGACGGGAATTGCACCCGCACGGGCATGATGTCCCACCAGTTTAGCAGACTGGTCCGGCTACTAATTTCGGCACACGAGCAATATATAACTACTTCTCCAATACATTTAAGTCTTTCGTTTTTCCCACGTGATTGTCCAACCATCTGGGATACCTTTCAATTTGGTGAGATAATGCCAATTATTACAGATTCTACATGTTAATTCAAACTCATCTTTGGAACGCACCCCTTTTAAAATACTATGATAATATCTTGACCGACTTCCTTTCATATCATCTCTATTACTACGTCCAGCTCTATGATTTATTTCTAACGCCTCAGAAATATCACAGCCACAATAAATACATTTACCACCTAAAAAAGCTTGAACTTTTAAAACTAATATCTTATTATAACTTCTACTATATTTTCTCATTCGTTCTCTATTTTTTTTCTTCCACTCCCTGCTACGTTTGTTTACTGTTACTTTATTCTCCTTTGTCCATTTTCGTTGGTATTCTTTTTGTTTTTTAGGATCCTTATAGGGCATAAATAATATGAGGTTTGTGTCCCATATAAGTATTACGATTCGAACTGAAAACGCGCTAGAGACGAGATTCGAACTCGCACGGGGTCGCCCCCACCAGCTTTCCAGGCTGGCACATTACCATTCTGCCACTCTAGCGTGGTGATAGGAGTTAGGGGAGCAAACCTCCGCAACCTTGGGATAACACATTATCCCTCAAACGGCTGTCCTCCTTATCCATGAAAGAGAGATGCGTCCAAATAGACCCTACCATTTCCACGTTCCCCCGACCCACCACTCGGCTCTACTACCCGGCTCACGCTTGGGGTCATCTCTCTTGTCTGTGGCGCCGGTGGGAAGATTCGAACTCCCATGCCCTTGCGGGCACCAGTTTTCAAGACTGGCTCCATGCCAATTCGGACACACCGGCACAATATATACTACGTATATTTACTTATAAAGGTTTCTGCTTCTCCATAAATTTCGGGAATCCTTCCCCAACCTTTCGCATATCCAACTCTATCAGGAGCATTTTCTTGATGACCCTAGTCTCAGAATCCTTATAGAGATCATATGTATCGGCCACTACCATCGTTGTCCTGATATCAGCCGTCTTCTTCTGACTGAGGGATATACCATGGAGTATCTGATGATGTCTCCAACAGATGTAGACCGCCAAGGGATTAACACCTCTCCGGATATGATGACGGGTAACTCGCTTCCGACCGCAGATGAAACACCCCCTCTTCTTACTATTGATGTGCCTAGTCCTGACATATTTCCCCGGGTGACGAGGTATCGGATTCTTGAAGTCCGCTATCTCAACCAACCATTCGAGATTAATGTCAGATTTTGAGACACCCACAACCATCACCGATAGTTGGCCAAGTCTAGGTCGAAAATACCCTCTTCCATCCCCTTCTTCTGAACGTGAGGCCAACCTATGACGTAACCACCCTTCGACCAGTGACCCATGAAACAACTCAGGTTCACGTACACCGGTTCTCCTATCTGGGCCGCCCTGTCACAGAACCATAAGTCCTCCCCGAACTCCTTTACATCTCCCTTCATCACCGGACTCCATTCTAAAAACCACGGACGTTCCATTCTTTCAAGAACGTCACGCCTGATCAGGACAAGTCCGAAACCGACACCATCCACTCGGGCCAGCGTCCCATGCCCCGTCTTTATGATCGGACTGGAGAAGAACTTCCTCAATGTCATTGGTTCATAATAGGAGAAATTATCCGGGTCACAGAATATCTCTCGCTCATCAATCCTCTTGAACACTAAAAGGAGGGGAAATCCTTTCTTCCGGGCCATCGACCACCCACATACTATCCCGGCATCCACCTCAAGTGCAGACTCCACCAGACTCACAAAAGTCCCCGGGGGAAATACCTGATCAATATCATGGGTGAGAATATGAGTACAATCAGTCTTCAACAGATCGTCCCCCGCCTTGATTCTGGCCATGCTGAGGGGTCTGTCATCGTACATCCGTGGTTCCGTTATCTCCACGTCCACATGTTTGTACAACTGAGCCAGATTATAGGCGAATGAACCGTAGGTGTACGGGTTCACATCCCAGCCGGTCGGTGCAGCAACGAATATCTTAGCCCTCATCGTCCGTCCTCAAAGAAAGTATGTAGTTGACTATGTACCGTCTGATTGGATTGTCGAGGGCCTTCAACATCTTCAGGAGACATACACCACAAAGTTTGGCCTTCTTAAGGGTATTATATGTTTTCTCACTCGCCGCGGGATATGTATCAGAATCTATCGTGATACCACATCTGCTGCAAACAAAACTGTCAGTCATCTTTCTTATCCTTTCTTTCTGGATATCTGAATACTAGAATTGTAGCGACATCATAGGAACTAAATCTCGGCTTACCTCCAAGCAATGAAGGACCATTAACCTGTATACTAACAGAATAAGTAACATCATCTCTCCATACGGTTGGTTTGATGTCTCTACTATGAAGCTCACAATAGAACTCCTCCCCCTTCTCCTCTAAGAGCCATTTGAAAAACGCTATCTTTTTCTCAAGTGGTTCAATCACCCATCGATAACTATCGTGAATGAAATCACCATTCTCATCCGTCCACTCCTTAGTAGCTTCCTCAAGTTTTTTCTCAAGTTTTGAGAGTAGATATTCTATCTTATTCATCTTCAACCCGTGTATAAGAATAAAATAGGATATTTAAAGGTTTTGGTGAGGAACAAGTATTTAATGGCTAACATCTATTTTCTGGCTATCCCCACCAACTATGATGAATACGGAGAAGTATTTAAAAGTTTCTATTTCTTAGCAGGGGTCCGCTTCGTCTTCATTGGTTTTGCCTCACCCTTCTTGCCTTCCTTGCCGGTCTCCTTTATCGTCTTATGAACGCCACCCTTCTGTCTCTCCCCGGGCTTAGGAGGTTTCTTTTTATCAGGGTCGTCATCATCGTCGTCGTCATCCGGTTCATCTTCCTCCTGTTCCTCCTCGGTCCGTCCGAACTTGAATATTGGATCCACCTCAAGGTGTAGCTGCTGTTCAAAGGCCTGTTGCATCAGTTCAAGTTCCATCTGTTTGTTGAGAAGTTCAAGGTCCCTCTCAAGCTTTTCAATTTCCTGATTAATCTTCAGAAGTTCCATGGCAACATCCAGGTTCAGCTCGCTGTAGCCCAATGTCACCGCTATGTCCCTCTCAAGCTCTAACTTGAGTTCCGGTCCTACCGGGTTGGCGACGTTGAGCCCGCCGAAAAGCATTTCCAGTTTAGTCTCTCTGTGCCATTTACCCTCGGAACGCCACTCCATCTTCGGTACATATGTAG